>OCHA01002193.1_pt1 | contig 12298 bp, 12 predicted proteins | sample 1538591 | NCBI WGS metagenome assembly OCHA01 (sample SAMN04571710, study PRJEB22368) | human gut metagenome | biome: human gut; material: stool | host: Homo sapiens | place: Luxembourg | collected 2012-09-06 | reverse complement strand
TACCTGTACCGTGACGAACATGGCGGACCGGAAGTCCAGACAGATGCTCCACAAGGCAAGAAAGATGAATCCGGATTCCATCGTCGTTGCGTGCGGCTGTTATGTACAGGCCAAGAAGGATGATATCCCGGAAGGCATCGATATTGTCGTTGGAAATAATAAGAAACAGAATATCGTTGAGATCCTGGAAAATTATGAGAAAGAAAAGAATGCAGATGACCAGGTCGAGGCAGCGGAACAGGAGAAAACAGCCGAAACCTATCAGGAGATTCTGGATATCAATCATGAAAAAGCGTACGAAGACCTGCATTTAAGTACGGCAGCAGAGCATACAAGAGCTTATATTAAAGTACAGGACGGATGCAACCAGTTCTGCTCTTACTGCATCATTCCATTTGCAAGAGGAAGGGTAAGAAGCAGAAGCCGTGACAGTGTACTGGAAGAAGTAAAGACACTGGCAGCCAACGGTTATAAAGAAGTGGTGCTGACAGGGATCCACCTGAGTTCCTATGGGATCGACTGTGATGACAACCTGTTATCATTGATCCTTGCGATCCATGAAGTAGATGGCATCGAAAGAATCCGTCTCGGATCACTGGAACCAAGAATCATTACGGAAGAATTCGCACAGACGATCGCAAAGCTCCCGAAGATGTGCCCGCATTTCCACCTGTCGCTGCAGAGTGGATGCAACGCAACACTGAAGCGTATGAACCGCCGGTACACGGCAGAAGAGTATTATGAGAAATGCCAGCTGCTGCGCAAATATTTCCAGAACCCGGCACTTACAACAGATGTGATCGTCGGTTTCCCGGGAGAGACGGAAGAAGAATTTGCAGAGTCAAAGGCATTTGTAGATAAAGTAGATTTCTATGAGACCCATATTTTCAAATATTCCAGAAGAGAAGGAACGAAGGCGGCAGCGATGAAAGACCAGGTCCCGGATCAGATCAAGGCAGCAAGAAGTGCCGAGCTTCTGGAACTGAACCGCAAGAAGCAGGCAGCTTATGAAGAAAGACTGCTTGGAACCACGCAGGAGGTCCTGATCGAGGAGAAAATCGTGCGTGACGGAGAGGAACTTCAAATCGGCCACACGAAGGAATATGTGAAAATTGGTGTAAAAAATCCGAATAATCTTATTAATCAGCTTGTAAATGTAGAAATTGAAAACCAATTACAAATATTGCATTGAAATTTAAGATTTAATCATGTAGAATAAAATTGAAATATTTTTGGAGGACGTGATTACATGAAAAATATGACAAATACCCAGTTTTTTCAGGTGGAAAGTGGACCGCAGATCAGTGCAAAAGATATTCTGGAAATCGTATACAAGGCATTGAGTGAAAAGGGATATAATCCGGTGAATCAGATCGTAGGATACATTATGTCCGGCGATCCGACTTATATCACAAGCCATAACGGAGCCAGAAGTCTGATCATGAAGATGGAAAGAGATGAACTAGTAGAAGAGATGCTCAAGACGTATATCGAGCATAATGAGTGGGAATAATGACTATGAGAATCATGGGACTGGACTATGGATCTAAGACGGTAGGTGTTGCAGTCAGTGATCCGTTGGGAATTACTGCTCAGGGAGTGGAGACTATATGCAGAAAGGACGAGAACAAGCTCAGAAAGACCTGTGCGCGTATCGAAGCACTGATCGAAGAGTACCAGGTTACGAAGATTGTCCTCGGACTTCCGAAGCATATGAACAATGATATTGGAGATCGTGCGGAAAAATCAATTGCATTCGGTGAGATGTTAAAAAGACGGACCGGCCTGGAGGTCGTGATGTGGGACGAGCGTCTGACCACGGTAGAAGCTGAACGGACTTTAATAGAGAATAAGGTAAGGCGTGAAGACCGCAAGAAATATATTGATAAGATTGCGGCTGTTTTTATATTGCAGGGATATCTGGATTCACTTGCACGCACGCCACTGGATTAAGAGGTAGATTGCAGATGGAAAAGATTAAATTCATGTCCGAAGAGATGAATGAAGAAGTAGATTTTTATGTACTGGAACAGACGAAAGTCGGTGGTGTGTCATATATTCTGGTGACGGATTCGGAAGAAGATGATGCAGAATGTCTGATCCTGAAAGACACATCAGGAGAGAGCCAGTCAGAGAGCGTATACGAGATCGTAGAGGATGATGTAGAGCTTTCTGCTGTTCTGAAAGTATTTGAAGAACTACTTGAAGATGTAGAGATTGAAAGGTAGTTTGGAATGTCTATCAGTAAAGAGAAGTTTAAAGAAATGCTGAGAGAAAAGGGGTTGAAGGTTACCAACCAGCGTATACTGGTACTGGAGGTCCTTGCAGATCACCGCGATAAGCATCTGACTGCAGAAGATATTTATGAATTAGTAAGAGAAGATTATCCGGAGATTGGGCTGGCAACTATATACCGGACAGTGCAGCTGTTACTGGAAATGCAATTGGTGGATCGTATCAGTCTTGACGATGGGTGTGCACGTTATGAAATCGGAGAATTTTTCGACGGAGAAGAAAGACATCATCATCACCATTTGATATGCAGAACATGTGGCAAGATTCTCCCGTTTAAAGATGATCTGCTGGAAGATCTGGAAGATAAGATCGAAGAGACGACGGGATTCCATGTGTTAGACCACGAATTAAAGTTCTACGGACAGTGCAGAGAGTGCCAAAAAAGAGGCAGAAAAAAAGTAGTACGGTAAGCACGTGGAGGTGTAATTTTGAAGAGAGAAAACAATGGAAAAATGCGTATCATTCCACTCGGAGGTCTGGAAAAGATCGGAATGAACATCACAGCTTTTGAGTATGAAGACAGTATTATTGTTGTAGACTGTGGATTATCTTTCCCGGAGGAGGATATGCTCGGAATCGACCTGGTCATTCCGGATGTCACTTATCTGAAAGATAATATCCAGAAAGTAAAAGGATTTGTGATCACCCATGGTCATGAAGACCATATCGGTGCACTTCCTTATATATTAAGAGAACTGAATCTCCCAATCTATGCGACAAAGCTTACGATGGGAATTATCGAGAAGAAGCTGACGGAGCACAATCTGCTTCGCAGTACAAGAAGAAAAGTTGTCAGACACGGACAGTCGATCAATCTTGGACAGTTCCGTATTGAATTCATCAAGACAAATCACAGTATCCAGGATGCTGCGGCACTGGCAATCTATTCACCGGCCGGTATTGTTGTGCATACAGGAGACTTTAAAGTAGATTATACACCGGTATATGGTGATGCGATCGATCTGCAGAGATTTGCAGAGATTGGCAAGAAAGGCGTACTGGCACTGATGTCAGACAGTACCAATGCCGAGAGACCAGGATTTACACAGTCAGAGCGTACGGTAGGTATCACATTTGATCATGTTTTTGCAGAGCATAAAGATACCAGAATTATCATCGCAACATTTGCGTCAAATGTAGACCGTGTACAGCAGATCATCAATACGGCATGTAAATATGACCGTAAGGTGGTCGTAGAGGGACGAAGCATGGTGAACATCATCCAGGTTGCACAGGAACTGGGATACTTAAATGTTCCGGATAAGACGCTGATCGAGATTGACCAGCTTAAGAATTATCCTCCGGAGAAGACCGTTCTGATCACAACCGGAAGCCAGGGAGAATCTATGGCAGCTCTGTCGCGTATGGCAGCAGATGTGCATAAGAAAGTAACGATCATGCCTGGTGATACGATCATCTTCAGTTCGAATCCGATCCCTGGAAATGAAAAGTCTGTATCCAAGGTAATCAATGAACTGACAGCTAAGGGAGCGAATGTCATCTTCCAGGATGCACATGTATCCGGTCATGCATGTCAGGAAGAACTGAAACTGATCTATTCTCTGGTAAAACCGAAATATGCGATCCCGGTTCACGGAGAATACCGTCACCTCAAAGCAAATGCGGGAATTGCCAGAATGCTTGGCATTCCGAAAGATAATATTTTCATCCTGAAATCCGGTAATGTTCTGGAAGTAAGTGAGAAGGAAGCAAAAGTAGTAGACAATGTACACACAGGAGAAATTCTGGTAGACGGACTTGGTGTAGGAGATGTTGGAAATATTGTACTTCGTGACAGACAGCATCTGGCGGAAGACGGTATTATGATCGTTGTACTGACACTGGAAAAAGGAAGCAATCAGCTTCTTGCAGGTCCGGATATTGTATCGCGTGGATTCGTCTATGTAAGAGAGTCCGAAAGCCTGATGGAAGAGGCAAGAAAAGTCCTTACAGATGCAGTGGAGGATTGTCTGACACATCAGCGCAACGCAGACTGGAGTAAGATCAAGCTTGTGATCCGTGATACGATGAACGATTTCATTTGGAAACGTACCAAGAGAAGACCAATGATCCTTCCGATCATTATGGACGTATAAAAAAAGAAAAAATGAGCCGCCACATAGTACGAAACCGGCGCCTTCCGACACAGTGTGTGAGGCTGGTTTTGTACAGTGTACGGCTCGTTTCCTTGTAGAATCCTAAGAGAAACTGCAGGAAAGAACAGGTACAACAGTTAGAACAGAGGTAGAGATACTATGATCGTAGATGAACGTATGGTTACATACATCCGGTCGTTGGAACGTCCGGAGAATCCTGTGATAGAAGCAATCGAACAGGAAGCATTGGAAAACTTCGTACCGATCATCCGCAAAGAAACCCAGAGCTTCTTAAAGGTAATGATGTTAATGAACCGCCCGGCCAGAGTCCTGGAGGTGGGCACGGCAGTCGGATTTTCGGCAATCTTAATGAGTGAATATCTTCCGGAAGGAAGCCATATCACAACAATAGAAAACTATGAAAAAAGAATCCCGATCGCAAGAAATAACTTTAAGCGTGCGGGAAAGGAAGAACAGATCACACTGATCGAAGGGGATGCCCTGGAAGTGATGAAGACACTGGAAGGCCCGTATGATTTTATCTTCATGGATGCGGCCAAAGGTCAGTATATCCACTATATGCCGGAGGCGGTAAGACTGCTTTCGGAAGGAGGTATCCTGATGTCAGACAACGTATTACAGGACGGGGATATCATAGAATCCAGATTTGCGGTAGAGAGACGGAACCGTACGATCCACAGCCGTATGAGGGATTATCTCTATGAGTTGAAGCACAGTGATGTACTGGAAACATCGATCATTCCGTTAGGAGACGGTGTGGCACTCAGTATCAAGAAGAAAAAAGATGAGAAGGAGAATCGATAAGATGAGAAACAGACATCCAGAATTACTGATTCCTGCGAGCAGCCTGGAAGTGTTGAAGACTGCAGTTATGTTTGGAGCAGATGCAGTTTATATTGGAGGAGAAGCATTTGGACTTCGTGCAAAGGCCAAGAACTTCTCTATGAAAGACATGAAGGAAGGTGTGCAGTTCGCACATGAACATGGCGCAAGAGTCCATGTCACGGTGAATATCCTTGCGCACAACGATGATCTGGAAGGTGCAGCAGAGTACTTAAAAGAACTGAAAGAGATCGGTCCGGACGCACTGATCATTGCAGATCCGGCAATCTTCATGCTCGCAAAAGAGATTTGCCCGGAGATCGAAAGACATGTCAGCACACAGGCGAATAACACGAACTATGGAACATTTAACTTCTGGTGGAACCTGGGAGCTAAGCGTGTGGTAACGGCCAGAGAACTTTCGTTAAAAGAGATCAAAGAGATCCGTGAACATATCCCGGCTGAGATGGAGATCGAAAGCTTTATCCACGGGGCAATGTGTATCTCTTATTCCGGAAGATGTCTGCTGAGCAATTTCTTTACAGGAAGAGATGCCAACCAGGGAGCCTGTACCCATCCTTGCCGCTGGAAATATTCCGTGGTAGAAGAGACCAGACCGGGTGAATATATGCCGGTATATGAGAATGAAAGAGGAACGTACATTTTCAACTCCAAGGATCTGTGCATGATCGAGCACATCCCGGAGATGATCGATGCCGGAATTGACAGTTTCAAGATCGAGGGACGTATGAAGACGGCTCTGTATGTGGCAACGGTTGCAAGAACTTATCGCAAGGCAATCGATGATTATCTGGAGGATCCGAAGAAATATGAGGCAAATATGCCATGGTATAAGGATCAGATTTCGAACTGTACGTACCGCCAGTTTACGACCGGATTCTATTTTGGAAAACCAAGTGAAGAGAGCCAGATCTACGACAGCAATACGTATATCAAAGAGTACACATATCTTGGCATCATCGGTGAGATTAAAGACGGCATGTACTGTATCGAACAGAGAAATAAGTTCTCGGTAGGTGAGACGATCGAGATTATGAAGCCGGACGGACAGAACGTAGAAGTAACGGTAGAAAAGATCGTTGATGAGGATGGAAACGAGCAGGAGAGCGCACCGCATCCGAAACAGGTACTGTATGTAGCATTAAGTGGAGAAGCGTCCGTATATGATATTCTGAGACGCTCAGAAGGCGTAACGGAATAGAGCAGGCGGTAAGCCGGTCAGATAATATAGACAAGTAACAGAGAAAGCAGTGATTCAGTGCAAAAATGGAAAAGCACAGAATCACTGCTTTTTGCATAGAATATAATAAATCTGCCTAAGAGGTGCTTTGTCTTGAAGTCATTTCCCCAACCATTGACGGCAGCGGAAGAAAAGTACTATATGCAGAAATATACAGAGGGTGATCTGGAAGCAAAGCACATTCTAATAGAACGGAATCTGCGGTTGGTCGCACATATCGTGAAAAAGTACCAGCCGCCTCCGGAAGAGATGGAAGACCTTCTGTCAATCGGAACCATTGGGCTTATGAAGGCTGTTGTAACGTTTGATCCGGATAAGAGCGCAAGACTTGCGACATATGCAGCAAGGTGCATCGAAAATGAAGTGTTGATGTACTTGAGAGGTAAGAAAAAAAGTTCCAAAGAAGTATCTTTGTATGAACCGATCGGAACAGACCGGGAAGGCAATGAGATACAATTATTCGATGTGATCGAGATGAATGAAGAAGACATACACCGGCGGCTGGAGCGAAAGGAAGATGTGATCCGCCTGTATCAGAAGGTGGAATCGGAACTGTCGCAAAGAGAACGGATGGTACTGAAGCTGCGGTATGGCCTATATAACGAAGAGGAATACACACAGCGGGAAATCGCAGCAATGCTCGGAATCTCCAGATCGTATGTATCAAGGATCGAGAAAAGTGCGATTGAAAAATTAAGAACTTTTTTCACTTCTTAGAAAAGTCTTTAAGAAATCTTTAGAATTCTATGTCAGTTATTTTAAGAATCAAAGTCTATACTTAACACCATAAGAAAGAGACATGCAAAATGGTATGTGAGAAAGGGTGGCAGTTATGAAAGTACTGGTGTTAAGTGGTAGATTTGGAATGGGACATGAGATGGCAGCCAATGCGATCTGTGAACAGTTCCGGAAAATAGATGAACAGGCAGAAATTGAAAAAAAGGATCTTCTAGAAGAGTTATATCCACATATCAGTAAACTCATCTTCGGAGGATTCCGCATGATGGTGGAGCACTGTCACGGGATATATAACTTTATCTACAAAATGTCCAGCAGAATGAAAGTGGAAGTGCAGCCAAGGGGAAAGGCAATCTACAGAAAGTTAAAGAAAATCATGGATGAAGAACAGCCGGATGTGATCGTCTGTACGCATCCGATGTGCGTAAAAGCAATTGCGTCCTATAAAGAAAAGACAGGGCTTAAGGCACCGCTTGTGACCTGTATTACAGATATCAGTATGCATCCGGAGTGGACATCATCACAGACGGACATCTATCTGGTTCCAACACAGGAGATCAAAGAGCATCTGATGAAAGAAGGAACAAGGGCGGAAAATATTCTTGTAACAGGGATCCCGGTGCGTCAGCAGTTCCTGAATGCGGACAGCCGTCCGACGGGAGAACGAAGCAGAACACGCAGGGTTCTGGTAATGGGAGGCGGTCTTGGACTGATGCCGGATCTGAAAGAATTGCTTGGTAAATTGCATAGCATGCAAGGTATTGAGACGGTCGTCATTACCGGAAAGAATCATAAGATGTATGAGGAATGGGTGAACCGTTATGAAGATGTGGAAGTACTTGGATACACAGAAAATATCAGTAAATATATGCGGTGGGCAGATCTTGTGATCACAAAAGCCGGTGGAATTACTTTATTTGAGATCCTGCACAGCCAGGTACCGTTATTTGTTATCCATCCATTTCTGGAGCAGGAGATGAATAATGCAAGATATGCAGCAGAAAAAGGATTTGCCAGGGTGGTATGGGGCAGACATGAAGATTATATTCCGGAATTGGAAGAGCTCTTAAGCGATGAAAAGATGATGAAAGAAATGGCAGAAAATGTGAGACGTGCCCGTAAAGAAATGCTTGATGTTTCGCTGGACGAGGCAGTGGAGATCATGGAAGAGAGGATGACGGCATAATGAAATACAGCGCAGGGAAACACGGAATAGAAAAACATGGAATAGAGAAACGCGATATTATAGATAAAATCATGAAAAAAGATAGGAACTATAAAAAATCCGGAAAACTGCCGGAGACAGTAAAGGTGGGACTGGTCTGTACGGCGGCACTGAGTTATAGTGTGATTCCGACTTATCTGCTGAAATACCGTTGGATCTTCCGGGACAGACAGAAGGCCAGAACAGAAGACAAGATCCTCTATCTGACATTTGATGACGGTCCGGATACCGTATATACGAACAAGTTACTGGATCTTCTGGATCAGGAACAGATCCCGGCAGCATTTTTCATGGTAGCAGAATCCGCACAGGGGCATCCGGAGATCGTGGAGCGGATGAAGAAGAGTGGATATTCGATCGGAATTCATTCACTGAGCCACAGAAGTGCAATGCTTTTCGGACCGGGCAGAACCGGACGGGATCTGAAAGAATCGAAAAAGATCATGGAGAAGATAGGCGTTACGGTGAAAGGATACAGACCGCCGTGGGGACATCTGAATTTGGTAAGCCTGTTCTGGATAAGGAAGCTGCACCTGAATCTGGTGTTCTGGGATGTGATGGCACAGGACTGGTCTGCGCAGGAGACTCCGGACAGCATCTGCAATAAGATATTAAGAAGAGTATTTCCGGGAGTAGTTATCTGCCTGCATGACGGCAGGGGAGAAAATGGAGCACCGGGAAGAACGATAGAAGCATTGAAAAAGGCAATCCCGATGTTGAAAGCACAGGGATATGAATTCAGAAGGATAGAAGAAAAGTATGGAAGAGCAGACGAATCAGAAATCAATTAAAAAATATATTGTATTATTTCCGCTTCTGGCAGTGCTGGTTATCTTTATCATATTGAAGGGGGCGGATATGGAATCCGTATGGAATGCAATGAAAAGCGCAGACCCGAAATGGCTGGCAGCAGGGCTTATGCTGGCGGCAGTCTTCAATCTCGCAGAAGGTATCAATCTGAGAAGTGTGCTGCATTCGTTCGGATATCAGGTGAGTTTCCGGCAGAGTATGAAATATGCCTATATCGGATATTTCTTCAGCTCGGTCACCCCGTCGGCGACGGGTGGACAGCCGTTACAGTTATATGCGATGAATAAGGATAAGATCCATGTGGCACATGGAACGATGGCAATTCTGACAGAGCTTACAAGCTTCCAGATTGCGGCATTTCTGATGGAGAATGTGGCAGCGTTCTGGATACTGACAGGCAGGATACATCTGAATAAGATCATGCTGGTTCTTGCAGTTCTGGGATATATGATGAATCTGATCTTTATAGCAGCACTGGTGGTCGTAATCGTATCAGAACGTCTGAAAAAGAAGATTGTAAATGGAATCCGTTTTCTAATCATGAAGCTTCCGTTTGGGAACAAAGAGAGACTGGGAGGTAAGATGGATGATGTTCTTCGGGATTTTGAAGACTGTAAAGCGTTCTTCAAAAATGATCCGCAGCTTACGGTAAAGGTGATCACAGTCAGTCTGATCCAGATCATCTGCTGGTTCAGTGTTCCGTGGGCGGTGTATCATGCAATGGGAGAGACGGGCAGTTCTTTTGGAATCCTGTTCCTGCATCAGGTCATCCTGTATATGACTACAGCACTTCTTCCATTTCCGGGAGCGGAGGGAATCAGTGAATTCTCATTTGTGAAGCTGTTTGCAGGTATCTTTACTTCTGTTCCGGTGGCAGCAGTGGTACTGGTGAACCGTGGGATCAGCTTTTATTTTCTGCTGATATTAAGCGGTATTCTGAGTATTGTGTTCGGGCGTATGGATAAAGGCAACGGAGATACGGAAAAATGTGAGCACAGCCGGGAAGTGCGGCGGAAAATAAATCAGAGAGTTAATTTAGAAAAATGTTGACATGGCAGAAAGAATAGGATATGATGATTGCACATTTAGCGGAGATGCGTAATCGGAACAGACTATTCTTTTTCGCTTTCTAAATCTAATTACCTTAGGTTCGAAAGAGACTGCCGGCGGCAGGTTCTGCAAGGTTTCAGATTATATCTATCCTATACAGATTTGGTGAGGGAAATCTGTATCTCAGACCGTCATACATTCAGAATGAATTGTCAGTGGCGGGTTCTGTAGAAGACCGGATCGGTCAAATTATCATTTATGTGAAAATAATTTTATATGAGTGTCGGACAGACGGAGGCGGGCAGATACTTATACAGGTATAGTGGCGGAGTCTGCATAGTCCGGCATAGAAAGGAGTGTGCAGATGGCATTTTGTACCGTATTATCTGCTTCTGTTCAGGGACTGGGAGTAGAGATGATCCGTGTGGAGGCGGACGTAAGTAATGGACTTCCGATGTTTCATATGGTGGGATATCTGTCTTCGGAAGTGAAAGAGGCATCGGAACGAGTAAGGACGGCAATCCGTAATTCCGGAATGAAGCTGCCGGCTAAGAAGATCATTGTGAATCTGGCACCGGCCACTGTACGAAAGAAAGGTGCATCATTTGACTTACCGATTGCACTGGCAGTGCTGGCAGCGATGGGATATATATCGGAAGAAGCACTGGAACAGGTGACTGTGATAGGAGAATTAAGTCTGGAAGGGAAGATCAGAGGAGTACCGGGAGTTCTGCCGGTAGTGATAGAAGCGAAGAAACAGGGATGTAAAAGCGTTATCCTGCCCGGAGAGAATGAGATAGAAGGGAGACTTGTCAAAGGGATAGAAATTATTCCTGCGGACAACCTGGAGAAACTCTGTGCGTATCTGAACGGAGACGTACGTGTGGGAAAAGGTGAAACGGAGGATGAAAAGATCAGAGGGGGGAATGTGAATTGCACAGAGAATGGAGGACAACAGAGAAGCAGGGAAGATTTTAAGGATATCTGTGGGCAGAAAGCAGTAAAACGGGCGGCAGAAATTGCAGTGGCCGGAGGGCATAATCTGTTAATGGCCGGACCGCCGGGTTCGGGAAAATCAATGATCGCAAAGCGGATCGCAACCATTTTACCCGAACTGTCATGGGAAGAAAGTCTGGAGATTACCAAAATTTACAGTGTGCTGGGCATGGTGGATCAGGAACATCCACTGATCACACAGCGTCCATTTCGTAACATTCATCATACGATTACGAGGACAGCATTGACAGGAGGAGGAAGAATGCCGGTACCAGGTGAGATCAGTATGGCGCATGGAGGGGTACTTTTTCTGGATGAACTGGCAGAATTTCCGAGAAATGTGCTGGAAGTACTCCGCCAGCCGTTGGAGGAACACCAGATTCATATCGCAAGAAATTATGGAAATTTCACGTTCCCGGCGGAATTCATGCTGGTGGCAGCAATGAATCCCTGCCCATGCGGCAATTATCCGGATGTCCAGAAATGCTCCTGTACACCGGGACAGATCCAGAAGTATCTGGGAAAGATCAGCCAGCCCTTTCTGGACCGCATGGACATCTGTATAGAGACTCCGAAAGTTGTATATCAGGATCTGGACAGGGACTGGAAGAATCTGTCAGATGAAGAGACATCAGAGACGATCAGACGCAGGGTAACGGAGGCGAGGAATATACAGAGAGAAAGATACAAGGGGACGGATATCCGGACAAATGCGGTGTTAGGACCACGGGAGATCGGACACTATGTGGAACTTGGAGACAGGGAAAGAAGGATGATGGAACTTGCATTTGAACAAATCGGACTTACGGCCAGGACTTATCACAAGATCCTGCGTGTGGCAAGGACGATTGCAGATCTGGATCACAGTGAGAAGGTAACGGAGAAACATTTAAAAGAAGCAATTGCTTACCGGTCGTTGGATAAGAAGTACTGGGGACGTTAGGAGGATGCGCATGATCTATGAATACTGGCTGGCAGGTATAG
>OCHA01002190.1_pt1 | contig 12310 bp, 10 predicted proteins | sample 1538591 | NCBI WGS metagenome assembly OCHA01 (sample SAMN04571710, study PRJEB22368) | human gut metagenome | biome: human gut; material: stool | host: Homo sapiens | place: Luxembourg | collected 2012-09-06 | reverse complement strand
ACGGGAACAACCGGTTCGACAGGTACAAGTACAGGAAATACAACAACCGGATCGGGAAGCAACAGTACCGGTACGACAGGCTCAACAGGTAATAATACATCAACAGGGGATACTTCTACCGGGACAGGCGGAGAGTCTGGTGAAGGTGAAGGAACTACGGAGTAGAATACAATAAAGAAGAAAAAAGGGGTATTATACATGAGAAAAATAAAAAAAATAGTTGTATCATTTCTTTTAATCTGTATGTTATGTGCCGGGATGACAGATGTAGCAAGTGCAACGGCAGCAGAATTCAGATTTTCAGATCCGCAGACAAGTGTAGGAGCTGAAGTGGAAGTGACTGCAAAGGTTTCATCTGCGCAGGCGTTGAACACAATACAGGCAACTTTAAGCTACGATAAAACGAAATTGCGTTTTATCAGCGGTGATGATGCTACAGGCGGAGATGGTACGATCACTTTGTCGAGAAACGATGAAAATGCCGGTACGAGCATGGAGTTTAATTTAACATTCCAGGCACTGGATGAGGGAACAACCTCGATAGAAGTTGCGAAAGTAGACGGAATTGATAACAATGGAGTTGCTCTGGAAATTACATCCGGTACATCTTCTGTTACGATAGCGGAAGGGGACAAATCTCTGATCCAGGAAGAAGATACAAGTTCTGCAGCAGAGGGAACGGAAGTAAAAATTGGAAAAACGAAATATGTAGTAACAGATGATTTCTCCGACACAATTATTCCGGATGGATTTGTAAGAGATGCATTGAAATTCGAAGGAACAGATCATCAGATCATCAAGCAGGAATCAAGTGGTGCGCTTGCTATGTATCTTACACCAAAAAATGGCGGAGATGCAGATTTCTATCTGTATGACAGCGATAATGGTAACTTTTCCCAGCTTGAAGTGATTGAAGTTGCAAAGGGCAGATACATTATTCCTTTGGCGGATGACGGAGAGATTACTTTGCCAAGCCAGTATCAGAAGACAACGCTTACATTAAACGGAAAAGAATTTGATACATGGCAGGATACGAATAATGCAGAATATTATATTATCTATGCGATGAATTCAGATGGAGAAAAGACAACATACCGTTATGATACGACAGATGGTACGTATCAGAAGTATACACCGTCAGCAGGAACAACATCGGATTCAACAGTTAACAATGGAAAAGGAATCTGGGGGAAAATTCTGAATTTTGTGGAAAGTTTCCTGGACATTGTAGTGATCATTGCGCTTGCTCTTTTTGCTGTATTACTGATCGTAGTAATTGTTACTGCTACAAAGCTTCACTACAGAGATCTTGAATTAGACGACCTGTATGATGAATATGGAATCGATATGGATGTAGAAGAAGAGGAGAAGAAGATACAGAAGAAAGCTGCTAAAAAAGCAGATAAAGCGAAAAAGAAATCGAAAAAAGCAGCTAAGAAGTCAACACCTGCAAAGAAAGCATCAAGATATGATTATGTTGAGGATGAATTCGAAGGCTATGATGATGATGACTTTGATGATGAAGATCCATGGGTAACAGAGAACATTGCAAAAGCAATGGAAAAGAAACCGGTAAAAAAACAGTCTGCGAAAAAGAAAAAAGGATCAGGACGTACGACAGCTGAGCGAGCATCAAAAGGTGTTCGTGCTTTAGATGAAACAGGTCCGGCAATCCGTAAACCTGTAAAGAAGATTAATCTTGAAGATACCAATGATTTTGAAGCATTTGCGCCTCTGGACGAAGAAGCATTCGATAACTTTGAAGGTTATTATTCAGAAGACGATGACTACGATATGTTTGGAACAGATGATTATGACGATGAAGATCTGTTTGATGCAACATCGGATCTTTTGAGTAATCATCCGGAAAAGAAGAGAAGCCATGCAGAGATGGATGATACGTTCAAGATGGATGTTATTGACCTTGATTAATGAAACAGGTATAGAATAAAAGTACGTGAATAAAAATAGGAAATAACGAAGGAACCGATTTTCGATGATCAGAAGAATTCTGAGAAAAGAGAATCGGTTCTTTCGTTTGTGGAGAAATGAAAAAACTATTCTTCGGCTTTGAGCAGTTCCTTTAATGTGGAAAACGTATATCCCATATCTTCCCATTTTTCGAGCAACTCATCCAGAATCTCCCCGTTGGTCTTAGAGGTATTATGAAGCAGCACGATGGCACCCGGGTGGATACGTCCGAGCAGTTTGTCGAAGGCCTCTTCTTTGGAAGGCTGTGCGTCCGTCAGCCAGTCGACATAGGCCAGACTCCAGAAGAAGGTATGATAGCCCATATCTTTTGCCATCTGCAGATTTTCGGTACAGTATTTCCCCTGTGGAGGCCGGTAGAAGCGCGTCATGGTCTTGCCCGTGATTTCTTTATACAGAGTCTCTACATCACCGAGTTCTCTGGAGAATGTTTCCTGCGTTGCAATCTGGGACATATCCGGGTGATGGAAGGTGTGATTGCCGACGGTATGACCTTCTTTTAACATCTGCTTTACCAGTTCCGGGTTATCGCGCAGAAAATTTCCGACAATAAAAAATGTGGCGTGAACGTGATGCTTTTTTAAAGCGTTCAGGATAGCCGGTGTATTTCCATTTTCATATCCGCAGTCGAAGGTGAGATAGATAACTTTTTTGTCCGTGTTCTGCGCATAGTAGGCATGATATTGTTGCAGTTCGTCGAACGAGGCATTGCCGGCAGGGGCTTTTCCTTCTTCCTGAAAACTGAGTCCCCAGTTCTCGGCGGCGGGAAGGATCGTGGAAAGGGCACTGCCGGAGGTCTCATCTGCCGGCGCTGTACTGGCAGATGAAGAGCACTCGGATGGGTTTGTATTATCTGTTTCGACAGACGCAGACGGGTAGATCCTGGCGATCTGCCCGCCTGCAAAGAAACAGAACGAAAAGAAGAATAAGAGGATCAATGGTTTATAGTGTGGATAACAGGTCTGGAATAAGGTGTGTAAGCGGGACATAAGAACTCCGTAAGAAGCATTTGTACATATATATGCGGAGAATATGAAGTTATGACCTGCCTTGCAAATAGCGGTGAATCATAGTAGTATAGGGGAGAATAAAATAGTATGAATAAGAACGACAACAGGGATGAAAAATGGATAAGAAAATAAATGGGAAATTAAATAATAAAAAACAGGACAATATGATCACGCCGGAGATCCGGCATAAAAAGACAGCGAAGGGCATGATGATCACAGAATATTCCGGGACGGACAGTTACGTGGTCCTGCCGGATGAGATAGAAGGAGAAGCTGTGACTGCACTGGATGACTATGCATTTGCCAGGAATCTGGAAGTGGAAGAAATCTGGCTGCCGGAAGACTTGAAAGAAGTTGGACGTTACGCATTCTACCGGTGCCGGAATCTAAAAAAACTGGTTCTGGGAAATCAGCTACTGGACATGGGAGGCGGTGCGCTGACGGGCTGCCATCTGACGGAAGTAGAGATTTATTTCCGTGAGGGAAAGAGAAGCTGTCTGAAATCCATTGTGGAAGAGATGCGCTATCAGATCCGTGTAAGTCTGCATGGATACAGTTGGAGATATGATGCGGGTGAAGAAAAAAACTGTACAGATGGACAGATGTGGGAAGCCAGAATCCTTTTCCCGGAACACTATGAAGAAGCAGTAGAGAATACGCCGGCAAGAATCCTGGAGACGCACCACCACGGTGCGGGAGGATACTACCGCCAGTGTTTTTACAACCGGGAGCTGGATTATAAGAAATACGATGAGATGTTCTATCATACTATGGCGGAGGATACGGAAGAGACAGCAGCAGAGCTTGCACTGAACCGTCTGCGTTTCCCGGCAGAATTGTCGGAGAAGAACAAAACCGTCTACGAGGCATACATACAGGAGCATATGGAAACGGTGGCAATAGATCTGGTAAAGAGAGAAGATATAGAAGGGATCCGTTTCCTGGAACAGAAGAAGCTGTGGAGTGAGGAGGCATTGCAGACCGGCATGGATGTAGCGGCAGAAGAGAAGAAGACAGAGAGTTTAAGTGTGCTTATGGATGTCAGGAAAGAGCTGTTCCCGAAGAAGAAAAAGACGTTCGAATTGTAAGATTGTATAGGACGAACGTGAAAATAAGGAGTGAACCGGAACATATATGGCAGATATAGAAAGTCAGGAGAGAACTGAAGAAATCATGGAGTCCATCAGCCGCAAGATCCTGATCACGGCAAGAAACGAACTCTATATGAAGATGCGCTTTCTGGATGTAGCATTGTCGAGTATGCCATTCATACTGGACACCGGCGCAGACGGTATGGGAACGGATGGATTGTACCTTTATTATGATCCGCAGTATCTGGGTGGATTGTTTCGGGAAGACCGTGTGATGGTGAACCGGATCTATCTGCATCTGGTGCTGCATGGAATCTTCCGGCATATGATAAGAAGAAAAGGAAGAGATGAACGGCTTTATCATCTGGCATGCGATATCGTGACGGAATCCATCATCGATGAGATGCAGTACCGCTGTGTGATGAAAGCCCGCTCGCTTCCGAGAAGAGACATGTATCGGGCGCTGAAAAAGGAAATGAAGACGCTGACGGCAGAACGTGTCTACGAAGTGCTGAAGAAGGAGAATCTTCCGGAAGTGAAGCTGGGACAGCTTGAGGCTGATTTCCGCGTGGACGATCACAGCTACTGGCCGAAAGACGAAGATAAGAAAAAGCAGAGCCAGATCGAGAATCAGTGGCAGGACATCAGTGAACGTATGGAGACGGAGATGGAGACATTTTCCAAAGAGGCATCGGAAAGCTCGGGCAGCCTGATCGATCAGGTGAAGGTCGAGAACCGGGAACGGATGGATTATCGGGAATTTTTACAGAAGTTTTCGGTCTTAAAAGAAGAGATGACGGTAGATCCGGATTCGTTTGATTATAATTTCTATAGCTATGGACTGTCCCTGTACGGTAATATGCCGCTGATCGAGCCACAGGAATGGAAAGAAGTTCAGAAGGTTGAGGAATTTGTGATCGTGATCGATACGTCGATGTCGTGCTCCGGGGAACTGGTGAAGAAGTTTCTGGAGGAGACATATGGTGTGCTGAGTGAGAATGACAGCTTCTTCCGTAAGGTAAATATTCATATCATTCAGTGTGACGATCAGATCCAGACGGACCAGAAGATCACCTGTGAGGAAGAGCTGAAATCCTATATGGAGAAACTGGAACTAAAAGGCGAAGGCGGAACAGATTTCCGCCCGGCATTTGCTTATGTAGACGATCTGATCCGGCAGCATACATTTGAACATTTGCGGGGGATGATCTATTTTACGGACGGACGTGGAATCTATCCGGCGAAGCGTCCGGTCTATGAGACGGCATTTGTGTTCATGGAGGAAGAGTACGAAGATGTGGATGTCCCGCCGTGGGCGATCAAGATCATTCTGGAAGAAGAGCAGGACTTCTAAAGGACGAATGGATAAGAGAAACTCTAAGAGAAGTTCTAAGGAAAATTCTAAGGAAAATTCTAAGGAGAATTCCAAGGAACTGTCGAAATACATGGAGGAAAGAAAATAAATGGATATAAAACGAGCAAAGAAAGAAATCAAAGATTCCATCGAGGCATATCTCGCCAAAGATGAGTTCGGGGATTACATGATTCCGCAGATCCGGCAGAGACCGATCCTTCTGATGGGACCTCCGGGAATCGGAAAGACGCAGGTCATGGAACAGGTGGCAAAGGAATGCAAGGTCGCACTGGTGGCGTACACGATCACACACCACACCAGACAGAGTGCGGTGGGACTGCCGTTTATTGAGAAGAAGACATATGGCGGAAAGGAATATTCCGTTACCGAGTATACGATGAGTGAAATCATCGCTTCGGTATATGATAAGATGGAAGAGACCGGATTAAAAGAAGGAATCCTCTTCATCGATGAGATCAACTGTGTGTCAGAGACGCTGGCACCGACGATGCTGCAGTTCTTGCAGTGTAAGATGTTCGGCAATCAGAAGATCCCGGAAGGCTGGATCATCGTGGCGGCAGGCAATCCGCCGGAATATAATAAGTCGGTCCGCGATTTTGATGTGGTGACACTTGACCGCATCAAGAAGATCGATGTGGATGTGAACTATGATGTCTGGAAAGAATACGCATATCAGGCAGATATCCATCCGGCAATCCTTGCATATCTGGAGATCCGCAGAGATTATTTTTATCGCATGGAGACGACCGTGGACGGAAGAGTCTTTGCAACGGCCAGAGGATGGGAAGATCTGTCACAGCTTCTGAAGACATATGAACGCTTAGGAAAGAAAGCAGACAGAGAGGTTGTTCATCAGTATATCCAGCACTGGAAGATTGCCAAGGACTTTGCAAATTATCTGGAACTGTACCGGAAATATAAAAAGGATTATGGGCTGGAAAAGATCATTGAAGGTGTCTATACAAAGGATACGTTAGAACGATTGCAGTATGCAGCGTTTGATGAGCGCTTCAGTGTGGTCAATATGCTGATTAGCAGACTGGGCAGCTGCTTTAAGGAATATTTTTTGAAAGATCGTTTTGTGACGATCCTGTATGATTATCTGAAATTATATAAATCTAATCTGCAGATTGATCTTGTAGTCTGTGAAGCAAGAGATAAGTACGAAAAACTCAGAAAAGAAGAGCAGATGACAAAGCAGGAAGATCATGTGCGGAAACAGGTAGTGGATACACTGGAATCTTACGAACAGCTTGTGAAAGCAGAACATCTGGACGGAGAAGATGCATTTGAGCGTATTAAAGAAGTATTTGGTAAAGAAGTGGCAGAACGGGAAGAACTGACAGAACACACGCTTTCCGTACTGGAACATGCATTTGAGTTCATGGAAGATGCATTCGGAGACAGTCAGGAGATGGTTTCTTTCGTGACAGAGCTTAACACGAATTATTACAGTATTCAGTTCCTGAAGGAAAATGACTGCGACAAGTATTATCAGTATAATAAGAAATTGTTATTCGACAAACAGCAGGAAGAGATCCTGTCCGAAATGGATGTGATCGAACAGGATCTGAACACTGCCGTAAAATAGAGGTTTGAATCAATCTAATATGTAAGTTTATATCCGTGGCGGATCTTACGGAAAATTTTCCAGATAATGACTGCCGGAAAACTGAGTGCAATATAAAGAGACGACAGTACGCCGACACCTCCGCCGATGATCATAAGAATTAAAATACCAATATTCATAAAAAAGTCCTCCTTGCTGATGTTCGCCGCCGGGAGATCTCAAAGAACCCAATGTGGCAGCTTTTGTGTAAATATGATATGGAATTTTGGTTCCGGATACATTGTATGCATTTTGGCAAGGCAGTGAAAGAGAAGAAAGGGCTTCTTAACACGGTCTGAACAGAATACGTTAATTTCTTAACGGAGTTTTAGCAAAAGAAGTACATTTACTTTAAACGGCACAGGTGTTAGAATAAACAATGTATATGGATACTGGGAGGATTGCGGATATAACGCATATAAGAGCAGCATATACGATGAATGAACGTAAAAAATATAAGATGACATAAAGGAGAATATATATGAAATGGAATCAGTTTCGTCTGAAGACGACGACAGAGGCAGAAGATATCGTCAGCAGCATGCTTGCTGATCTTGGAATCGAGGGAGTGCAGATCGAGGATAAGATCCCGCTTACTCAGTCTGACAAAGAGCAGATGTTCGTAGACATTCTGCCGGACATGCCGGAAGATGACGGATGTGCATATCTGACATTCTATCTGGACGAAGATGTAGACAAACATGAGATGTTACTGAAGGTCAGACAGGAATTAGAAGAGATGAGAAGCTATCTGAATGTAGGAGACTGTACGATCGAGGAATCACAGACAGAAGATGTGGACTGGGTAAATAACTGGAAACAGTATTTCCATCAGTTCTATATTGATGACATTCTTGTCATTCCTTCATGGGAGAATGTGGAAGCAAAAGACAGTGACAAGATGGTGATCCATATCGATCCGGGTACAGCATTCGGAACCGGTATGCATGAGACTACACAGCTCTGTATCCGCCAGCTTAAGAAATATGTGACAGAAGATACAGAGATCTTAGATGTCGGATGTGGAAGCGGAATTCTTGGAATGCTGGCATTAAAGTTCGGTGCCAAACATTCGGTAGGAACTGACCTGGACCCGTGTGCGATCGATGCAACCTATGAAAATATGGACAACAACGGAATCAGCAGAGACCAGTATGAAGTCATGATCGGTAACATCATTGATGATAAAGAAGTACAGGACAAGGTCGGATATGAGAAATACGATATCGTGGCAGCAAATATCCTGGCAGATGTACTGCTGCCTCTGACACCTGTGATCATCCACCAGCTGAAAAAGGGCGGTATCTATATCACAAGCGGAATCATCGAAGATAAAGAAGAAGTGGTAGTTGAAGCTGTGAAGAAGGCAGGTCTGGAAGTCCTGGAAGTCAATCATCAGGGTGAGTGGGTATCTGTAACAGCAAGAAAGAATTAGAGGATCTGATATGCAGCATTTTTTTGTATCACCGGAGCAGGTGAAGGAAGAAAAGATCTACGTAGAAGGCGGCGACGTCAATCATATGAAGAATGTTCTCCGTATGAAGACCGGTGAGGAACTGACCATTGGGGACGGTGACGGGTGGCTCTATTTGTGTGTGGTGGAATCTTACGAAGAAGACATGGCGGTACTTAAGATTCGGGAGAAAAAGAAAGATGAGAGCGAACTTCCGTCAAAAATCTATCTGTTTCAGGGACTCCCAAAACAGGACAAGATGGAACTGATCGTGCAGAAAGCGGTGGAACTGGGTGTATATCAGGTGATTCCGGTGGCAACGAAGCGTGCAGTGGTAAAACTGGATGCAAAGAAAGCAAGAAAGAAGGTCGAACGCTGGCAGCAGATCGCAGTCAGTGCGGCAAAGCAGGCGGGAAGAGGCATTATCCCGGCAGTGGGAGAAGTGTGTACCTATGCACAGGCCCTGAAGCATGCAGAGGAACTGGATGTTATCCTGATTCCGTATGAACTGGCAGAAGGCATGGAAGAGACGAAGCAGATCATCGCAGAGATCCGGCCGGGGCAGTCGGTCGGCATCTTTATCGGACCGGAAGGCGGCTTTGAGAAAGAAGAAGTAGAACAGGCTGTGAAAGCCGGGGCAGAGCCGTTGACACTTGGAAAGAGAATCCTCAGGACAGAGACGGCCGGACTTACGATGCTTTCGGTTCTGATGTTCCATCTGGAAGGGTAGAAACATAATCTAATACTAAGAATGAAGAGTACAGGAAGTGAAGAAATGAAGGAAGTATATCTGGATAATTCGGCGACCACCATGGCATACCGAAGCGTCGGGGAACTGGTGCAGAAGGTCATGTGTGAAGACTATGGCAATCCGTCTTCCATGCATAACAAAGGTGTGGAAGCAGAAAAATATATAAAAGAAGCAAAAGAGACATTTGCCAGACTCTGGAAGGTACAGGAAAAGGAAGTGTATTTTACTTCCGGCGGTACTGAGAGTGACAATATGGCACTGATCGGCGCGGCAAGAGCGAATAAGCGTGCGGGCAACCACCTGATTACATCATCCATCGAACACCCGGCGATCATCAACACCATGCGTTTCCTTGAGGAAGAAGAAGGGTTCCGTGTAACCTATCTTCCGGTAGACCAGTATGGAAGGATCCGTCTGGACGCGTTGAAAGAAGCATTGTGTGAAGATACGATCCTGGTATCGATCATGTATGTGAACAACGAAGTGGGTTCGGTACAGCCGATCCAGGAAGCGGCAAGCATCGTAAAAGCATATAATAAAGACATTTTATTCCACGTCGATGCGGTACAGGGATTTGGAAAATATAAGATCTATCCGAAGAAACTCAAGGTAGATATGTGCTCCATCAGTGGACACAAGATCCACGGACCGAAGGGTGTGGGTGCATTATACATCGGTGAAAATGTAAAAATCCGCCCGATCGTCTACGGAGGCGGCCAGCAGCATGACATGCGTTCCGGAACAGAAAATGTACCGGGAATCGCTGGACTTTCCCTGGCAGCAAAGACGATTTACGACGACCTGGATAAGAAGGTAGAGAAGATGAGGATGTTAAAGCAGCATTTCATCGAAGGTGTGGAAAAGATTGAGAATACGACGATCCACGGATTATATGATGAGACATCGGCACCACATATTATCAGTGTGGGAATCGCAGGTATCCGGAGTGAAGTATTACTGCATGCATTGGAAGATAAGGGGATCTATGTATCATCCGGTTCGGCATGTGCATCAAATCATCCACAGATCAGCGGTGTGTTAAAGGGAATCGGCGCAAAGCAGGAGTTCCTGGATGCGACGCTCAGGTTCAGTATGTCAGAATTTACTACGATGGAAGAGATTGACTATACGCTCGATGCACTATATAATATAGTACCGATGCTTAGAAGATATACCAGACATTAAGTAGATCACGATAAAAGAGAAAAAAATCAGGAAAGGAATCAGAAGATGAGATTTCATACATTTTTATTAAAATATGGAGAGATTGGAATTAAGGGAAAGAACCGTCATCTGTTCGAGGATGCACTGGTACGCCAGGTGCGCTATGCATTAAAAGATGTGGATGGACAGTTTGATGTGCATAAGTCACAGGCGAGAATCTATGTGGACTGTGAAGGAGATTACGATTATGATGAGACGGTAGAACACCTGAAAAAGGTATTTGGCCTGGTCGGAATCTGCCCGGTTGTCCGTATGGAGGACAAAGGATTCGAGGAACTGAAAAAAGACGTTGTCGCATATATGGATGAGATGTATCCGGATAAGAACTTTACATTTAAAGTAGAATCCAGACGTGCGAAGAAGTCATATCCGCTGAATTCCATGGAGATCAGCCGTGACCTTGGAGAGGCTATTCTGTATGCATTTCCGGAGAGCGGAATCAAAGTTGATGTGCATCATCCGGATGTCATGGTCAATGTAGAAGTAAGAAATGAGATTTACGTATATTCACAGATCATCCCGGGAGCAGGCGGAATGCCGGTTGGAACGAATGGTTCGGCGATGCTACTGTTATCCGGTGGTATTGACAGCCCGGTTGCGGGATATATGGTATCAAAACGTGGTGTGAGTCTTGAAGCAACCTATTTCCACGCACCGCCGTATACAAGTGAGCGTGCAAAACAGAAGGTTGTGGATCTTGCAAAGAAGGTGGCAAAATATTCCGGACCGATCAAGCTGCACGTCGTTAACTTTACTGACATTCAGCTTTATATCTATGACCAGTGCCCGCATGATGAGCTGACGATCATCATGAGAAGATATATGATGCGTATCGCAGAATATTTTGCAAAAGAGGATGGCTGTCTGGGTATGATCACAGGGGAAAGTATCGGACAGGTGGCAAGCCAGACCATGCAGAGTCTTGCGGCAACCAATGATGTATGTACGATGCCGGTTTACCGTCCGCTGATCGGATTTGACAAGCAGGAGATCGTGGATGTATCAGAGAAGATCGATACTTACGAGACATCCATCCAGCCATTCGAAGACTGCTGTACGATCTTCGTGGCAAAACATCCGGTAACAAAGCCGAATATTGATGTGATCCGCCGTTCGGAAGAGAATCTGAATGAGAAGATTGATGAGTTGATGAAACAGGCGATCGAGACTGTTGAGATTATTGAAGTAAAATAAGATAAGAAATGCAAAAGAGCCTGCCAATGGCAGCTTCTCTTGCGTACTTGGGTAAAAAAGAGGGCTGAACCCTTAAACAGGTCAGCCCTTTTTCTAAGTAAATCATTTACTTTTTGATTACTGATTAGTCACAAAGATATGGTTTTAACATAGCCATGATCTCATCTACATTATCATCAGCGTGGATGTTCAGATCGATCGGTTTAGAAAGATCTAAGCTGAAGATTCCCATGATTGATTTTGCATCGATGACATATCTTCCGGATACAAGATCAAAATCATAATCAAATTTTGTGATGTCATTTACAAATGATTTTACTTTGTCAATTGAATTTAAAGAAATCTTTACTGTTTTCATTGGAATACCCTCCTTGATTCATTTCTTGTTCTATAGATATATTAAGAGTCAGACGAAGAAAAGTCAAGAAACAAATTGCCAAAGAATTCAGAAGATTTTCGTTAGAAGTTACAACAATGTGCAAAACAATGTGTAAAAAGAAAGGAACAGATATATGAAGAAAGTAGCATTGCATAATCTCGGCTGTAAAGTGAATGCATATGAGACGGAAGCTATGCAGGAACTGCTGGAAAAGCACGGGTATGAGATCGTGCCG
>OCHA01002177.1_pt1 | contig 12341 bp, 6 predicted proteins | sample 1538591 | NCBI WGS metagenome assembly OCHA01 (sample SAMN04571710, study PRJEB22368) | human gut metagenome | biome: human gut; material: stool | host: Homo sapiens | place: Luxembourg | collected 2012-09-06 | reverse complement strand
AACGTAAACGTAGCCGTAGCTCATTGCGATACCTGCCAGATCCTTCTTCTTAACTTCCTTACCTGCTGCTGCAAACTGTGCAATAGCGCCTGTAGGAGTTGACTTTGAAGACTGTCCGCCTGTATTTGAGTAAACTTCTGTATCGAATACGAAGATATTTACGTCTTCACCGGAAGCGATAACGTGGTCAAGACCGCCGAAGCCGATGTCGTAAGCCCAGCCGTCGCCGCCGAAGATCCACTGTGATTTCTTTCTCAGATAATCCTTAGAAGCAAGGATTTCCTTAGCTGCGTCACAACCGCATGCTTCCAGAGCAGCAACCAGCTTTTCTGTAGCAGGTGTGTTAGCGTTGCCGTCATCAACAGTGTCAAGATATTCAGCAATTGCTGCCTTAACGTCAGCATTGTCTGTAGTTTCATTTAAAGCCTGAACCTTAGCGATAACTCTGTTTCTGAGAGTTCTCTGACCTAAGAACATACCGTAACCGAATTCAGCGTTGTCTTCAAACAGTGAGTTAGACCAAGCCGGACCCTTGCCTTCCTTATTGAATGTATAAGGAGTTGAAGGAGCAGAACCGCCCCAGATTGAAGAACAGCCTGTAGCGTTAGCGATATACATTCTGTCGCCGAAGAGCTGAGTAATAAGCTTTGCATAAGGTGTTTCACCGCAGCCTGCACATGCGCCTGAGAATTCAAGCATTGGCTGTCTGAACTGTGAACCCTTAACTGTTGTAGCCTTGAACTTAGCAGCAACAGCAGGCTTTTCATCTATAGTAGTACCATAAGCGAATATTTCCTGTTCGCCGAGCTGTGATTCCAATGGCTGCATAACGAGAGCCTTATTCTTAGCAGGGCAGACATTAGCGCATGAACCGCAGCCTGTACAGTCAAGAGCGGAAACAGTCATAGCAAACTTCATACCTTCCATAGCAGGCTTGAAGTCAACCATCTTCATGCCTTCAGGAGCATTTGCAGCTTCTTCGGCACTAAGTGCTACAGGTCTGATTACAGCGTGAGGACATACATATGAACACTGGTTACACTGGATACAGTTTTCAGGAATCCACTGAGGAACCTTAACTGCAATGCCTCTCTTTTCAAATGCCGCTGAACCCTGTGGGAATTCACCGTCAGCCATATCCTTGAATGTTGAAACAGGAAGCTTGTCGCCCTGCTGAGCATTACATGGGATCTGAATATTGTTTACATAGTCTGCAAGAGCCTTGTTGTCGCTTGTAACAGCAGCCATACCCATCTGAGTATCGGCAGCGTCAGCCCATGAAGCAGGAATGTCAATCTTTACAACGTTCTGATGACCTGCATCAATAGCGTTCCAGTTCTTTTCTACGATATCCTGACCCTTCTTGCTGTAAGAAGCTTCAGCAGCTGCCTTCATATACTTAACAGCGTCCTCAAAAGGAATGATGTCGGCAAGCTTGAAGAATGCGGACTGAAGAATAGTATTGATTCTTGTACCCATACCTGTTTCTTCACCCAGCTTAACGCCGTTGATAGTATAGAAATTGATGTTATTCTGAGCAAGGTATCTCTTGACCTGACCAGGAAGATGCTTTTCAAGACCTTCCATATCCCAGATAGTATTGAGAAGGAAAGTACCGCCCGGCTTGATGTCGGAAACCATATCGTACTTGTCGATATAGCTCTGGTTATGACAGGCAACAAAGTCAGCCTTGTTAATGAGATATGTCGATTTGATAGGTGTCTTACCGAAACGCAGGTGAGAAACTGTTACACCGCCTGATTTCTTTGAGTCGTATGAGAAGTAAGCCTGAGCGTACAGATCAGTATGGTCGCCGATGATCTTGATAGAGTTCTTGTTAGCACCTACAGTACCGTCAGAACCGAGACCCCAGAACTTACATGCTGTTGTACCTGCCGGAGCAGTGTCAGGGCTTTCTGTAATATCAAGTGAAAGATTTGTAACGTCATCATTGATGCCGATTGTAAATCTTGGCTTTGTTGTATTATTGTATACAGCGATGATCTGTTCAGGAGTTGTATCCTTTGAACCCAGACCGTATCTGCCTGTAAATACAGGAATATCGTTGAATTTAGTACCCTTAAGAGCTGCAACAACGTCAAGGTAAAGAGGTTCGCCCAGTGAGCCAGGTTCCTTAGTTCTGTCAAGAACTGAGATTCTCTTTACTGAGTCAGGAATAGCTTCAACAAGCTTGTCTGCAACGAAAGGTCTGTAAAGTCTAACCTTAACAAGACCGTATTTGCCGCCGTTAGCGTTCAGGTAATCTATAGTTTCTTCAATTGTATCGTTAACAGAACCCATAGCAACAATAACGTGTTCTGCGTCAGCAGCGCCGTAGTAGTTGAAGAGCTTGTAGTTTGTACCAAGCTTAGCGTTAACCTTGTCCATGTATTCTTCAACGATTGCAGGCATATTGTCATAGTATGGATTACATGCTTCTCTTGCCTGGAAGAAGATGTCAGGATTCTGAGCAGTACCTCTTAAAACAGGGTGTTCAGGGTTCAGAGCGTGATTACGGAATCTGTCAACAGCTTCCATATCCAGCATTTCCTTAAGATCTGCATCGTCCCAAGTTTCGATCTTCTGGATCTCGTGAGATGTTCTGAAACCGTCAAAGAAATGAATGAAAGGAACTCTTCCCTTGATAGTGGAAAGGTGAGCAACAGCACCCAGATCCATGATTTCCTGAGGGTTTGAAGAACAAAGCATAGCATAGCCTGTCTGACGGCATGCATAAATATCGGAATGATCGCCGAAAATGTTCAGAGCGTGTGAAGAAACGCATCTTGCAGATACGTGAATAACTGAAGGGAGCAGTTCGCCTGCGATCTTATACATATTAGGGATCATAAGGAGAAGACCCTGTGAAGCAGTATAAGTTGTTGTAAGAGCACCTGCTGAAAGAGAGCCGTGAACAGCGCCTGCAGCACCTGCTTCGGACTGCATTTCAACAACCTGTACAGGCTGTCCGAATAAATTTTTCTTGTCTTTTGCGGACCACTGGTCAGTAACTTCTGCCATTGGTGATGACGGAGTAATAGGATAAATAGCTGCTAAATCTGTAAAAGGGTATGACACCCATGCGGCAGCATTGTTACCGTCCATGGTTTTCATTTTTCTTGCCATTGGAAAGTCCTCCTGATATATGTTAAAAATAGATTTGGGGTTATATGAAAACACATAACTTCAACATTAATAATATCACAAATCCGCTATTTTGTAAATACCTTTTTGTAAATTGCACATAAAAACTATATAAACTTTCTAAAGCACAATTAAAATATAAATACAACAATCAGTTCGACAATTTTCAACAAACACCAGTAATTTTTTAGTGATTAATAGTTCAAAATGTCTAATTACAAATGTGTATAATTGGTGAAAATTCCAAAAAAACGTCTAAATCAGAAAAAAATCTAATTTTTTGTTGACGATTAGCACATTTTGGTGTATAATAACAACAGTGTTAAATAATAGTTGATTATTTACACTCGTTTTGTTGTCTCCTTTCTTTTGTTCTACACATATTTTATTTATTTATTTTTATTTGTCCCGAGTACGTACAACTCGGGTTTTTTCTTTTTTTGTGTAAAATAATAACGCCTGCATCAGCTTCATGCAGGCGTTTTTTATATATAATATTATCTTATTTTTGTTCCCGCCGGTACGTCATCGTCCAGGAATACCACCTTAATACCGCCGTCAGGCATATCCGCCGCACAGATCATACCCATGCTTTCTTCACCGCAAAGCTTTGCAGGTTTAAGATTTGCCACAAGTATCACTGTTTTGCCGATCAGATCCTCCGGCTTATAGTGTTCGGCAATTCCCGATACGACCTGTCTGCCGCCCATACCGTCGTCAAGCTGCAATTTAAGCAGCTTTTTAGATTTCTTAACCTTTTCACAAGATTTAACCTTAGCGGCTCTAAGTTCTGTTTTGAAAAATTCATCAATAGCAATTTCAGGTGCAAGCTCGATTTTTTCCTGAGCTTTCTGAGTTTTTGCCATCTGCGCTTCAATAAGCTTGTTTAATTCGTCGATTTCTTTTTCAGTATCTATTCTCGGGAACAATACCGCTCCCTTGTTTACTGTTACGTCAGCAGGTAAAACTCCGAATTTTCCGGCATTTTCGTAGGTCACATCATCTTCTGCTGCACCGATCTGTTTCCAGACTTCCGGCATAGTAGTCGGCATAAACGGACTAAGCAGAGCAGAAGTTATTCTGATCGCTTCAAGAAGATTGTAAAGTACTGCGGCAAGTCTCGGTTTGTTTGCCTCGTCTTTTGCAAGTACCCACGGAGCCGTTTCGTCAATATATTTATTTGCTCGTGACACGACCTTAAAGATTTCCGCAAGGGCATTTTGCAGCTGAGTTTTATCCATGTATTCGTCGACTTTTGCACGAAGTCCTTCACATTCGGCAATTAACTCGCTGTCAAACTCACCTGAAGTTTTTTCAGCAGGCAGAGTACCGTCAAAGTATTTGATGACCATAGCGACAGTTCTTGAAACCAGATTACCGAAACCGTTAGCAAGGTCGGAGTTGATACGGTTTATCATAATTTCGTTTGAGAAAGAGCTGTCCGCACCCAGTGCCATTTCACGCAGGATATGGTAACGGATAGCGTCAGCGCCGTAACGCTCGCCCAGTACAAACGGGTCAACTACGTTACCCAGAGACTTACTCATTTTCTGACCGTTAAAGGTGATCCAGCCGTGTACGGCAAGGTGCTTCGGCAGAGGAAGATCAAGAGCCATAAGCATTGCAGGCCATATAATAGCGTGAAAACGCATGATGTCCTTGGCAACCATATGAACGTCTGCCGGCCAGAACTTTTCAAATTCGTCATGAGCGTTATTCTCGTAACCCAGAGCAGAGATATAATTTGAAAGGGCGTCGATCCACACGTAAACTACGTGGTTTGTATCAAAAGTAACTGGGATTCCCCACTTGAAGCTTGTTCTTGAAACGCAAAGGTCTTCCAGTCCGGGCTTGATAAAATTGTTTACAAGCTCTACAGCACGTGTTTTGGGCTGAAGATAATCGGTTTCTGTCAGCAGTTTTTCTATTCTTTCGGCAAAAGGCGACATTTTAAAGAAGTAGGCTTCTTCTTTTGATTCAACTACATCACGTCCGCATTCGGGACATTTTCCGTCAACTAACTGAGAATCAGTCCAGAAGCTTTCGCATGGGGTACAGTACTTTCCTGAATATTCGCCTTTATAAATGTATCCTCTGTCATAAAGCTCCTTGAAAATTTTCTGTACTGTTTCAACGTGATAGTCGTCAGTAGTTCTGATATATCTGTCATAGCTGATGTTCATGTAGCTCCAGAGCTTTTTGAAGATTTCAACTATATTGTCAACGTATTCTTTCGGCGTAATGCCTGCTTCAGCGGCTTTCTGTTCGATTTTAAGACCGTGTTCGTCAGTTCCGGTAAGAAACATTACGTCATACCCCTGCATTCGTCTGTAACGGGCGATTGAATCACATGCTACCGTTGTGTAGCAATGTCCGATATGGGGATTTCCCGATGGGTAGTAAATCGGCGTTGTAATGTAATATGGTTTTTTTGACATAATTGTTCCTCCTTGAATTTTCATATACTTATTATTATAACTCAATTGGAAGCATTTTTCAAGCCTTTTATGCCGGATTTCATAAACTTGTAAATGCTTTTAAAGGCTCGCAAAGTTACTTTTATACAATATTAAAAAAGCTTAGCAAAAACTTTTATGCCTTCCGCTTTTGAAAAAGCGGAACCAAAACTTTTATGCCGAATCTCATAAAATTGTAAATGTTTTTAAAGACTCGCAAAGTTACTATAAAAACACTATATGGTGTTTTTTTTAAAATATATTACACTATACTGTGTTATTTTGCAACTTAACCTTATTTTTTATGTTATAATGCAGATAAAGGAGGTGATTGCTTTGAATGATAAAGAAAAATTTGCAAAACGGCTTGCTGAATTAATAATGCAAAACAATATTTCTAAAGAAGATTTAAGTTTATCAATTGGTCATACTTCACAATACATAGAAAAAATAATAAATAAAAATATTTTCCCATCATTAAAAGATTTCTTTAAGATCTGTAAATATTTAAAGGTAGCTCCTGAAGAATTCTTTAACTATTATTCGCAGGATTCTGAGCTAGATAAAAAAATCAAAGAAAAACTATACCAACTAAACGAAAAAGAATTAAAGTGTATTACAGAAATAGTTAAGATGATCAATCAAAAAAATGATAAGCACTAAAAAAACGCCTGCATGACGCAGGCGTAGTTTTTACCTATTAAAAAGAAAAAATCTGAAATTTTTAATTTCCGTCAGCTGTCGGAAATACAAAAGGGCAGAATTCTTGAACGCATTGATATGATTACAGAAAAAAATATATGATCCCCCTATCCTAAAAAGGACAGGGGGATTTTTTTACCGCAGAAATTTTACAAATCTATTGCATATTATAAGGTGTTGTGGTATGATTAATACAGTAAGCGCCGCTGTGATTTTTTTATTTTCCGACGCTGAATATTTATCCTGAAAGGCGATGATAACTATAAAAATAAAGTTTGCGGCAGCCGTTACTGCTTTTGCTGTTTTAGCGTGTATGCAGAGCGTCTCGGCTGAGACGGCTGAAAATATAACTGTACTGGGCGACAGTATTTCAACAGGATACGGTCTTGACGACGACGAGCTTTCCTACTGCGGATATTTACAGGAGTACTTTGACGCTGATCTTGATAACTTTGCAAAAGACGGCAGACAAACTGCGGAGCTTATCGAACAGCTCGAAAACGACGCCGATGTCAGAAGCTCTGTTGAACAAGCGGATCTGATATGCGTTTCAATAGGCGGTAACGATGTGCTTCAGATCTTTCTTGATTCGCTTTCAGAACTGAAAAACGCAGGAGGTAATAATTCAGAAGAACAATTTGTGTTTTCACAGGAGTTTGTTCAGGGATTTATAATGAAATATGCGTCTGCATTCGGTCCTGCCGCTGCACAGGCAGGTGAAAATATTGCTGAGATCAGAAAAAAAATAAGCGAATTGAATCCGGAAGCGCCGATAATCATGCAGACCGTTTATAATCCTTTTGAAACAGATAATGAAAAATTAAACAGTATAATGAAGCCTCTGAAAACGTTTACCGCTATGTATCTGGGCGTTATAAATAACGCTGTCAGACAGCAGCCGACAGTAATTGCCGATATACATAAAAAATTTTCGGAAAATTCATGGCTCTATACAAATATAAAAGAATTTGATATACACCCGAATTATGTCGGTCATATGCTTATTGCAGAGGAAATTATTCAGACTCTTGAAAAACCGGGAAACGGTGAGGTTTTCAAAACTCAGCTTGAAAACATTCCGGAAGATTACCTCAGCGCAATACCTGAAGATATAACCGGCGAAATTATAAAGCTTGCAGACGGGGAATTCCGTACGGAAACCGCAGACGCATTTTCTGCGGAAAATGAAACCAATCCGACTGAAGTGACTTCCGAAGCTTCACAGAAACAAAGCTCTGAAGCCGAAAATATAAATAAAACAGAACAAAAGAAAAAAATAAGACTTTCATCAGTATTGTTATTTGCCGGAATAATTTTAATTTCTGCGGCAGTATTGCTGAAGGTTTATTCAAAGATCAGAAAAAGGATGACGGAAAAATGATACTTTACTTAGTTATACCCTGCTACAATGAACAGGAGGTACTGCACGAAACTGCAAAACAGCTTAAAGAAAAAATGAACAGTCTATGCGGCATGGGAAAAATTTCACCGAAAAGCCGTATTGTTTTTGTTGACGACGGTTCAAAGGACAAAACCTGGGAAATTATCAGTGAACTGCATAAATCGGACAGTATTTTCAGAGGAATAAAACTTTCCAGAAATAAAGGCCATCAAAACGCTTTGATGGCGGGACTGATGACTGTTAAGGACGAATGTGACGCCGCCGTTTCTCTGGACGCTGATTTACAGGACGATATAGATGCAATTGACGGTATGACCGACAAATATTTAAATGAAAAATGCGATATAGTTTACGGAGTCAGAAGCGCACGTAAAACGGATACTTTTTTTAAAAAGTTTACTGCGGAATCTTTCTATAAAATAATGTCAAAAATGGGCGTTGAAGTAACGTATAATCATGCAGATTACCGTCTTATGAGCAAAAGAGCATTAGACGCTCTTGAACAATTTAAAGAAGTGAATTTATTCTTAAGAGGCATGGTTCCGATGGTGGGCTACAAATCAGACGTTGTTTATTATGAAAGAAAAGAACGTTTCGCAGGAGAATCCAAATATCCTTTAAAAAAAATGCTTTCGTTTGCCATGGAGGGAATCACTTCTCTTTCCATAAAGCCTATCAGAATGATCACAGCTTTAGGAGTCGGAATATTTACTGTCAGTATAATTATGCTGATTTATTTTCTTATAAGACACTTCATGGGAGCAACCGTTCAGGGTTGGACTTCTATTGTAGTCTCGGTCTGGGCAATCGGAGGATTACAGCTGCTTTCGATCGGCGTAATAGGTGAATATATAGGAAAAATCTACCTCGAAACTAAGCGGCGTCCTAATTTTATTGTAGAAACTTATTTAAATGATGAAAGCGAAGATTGTAAATAGTGCAACTTTTGTTTTAACAAATATTAACAAAATTGTTTAAAATGTCAATTGACGAGACGTTGCTTTATATGATAAAATTTATTTAGTTAAAAATTTATATGAGGAGGTTTATTTTGTTAAAAAAAATTATTTCAGCTGTATCTGCGGTGTGCGTTATGGCTGTAAGCGGGATTATTCCGCAGCCGGCTTCAGCTGCCGGCAGTCAGATGAGAAATTTGACTACTGCGGAAATTGTTCGGGATATGGGTATCGGCATAAATCTTGGAAATACCCTTGAATCCTGCGGCGATTGGATAGCACAGTGGGGAGACGGCAGCGTTAAATCCTATGAAACTGCATGGGGAAGTCCGGAAATTACCGAAGATATGATCAAGGGTTACGCTGAATCCGGTTTTGAAACCTTGAGAGTGCCTGTGGCGTGGTCTAACCTTATGTCTGAAGATTATACCATAAGCGGAGCATATCTTGAAAGGGTAAAGCAGATAGTAAACTGGGCGCTTGACGCCGGAATGTATGTCATTATGAATCTTCATTATGACAGCGGATGGCTGGAAAATATGCCTTCCGATAAAGAAAACTGTATGAATAAATATAAGAAAATCTGGACTCAGCTCAGTGAGGAATTCAAGGATTACGGAGATTATCTTATATTTGAATCACAGAACGAAGAATTAGGCTGGGATTCCCTTTGGAACAGATGGAGCGGCAGTACCGAAGGTAAAGCGGAATCTTATGATCTGGTAAACGAGGTAAATCAAACCTTTGTAGACATAGTGCGTTCTTCCGGCGGAAACAATGATTTACGTCATCTTCTGATTTCAGGATATAAAACAGATGTGGAGCTTACATGTGATCCGCTTTTTGAAATGCCTCAGGATCCCGCAGACAGATGTGCGGTTTCAGTTCATTATTATACTCCGTCAGATTTTGCAATACTTGAAGAGGACGCAGACTGGGGTAAAAACCGTACTACCTGGGGAACGGAAGAAGATTTCGCAGAACTTAATAAAAATATGGATCTTATGAAATCTGCATTTGTTGATAAGGGTATTCCTGTTATTTTCGGCGAATACGGCTGTCCGAAAAACAATAAGGAAGAAGATTCGGTAAGACTTTTCCTTTCTTCTGTCTGCAAAGCGGCTTACGATCGTCAGATGTGTCCGGTTTTATGGGATATTACAGGACTTCATTATGACAGAAATCAATGCCGAATGACTGATTCAACACTTAATCAGCAGCTTTTAAGCGTACTTGATAATAATGTGCTTAAAGGCGATATAAACCAAGACGGCAAAGTCGATACGCAGGATGTCGCCATATTGGGAGACTGCCTTGTGAAAAAAGCATTTCTCAGTGATGAGGATACGGAATATGCAGACATCAACAGTGACGGAAAAATTAATGCTTTCGACTATGCTGCCATAAAAAGAATTGTTATAAATTCAGCGTCAGATAAAGAACAGCTTGATTTAAGCGATATGCCGACAGAGTATCAGGCGGCTCTGGACTGGGTCTGGACCAACAGAATAGAAAGAGAAAAATCAACTGATAGATGGAATACTATTTTTGATCAGATTGACGCAGGAAACGGTACGCTTAATTACGTAGTACGCTGGCAGTCCTACAAAACGGTTACTCTTGATCAGAGAAAACAGTTTGAAAAGCTGATTGAAGATTCCGTAAATAATTGGACTGATTATCTGGTCGGCTACGACGGCTGGAAATACGATCATGTTGATGTAAATGTCGTTGGCTGGGCAGTTATTGATGAAAGCGTTATTCTAGACAAACAGCCTGATGAAATAATTTATACAGATTGTACTCCTTACGACAGCAGCGGAGATACCTCAAACGGCTATGAAGAAATTCCAACGTTTCTTCCAAATGCTCCGGACGAGCTTTCACGTATGGAACACTTCTATGACAGAAGCTATCAGTATCCGGGCGGTCTTGACAAGCGTTTCGACATGTATCTCTGGGCAACTCAGGGATTCCCTGACATCGGGGGCTGCGGAGGCGACTGGGGGCAGCGTCTTTCAGACAATGCATATTTGAATATGCTTAACGGCGTAAATGTACATGTATTTGAACATGAGCTTGGTCACGGCTTCGGAATTACTGACTTTTACGGTGAAGAAGGCGCTATCGACGGATTCCCGCCGGGAGGCTTTCCGGAACCTACAATTATGATGGCCGGTAATTCAGCAGAAATAACCAATTATGACGGCTGGCAGCTAAGATACATCTGGAGTAAAATAAAAAATCAGACAGATTCAAACGGTACAAGAAGGTTTACTGAATAATACTTTATTGTAAAAAAATCACGGAAAGCAAAGGCTATCCGTGATTTTTTATTAATGCCAAAAGCTATTGAATACGTCAAACTTATTATAATAAAGTAAAAATCATTGACAAATAATATATAAATATGGTATAATTTGGTATAATTATATTTTATAGGAGTGGTTTTATGAAAACATTAAAAAAATTAATTTCTGCTGCTGTTGCGGTAACAACGGCTCTTACTGTTTTTGCAGTAAATGTATCTGCAACAGGTTATAAAGATAACGGAAATGCTAATGCGGCGCTTACTAAGCCTAAACTCACAATGGATAAAATAGTTCTTACACAAAGTAACGCCGCCGGCAAGCAAGTTACAGTTAATCTGAAAGTTTCAGGAGCACAACTTGCTTATTGTTCAACAGGTATTCATGTTTATTGGGATTCACGTCTTAAATTAGCTGAAGACTCTACTTTTAATCTTCCAAAGATTGATGCAGGTGATGCAATTAAACGATTAGGTTCTGGTACTCCCACAAGTGACCCTAATGCTTCTAAATATGGTATGAATGGTTATTTCTTATGTACAGCTGGCAGTGCAAATTCAGGTACTAACGGTGTAATGTGGTCATTTACATTTATTCTGCCTAAAAATGCAAAAATAGGTGATGTTTATCCTATTGATATTATTTATAAATCAACTAATAATGCCAGCGATTTATTTATAAACAAAGAATGTGATACAAATGGATATAATATGCAGGCTTATACTTTTAAAAAAGGTATTTATTCTTCTGATAATCCTACATTTACCGCTACAGCTGCCGACATTCTTAAAGTGCCTGCACTCGCAAATATTAACAAAACATATGATGGATATATAGCTGTTTGTTCCGATAACTTACTTTTAGGCGATGCAAATTGCGACGGAAGAGTTACAATAGCTGATTCAGTTGCTATTTCTCAGTCTTTAGGAAATCCTAATTACGCTCTGTCTGCACAGGGTAAGGACAATGCAGATTGCTGTGATCGAGGCGACGGCGTAAATGCTAATGATGCTAAAGCAATAAGAATGATTGAATCAGGATATATAACTGCTAATGACTTTCCTATAAAAAGCAGTGATTTAAAATAATAAAATTATAAAATCAATACTAATATAGCCGATGCTGATAAAATTTGAAAGCATCGGCTTTTTTGTATATAATTGTCCTATTTATAAATTAACTGATGTGATTTTAGTGAATAAATAAAAATTCGCCAATGGCAAATTTTAATGCAAGGTCTTGACATTACATAAAAATATTGTTATAATAATAAAAAAGGGGCACATTGATAGACGGTCGCTCCCAAATTAGCTAGTTTATAAACCGCTTAAGTTGACAGCTTGGGGCGGTTTATTTCTTTATGTTCTTGATT
>OCHA01002176.1_pt1 | contig 12350 bp, 9 predicted proteins | sample 1538591 | NCBI WGS metagenome assembly OCHA01 (sample SAMN04571710, study PRJEB22368) | human gut metagenome | biome: human gut; material: stool | host: Homo sapiens | place: Luxembourg | collected 2012-09-06 | reverse complement strand
TACCGAATCATCCAAGCGTATAGAAGTTATTAATAAGCGTGTTCAGGACTTTAAAGGAAAGATTGGTAAGATCGAAGAGATTGTTGACCTTGTTAAAAAGGTTTCCAACCAGAGTAATCTTCTTGCACTCAATGCATCTGTTGAGGCTGCAAGAGCTGGTGAAGCTGGTAAGGGCTTTGCCGTTGTTGCTGACCAGGTGCGTCTGTTATCTAGTAATACTTCTGAATCCGCTGAGGATATAGTAAAGTATGTTTCTGAATTAAAAGAGAATATTGATGAACTTGCCCTTGCTATGGATGAAACAACATTAAGTCTTGCAGATGGTAATTCAAAAGTCGAGAAATCCATATTATCCATGGAACAGATGAATGAACAAATAAGCAGTATCCGTGAACGTGTAGACAGTATATTTGACGATATTGATACACAGACTAAGGTTACCCGTGCTTTTTCTAAACAGATTGAAAATATTTCCCAGAGTTACAACACTTTATCTAACGACTGTCTTCAGACTGGACGACGTATATTCAAGGTTGGACGTTACCTTGATAAAACAAGAAGTGACCTTGTACGTGGCTGTTCACAGATAACAGACCAGGACTGGTTACGTGTATTTGAAGTCGACCATTTCGTACTTACGTGGCGTGTATACAATAATATCGTAGGTTTTGAACACCTCCTTATAAAACAGGTTGATAACCCTTCTGGCTGTAAGCTTGGCAAGTGGCTTAACAGCGTATCTGATGAACAGCTTTTACACAGCAAAGAATATATATCTCTTGTCCATACTCACGAAGCCCTCCATAAGTATGCAACACTTTCATGGCAGGCCAAGGAAGACGGTGATACAGATAAGGCTATGTCATACTTTAATGACACCTACAATGCATACGAAGAATTTGACAACGCACTGCGCCGTTTCCAGAATAAGATGCAGGCTCTTGGATATAAGGCTATTACACAGATTACCGCTTTTGAGAAGGTCTGATTTGATTATATATTCAAGCTGATAGTTTATGATAATACTAAGCTCCCTATTTTATTTATATTTTATCCCGGATGACAGGCATTTTACCGTTATCCGGGACATTTTTATGAAGTATATTGGTATTTTCTATATTTATCCGGTTAATTTTACCGCAAAGAATATCCTATGCATTTTCTACGTATTCCGTAATCAGGTATAAGTGTTTCTTTTTGCTGCAAAGAATATCTTACGCCTTTTCTCCACCCTTAAGCTACAACGAACCCGAAGGACACTGTGGCAGATCTTCCTCACATATCGACTGACATCCTGTATCGCAGTCATTCTTAAGATTGCCCTCACAACGTGGAGGACTAAGGTCAAGTGGTTTAATGGCAAGATTAAGAAGATTGCCACATACAAACTTTAACTCATCCGAATTTTCTTCAGATACAATACTGCCCTTTGGGGTAACTATCTTTCCTGCACTTGCAACCCTGTATCCTGCATAGTACAGGCTTTGGAGTATGAGCGACAAGCCTACTGTCACTTCGTCTGTGGTTGTGTCAAGGTCAAGCACCTTTGGAATAGCATACAGGTTAAGTCCCTGTGTTATTCCGTTATCACTTGACAGGAAACCTATATAATTAAGCGCTGGTGTATATGCTGGTGTACCACCAGCATTACTGTTATATGACACTCCGTAAGGCGCAAATATCTCTAACTCAACTGATGTTGGATTGACATCCTCATCGTAGGTTGCAGCCGTTGTATCAGCAGGAAGATACACTGCTGTTGGATATTCAGTTGCTATCAGTCTGCAATTCTCATCATATACGTTAATCGCAAATGTTACCGTAAGATTGGAAAGCTTCACCGAATAACAGTTTGGTCTTCCCGGTATCTGTGTTATGACAACATTATCCGTTCCATAATCATATGAAATATCTATGACACTGGCTGTTGCATTAGTAACTGTCGGATATTCAGCAGATATATCCACACCTACAGGGAATGTGGCACACAGGTTGATACCTATCTGGTCATATATAAGCGGAGCAAAAAGGCTTAACTCACCCGGTGAACCACATATAGGATTGGTACACACATCAAAGCATCCATTAGGCATATTAGAAACAACATCGCTGACTATCTTTGTGCAGCAGCCACCTTTTTTACATTTGCATCTGGCCATGCTTTATTCCTTCCTTTATTCATTCTTACTATATTATATGTTCTAAATAATTATGTGCTACCATACATTTTAGTAAGTATTATGTCTCTGGCTGAGAGGTCGTCTTATGTCAAATGTGTATTCTATCGGCAATAACAGACAGCTTATAATCTATGCTGCCGGTTCAAATATATTCTTAAGAATAGCCCACTTTGGAGGTCTTGAACGTCCTATAATCCTTGCCACCGATTATATGTCACACCTTAACGAATGTATATACAATGACACTCTTTACTATACCTACATAGCAACCGACAATTCTCTTTATGTTAAAAACATTATGGAGAGTAAAAGCATTTATACTGTAAATGGAACTGATACACCTTCGCTGTATCACCCATATATAGGCAGATGTAATAATTCGCTGCTTCTTTTTTACCTGAAAAATAATCCCGTTACTAATCACACAGCCCTACAGTGTATATCACTTTCACTTACAAATGAAAGCCCAGATAACACGCCTGTCACTCTTCCTGACTGTATGAATAACATAACAGGATACCATATACATCAGGCTGGTAACAGACTTATTCTATATGCCGCTGGCAGTATATTTATTATTGAAGAAATCGGACATATTAAAGAGCTTAAAAATGAGGAAGATATACGAAATACTGTATTAAAAAAATGTGAGCAAAGAATTGCTTCATTAAACGACAGCAATAATTCAAGAATAGAAGCTCTGACAGACACCTATCAGAAAAAATTAGCTGCCTGTCAGGCTAAGATTGACGAACAGGCAGCAGTTATAAACAGTATCACTTCACAATATAATGAGCTTATGGATATCGCATGCAAGTACCGTGATGAAGCCTTAAGATGGCGTTCTAAGTTTATGTGATAATTACCCCCCGCAGGTCTGTCATAATTATCAATATTATATAAATGTGTCATTCCACTTATATGATACCTACCTTGCATAATGTACTTTAAGCAGGCTCAATCCCTTTGCTGGTGCAGTTGCGCCAGCAAGTGCCCTGTTTTTAGCATCGAGCAGCTCTGTCATACTCTCTGGCGTTCTCTTATGAAATCCCACTTCAAGAAGTGTTCCCGATAATATTCTTACCATATACTGTAGAAATCCCGAACCGTGATATGTCATATTAAGATATGAACCCTTAAGTGCTATATCGATTGAATATATTTCCCTCACTGTCGACTTTTTCATCTTGGGATTGCCGCAGAAGCTTGCAAAGTCATGCACACCGACAAGATATTCTGCTGCCTTTTTCATAGCCTCAACATCTGGCATTTTACCTGTTATGTGCACATACTTCCTGTTAAATACAGGCTTTTTATCCCCAACATAACAGGTGTAGCAGTAAGTTTTCCCCATAGCATTGTATCTGCTGTGGAAACGCTCTGAGGCTATTCTTACCTCCTGAACACATATATCCTCCGGGAGGTACTTATTCATGTAATCACATATCTGCTCCTCTGTCATATCTGTATTCACATGAACATTGGCGACCATTCCCTTTGCATGTACACCTGCATCAGTTCTTCCAGCACCTATCACTTCAACAGCTTCATTTACCATCTGTGAAAGGACACCTTCAAGCTTACCCTGAATAGTCATATCTGTATTAGGCTGATGTTCCCAGCCATAATATCTTGTTCCGTCATATGATATTATCATCTTATAATTATTCATATCATTCTCCATTTTATAAATGTTAAAAAACCTTAACACTTACACTATATTTTTTTTGCATATATCATTAAGACAGCATTTATCACAATAAGGCTTTGTTCTTGCTGTGCACACTTCTCTTCCATGTATCACAAGCCTGTGGCACATATCACTGCCCTCTTCTGGCGGTATAATCTTCCATAAAGCCATCTCTACTTTCTTTGGCTCTTTCATATCTTTTACAAGACCAATTCTGTTACACAGCCTTATACAATGCGTATCTGTCACTATGGCTGGCTTTCCAAATACATCACCCATTATAAGATTAGCGCTCTTTCTTCCCACTCCCGGAAGCTTTAACAGCTCTTCCATGGTATCAGGCACTTTATCATCGAACTGTGTGTGAAGCATTTTCATACAGGCACTTATATCGCGAGACTTGCTTTTTCCGAGTCCACACGGATGAACTATTCTTTCTATATCTGAAACATCAGCTTCGGCAAGTGCAGCTACTGACGGATACTTCGCAAACAAATCCTGAACAACTACATTTACCCTTGCATCTGTGCATTGGGCTGCAAGCCTTACGCTTACAAGCAGCTTCCACGCATCATCATAATCAAGCGTACAGCCAGCATCCGGATATTCTTTTTTTAATCGTTCTATAACCTCTAACGCCAGTTGTTTCTTAGTCATGCCTGTTCTCCTTTATATATGCTGCTTCATCTGGATTATCTCCACATTTTTATCATTTATTTACCGCTTTTCATTTATCACAACTTTATTTTTATTGTTTTTACTATTATTTTTCACTTTTATCTTTACTACCATGTCCGGCAGCTATCCAGAATACAAGAAGTGAAAGAACAACCGCAATAGTCATCCATATGCATACCACCTTAGTACCCTGTGGCTTGAACATATCATAATATCCCTTAAAGTATATAACAAGGTCTATAACTGGAAGTATGTACATCATATATGGCTTCATCCACTTAGGAAATGCAAGACCATTTCCTTCATTAACCTCTGCCACGAAGTTATCATATCCCCAGCCGTTCTTTCTTGTACAGAAAAGCACAAATAACAGACAGCCAAGAGGAAGTATGTTATAAGATACTATAAAGTCCTCTAAGTCCATAAGTGTTGTACCTGCACCTATAGGCTCTATTCCTGAAAGCACATTGTAACCAAGTATGGCTGGCATAGAAAGTGCTGCTATAACGAACAGATTGACTATAGAAGCTCTTTTTCTGCTGCACCCGAACAAGTCCATAGTCATGGCTATAATATTCTCATATACTGCGATTACTGTTGACAGCGCCGCAAATGCCATAAATACAAAGAATAATACTTCCCATAACTGACCACCCGGCATCTGGTTAAACACATTTGGAAGTGTTATAAACAAAAGTGATGGACCAGCACCCGGGTTAATACCATATGCAAAACATGCAGGAATAATAATAATACCTGCTGTAAGTGCAACTACTGTATCAAGTATAACTACATTTATTGACTCGCCAGTAAGCTTACAGTCCTTGGAAAGATAACTTCCGAATATCTCCATTGAACCTATACCAAGTCCAAGAGTAAAAAATGCGTGTGACATCGCTGCAAACACAACATTTCCTATACCCTGCTCCTTCATCTTGTTAAAGTCTGGCACAAGATAGAACTTAAGTCCCTCAGCACTTCCTTCAAGCATAACTGAATTCACTGCCATAACAACCATAAGCGCTAATAAGAGAATCATCATAACCTTGCTTATCTTCTCTACACCCTTCTGTAGACCAAGTGAACACACGCCTATACTTACAAGTACAACAACAAATGTCCAGAATGTCATAATTCCTGGAGAAGCAAGCATCTGTGAGAACTCCCCGCCTATCTCATCAACACTCTTATCTGTGAGCTTTCCTGATAAGCTGTATACAAAGTAGTTAAGCATCCAGCCTGCAACCATAGTATAAAACATCATCAGAAGATAATTACCCGCATAAGCTGCCCATCTGAAATGATGCCATCTTGTTCTCTCTGGTGAAAGAGCCTTAAATGCACTTCCAAGACTCTTGTTACTTCCTCTTCCTATAGCATACTCACATATAAGTATAGGAAGTCCTAATCCAAGCAGACATAACAGATATATGACAATAAATGCTGCCCCTCCGTTTTTTCCGCATATGTAAGGGAACTTCCATACATTGCCCAATCCTACTGCGCATCCTGCTGATACAAGTATAAATCCTAATCTGGATGCGAACTTTTCTCTGTTGTCATTCATTGTGTCATTACCTTTCCTGTATTCATTATTACAATTAGCAAATAAAGTTTAGTTCCAGTATCCCAACTCTTTTCCCTTTTCATATATGCCAACGCCCTTAACATAATATCCGTACGCATTAAAATGTGTCCAGTCGTATCTTAACTGCTTTGATATATTACCCCTCTTAAAGTTTTCAAGATCCTGTGTAGTTGTACTTAATCCGCATAGGCTAAGACCATTCTGTATAATATAGGTTCTTGTATTAAAGAAATGTGCACCATAAGCCTCTCTTAAAGCAGCCTCCCACGATGTATCACCTATACCAATATATGAACCATCTTCGTTATATTCACCCTGATTATTATCTCCAATAGATGTACCAGGGTCATCTGTATCACCTACTATTATATAATAATCGCAGCCTGAATTAAGTATAATATTATCATACTGTAATATAAGTGTCTGATAATCACTCCCCCAGCCTCCATTGCTTCCTATCTCAAGTATAAGAATATCTTTTTCACTATGGTCTTTTGCAACCTTTGGTTTAGCCTCTGCCCCTGCAGGAATATACACCTTTGAAACTGTTGGTACCGGTTGTGTCGGTGCTGGCTGCGTTGGTGCTGGTTGTGTCGGTGCCTCTGTTACCGGCTGTGTAACTGCTTCACTTTCTGATTCTTTAGTAGATGGCTGCGTAACATCTGTAGGCGACTGCGTTTCACCTGTTACAGGACTGGCTGTTGTTTCTTGTGCCTGAACATTTACAGCATTTATATCATCTGTCTCCACATCTGCATACGCAATAGCTGCAACGTCTTCATTAGTTATAACCCTATAATTAATATCTGTTTCCGGAACGCTGTATGCCGCATAGCCACTTATAAGTCTTATATCAACCTCTCCATTTCCCGCATTATTTACTGAACACAGATAATTGTTAATATACATAGAATATGGATATTCATTATTCTCTATACCATAACCACTATAGTCACCAAATGTAAATGTATCTCCATTTTCATCTATAAGCCTGACTCTTGCCGGAGTATCCTCACTTATCGAAACATCTCTGTCAGTGTGAAGTTTTACGCCACCTGCCCTGTAAGATATCTCATAAGAATCCTCACCCGGAACCCCAAAGTTATATGTAGTTATCCCTGTAAAATACTGTATAGTACGTGGTGATGTCCAACCATATATGCTCATACCATTAACAGATGCATTAACACTTGTATTGCCAACACCTGCTACCATACTGTCTCCAAAGTAAGATATTTCTCTTCTTTTTCCATCATATGGTATAAATTCCGCTGACAGTCTTCTTGAAGGAAGAGCTAATGCCTCCTGATCTTCTGTTGATATTTCATTTTCAAAAAACTGTTCAACATACTCTTGTTCTACTATCTCTTCAATTTCTTCTGTTTCTTCTTCAGACGTTTCTTCTTCAGACGTTTCTTCTGTTTCTTCTTCGGAAATTTCTTCTATTTCTGTCTCATTTTCCTCTTTTATTGTTACATTTTCAACAATAATATCAGTTTCATTATTAGCTGACAGATTTCTGTTTTTCCTAATTGTAACTATAGAAATTGTTGTTATAACTGTTGCAATTATAACCAGCATAATTATGCCTGTAGCTATAGAAGCTTTCTTATTATTACTTATAAATAACGCACACTTATGCCTGAAATTACGCAGCCACTTCTGCAATTTTTTAACATGACTACTTTTATTTCCTGATTCACTCATATTAATCCTCATTTCTACGCATTTTTATTACATCCCCACTGATATGCGCTTATTACCTGTGCCCAGACTACTTCCAATAACCTAACTCCACACCCTTCTCATAGATTGCCAGTCCCTTGGCATAATATCCATACGAATTAAAATGTGTCCAGTCTGACCTTAGCTGCTTGGATATCCTTCCTCTGCGGAAGCCCCTGTAATCAGCATTAGTTGCACGCAGACCTGCATCCGACAGACCATTTTCTATAAGATAGGTTCTCATATTAATGAAATGCTCTCCATAAGCTTCACTTAATGTTGCCTCCCAGGCAGTATCTCCTACACCTATATAAGTTCCGTCTTCATTGCAAAAACCCTGTGATGTATCAGCTATTGATGTTCCCGGGTCATCTGTATCACCTACTATTATATAATAATCACAACCTGCATTCTGAATCATGGCATCATATTGGCTTATAAGCTGCCTGTAGTTATCCCATCCGCCATTACTACCTATCTCAAGAATAAGAATATCACCTTTTCTTTCATAAGATGCCTTTGTTGTAACCTGAGTACCTTCATACACCGTTGTAAATGCATCGCCACCAACCTCTGTTTCCGAATAACGGCATATATACAACCCCGTTTCTTCGGTTCCTGTTATCTTAAACATGTCGTCATTAATATACACTACATCCGGTTCGTGTGGTTCAACATAACCATATGCACTAAAGTCAGCCATATATACAGGATTGCCATACTCATCAACTATGCTTACTTCCACACTGTCATCATATCCTACCTCAAATGTATTATCGACATACATTTTAATTCCACCCTGACGTAGTGCTATCTCATTTGAAGTTTCCCCAGAAACTCCAAGATTGTATACCTTAATGCCTGTAAGATACTCTAACGTATCTGGTGTTGTCCAGCCTGATATATCAAGAACTTCGTCACTGCCAGATACATAAGCTTCACCAGCACCTATACCAAACATCATCGAATCGCCCCAGCACGATATAGCTCGCCTCTGTCCGTCATATGGTACAACATCCGAATTAAGCACTCTTGGTGGAAGGTCATACGCTTCTTCATCTTCTTCTGGTATAACACTGTTTTCACTATATTCAGTTGTCGGCTCGCTGTTTTTGTTCCCATTTATTCTGCTTTTTGCGGAGAGTACAACAACTGTAATAACCGTCAGACAGATAACAATAGCAACTATACACCTTACCCACTTAACATATCTGTTATAATCTTTACCTGAACTCATTAAACCATCTGCTTTCTATATTATGATGCTAATCTGTATATATCTATAATACCCAGATTATGTTTCCCCGATACTTATTACACTACCATAATATATTAAAAATGTTACTAATGGCTTACAAACAAGTAATTAACTAATTATTCTGAATAATTCCTATTTACATAATTACCTATCTCTATGCTGTCAGATGGCATACGGCAGCCTACTATATAACTGCCATCGCTGTCTGTGCTTCTGATTGCAACACCTTCTATGAGTCTTCCCTGTTCTACTGGGAAGTCAGGAATACTTACTATCATATTCTTTCCATTACAATCTGCGAATTCTTTATCTCTTGTTGTAAACGCAAAACCGTTAGCACTTATATTTACCATTTCACCAGTAAATGTTATCTCTGCATTATCTTCAAATACGATTGAGCACTTATTATGTATAGGCATTCTTGTATACTTTCTTCTGTTTACAATACTTGGAAGTGTAGATACTTCAAGTCTGCATACATCTTCCTTATACTCCGCTGCTCTCTTAGCTGATACATCAGTCCAGTGATAAAGTACGTTACCTGCTACTATCTCAATCCGGAATTTTAATGATGAATTATTAACATCTATATCCTCATCATCAAACCTTACAAATAATGCTCCACCCTTCTGCGCTATTATTTCTCCGCTGTAGTCCCTATTAGATGGCTTACCAGATACCAGCTGTCTTACAGTGCATCTCATACCAGGCTTGATATCCTGAATTCCCATAAATCCACCGATTCCAAGCTTTTCCATCATGGCGCCTACAACGCTTTCTATCTCGTTTACATTACGTGATGACTCTTCATACTTACTAAGCATAATCTTAGTACTGTCATCAGCATTAGTTATACAGTCCTGAATAACCTGCATAACACTCTCAATCTGGCTCATATTATCTACAAGATTACGGTTAGAACTTTCAACCTCCTGCATAGCAGAATCAACTACACCAATATTCTGTCCTATCTGGTTAGAATCTTTTGCTATACCAGCAACACTGTCATTGACCTTTACTACTTTTCCCTGTGTTTCCTGTATTATTGATAATATTCTCTTAACCGACTCTAACATCCTGCCTGATGTATCGCCAAGATGACCAAGAGCCGCCATAATCCTGTCTGATGACTCCTGTGTTTCATCACTTAAGTTTCTTATCTCATCAGCAACTACTGCAAAGCCCTTACCAGCTTCACCTGCCCTTGCCGCCTCAATAGAGGCATTAAGTGCAAGAAGGTTGGTCTGTGAGTTAATCTCCTCAATAGTTCCTGTTTCTGTCTTAACCTTTTCAAACTCCTGCTGGAATTCGTGAAGTATATCATCTACCTCACCCGAAAGCTTTGCCATAGTATCTGTACTTTCAACAACATCTGCAAGTTCTTTTGAGCTTAAGTCTGCATGCTCAACTGACTCACTTACAAGCTTTACTACGTCATTGATAAGTGCAGCAACATTTTCAACCTGATTATTAATCTTCGTTGTCATATCTGTTGAAGAATTGGTCTTATCATGAAGAATATCGTTATTGCGTGACAATTCTTCCATACTCGATACTACAAAGTTAGCACCCTGTCTGTTCTCTTCCTCAAGTTCTCTTACTACAGTGATGCCATCAACTATCATATTACTTGAGTCCTTAACCTGCTCAACTGTCTTTACAACTCTGTCAAGGTCATCCTTTATGGAGTCTGTAAGTGCTCCATCTGAAAGATTAAGGTGATTGATAGACATAACATAACACATATAACTTAACATTATGCAGGATATCTGTAACATATAATTATCTATATCCGCCACTGAATTCATACCAGTCATATACTTGTAGACTGATGCTATTATCAGTATTACAGTGTTAAATACTCCACACTTTATCATGAACTTTCTGTCCTTAAACAGAATAATCATACTTGCAACTGGAAATATATATGCAAATGATAACATCGTCTGGCTTGTACACACTATATATCCGTAGAATAGTCCATATCCTATTGTTATGATAGACCTGTAAAATGATGCATTTTTGCCTTTTATCTTAAGATATACAGAGCCTGCTATGTATGGAACCCAGCATAGCAGCAGAAATGGCACTATATACCGTTGTTCATACGTTCCTTTTGTTACATTGGAATAATACTGACCTGTAAGCAACAGATTCAATATAAACCATACTTTTCTTGTCTTAACATTGGCCCTTGCCTTAAATTCTTCCGCATCATAAACTTTACTCATATACAATACCTACCTTCCACACTTATTATGCAGCAGATATCATCCAACATAAATATTATTTGAATTCATTCAATCAAATATCATCCTTTATTGAATTCATCGAACTGAATCTATGTCAATAAATATTAAATTAAACTTACCTAAGTTACGCTCTAATAACTGCCATAAACAGCTTAATGACACATATGTATAGTATATATCTAAAAACGACAAAATTCAACAAAAAGCAGTAATATTATGTTATTTAGTCTGAAAAATTATTCAGAAAATCATGTATATTTATACATAATAAAAATAAGAATTCCGGTATAGGAATATACCAATACCAGAATTCTTACTTTTATTATGTCCTGCTATGCAGGATTATTCTTTTACAAAACTTTTTGTTTATGCTTCTGCCGTATCTTCTTCATCGGCAGCTTCATCATCACCAGCATATGTCTGTTCTGTTACACTGACAATTACTTTCTCTAATACATCCGGTGATATAGAAACGTCCTTATCCTTTGCAATATCAAGGTCTTCTACCTTAATACTGTCACCCGGCTTAAGGTTTCCAACATCTATGCTGACCTTCTCAACAAGTGCAGACTTTGTTGCCTTATATGGAATTTCCTCCATATGCTGCTCAAGTACGCCCTGAACAAGTTCATGATTAACAAGTATAATCTCAGCTACTGAACGAACCTTTTCGCCCTCTGTAAGTACCTGGAAATCAATTTCTAATGTCTGTCTCTTAATAGGGTCATAATCTACTTCTTTCACAAGGACATCATACTGCTGTCCGTCCAAAGAAAGCTGTGCTTCACTACCTTTACCGCAGACTGAAAGGAACTTTTCTGCTTCCTTTTTCTCAATCTGCACTGGAATTGATTCTGCAAGGCTTCTGCCAAACATATTACCAGTTACATAACCTTCTCTTCTTAATTTCTTTGCTTTGTCACTCATGCTTCTTTTTTCAGCTTTTAAAGTATTCATTTATCTTTTCCTCCAAAAATCT
>OCHA01002166.1_pt1 | contig 12407 bp, 9 predicted proteins | sample 1538591 | NCBI WGS metagenome assembly OCHA01 (sample SAMN04571710, study PRJEB22368) | human gut metagenome | biome: human gut; material: stool | host: Homo sapiens | place: Luxembourg | collected 2012-09-06 | reverse complement strand
ATATTCACAGGATATGCACCCTGTTATCGCGGCCAGCACAAAAGAAGCAATAAGCATACTTTCTAAAGAGCCTTACTTTCGTGCATATTTTTTAGATATTTCCACAAACCCGGATGCTGAAAATACGGATGGTCTTAAGATTGCTGAATATATCAGGCACAAGACAAAGAACAATGCCCCTATAATCTTTACTACCGCATTTCCAAAACACATATACCATGCAGTCAATGATATACACTGTACGGCATATCTCTTAAAACCTTATACAAAAGAACAGCTTTTCAGACAGCTTGACAATATATTAGGTACTGAACGGGATTTTACTATTAAAACCATTGACAATATTCGGATAAAATTAAATTTTGATGATGTATTTTATTTTGAATCACACGGCAGGTATTTAATAGCCCACACTTTACATGGTGAATTTATGACAAGACAGTACCGCTTGAAACAGATTCTCGAACTGTTTCCTGCATATTTTGAGCAGTGCCATAAATCATATATTGTAAATACCAGGTATATCGAACTTATCGACCCATATGCCCACCTGATCTCATTGAAAAAAACAAAGGACAAAGTTCCATGTAACAGAAATTATAGATACATAAAATAAGGAGAACACAGATGAACATTTTACATAATCTTATAATTATACTTACTTTAACGATACAAAATCTTACATACATAGGTTTTATGATATATCTTTCTGAACATTCCTTAAAGAAACTTACATCTCCCAAATTTTTAGTTTCTTTCTGTATATACAGTGTTGTGTTAAATTATCTGCAGAAACATGATAATAATCAGCTTATGTTCGCCTTTTTACTTATGTTTGCCTTTTACAGCCTTATGATTTTTATAAACACAAGATGTACTATAAGCCAGGCGATAAATATATCTATTGCCGGATATTTTATAGTTTCCTGCTGTCAGGCTGTTGTCATGCTTGCTTTAGCTCTCTTAAATTTGAATTTTGATGAAAATAATGCAGCCGACCCTATTTCGACAGCAATCTTAATTTTATCACTTTTTGTTTTAATCATTTTAAATAAACTATTTCCTATAACAAAGTTTACCGACAGATTTAAGAATTCTTCTTATTTTTCTTCCCTTTTCTTTTTGGGAAGCTTCATTTTGGTTGCAATATTTACATCCATAAAAAGCAGCTTATCACTCGGAACTCTTATTTCCACTACTGCTAATATCCTTTTTGCCGCAGTTATTACCATACTTATAATACTTCAGAGTTTCGATGATATGAAAAGAAAACAGTCCTTAAAAGATTACAGTACATATATGCCTATTGTCGATGAAATGATTGAGAATATACAAAAAAGACAGCATTTATACAATAACCAGCTCCTCTCATTATCACAGCTTACCGACTCCTATGATAATTATGAAGACTTATGCAAGGCAATAAAAGATATAACACAAATGGATGACAGACACAGATATTCTTATGATTTTCTCCACCTTAATAACAAACTTCTTGCAGGACTTTTATTCAGCAAGGTAAATGCCGCTCTAAAAAAAGATATACAGATAATAGTGACTATTTTTAATTATGATTACACAAGCAACTGCTCAGATATGGAGATAATCGACCTTGCAGGTGTACTTATAGATAATGCGATAGAAGCCTGCAGCCCTGACGACACCATTTTTATAAGCATCGGTCAGCGTACAGACAATATACAAAGCGACAGTTTCCGTATCAAAGTTGAAAATCCGGGACCTGCCGCCACAAGTGAATTTATACACGATATCTTTACTAAAAAATATACTTCCAAGACAGAAAAAGACGGACACGGACTGGGTCTTTCCATTGTTAAAGGTATCGTCAAAAAATATAACGGACAGATTTCCGTAGAAAATGCCACCCATACTGAAACTTCCGACATACGCTACCTCAGTATAGAAGTTGAAATATAACTAACTGCCATCTACCGTTCCCTAAACATCTGCACGAGCAGGATTATAAAAGATACACCCCAAAGAACAATAGCAGGCAAAAGATTGAAATTCATTTTCCATATGCACCTCATAACTTTCCTGCTTTGCAATCCTCTTTCTCCATGCATATTTTCTTTTCTTGTTTTTTCATAGATTTATGGCAGTAGAGATTGCCCATGCTTTTACATTTTCTAATATATTTTCTTTGTACTATTGCAAAAAAATACACACCAAAAAGAAGACCCCTAAACTTCAGAGGTCTTACTTCTATCACATTTATTATCCAAAAATATTTACGATTTTAATTTTTAAAATTCATACTCCAGATTTTATAATAACACAAGTAGTATGTACCTTATAATATATTAAATATCACTCTTTTACACCACCAAGAGTAACCCCTGAAATAATAAATTTCGAAAGTAAAAGATATACTATTACGATAGGTACGATTGCTACTGTTATCATCATATAAATCTTACCCATATCAAAATTCATTTAATCTGCTCCACGAAGTGTTGCAATAAGAATAGGTACAGTCATCTTCTGTTTTGACTGGATTATCAATGCCGGAATGAAATAGTTATTCCAAGAACCTACAAATGTAAATATTGCCTGTACTGCAATCGCTGGTTTCATTATCGGAATAACAATCTTGTTAAATGTCCTGAATTCTCCTGAACCGTCAATTCTCGCTGCTTCAACAAGTGAAATAGGAAGTGATGACTGCAGATAACTATACATAAAGTAAAATACTGCCGGTGATGCGATTGATGGAACTATAAGAGGTGTCCATGAATCATACATCCCCATATTTGTTATAAGTCTTAAAAATCCCATCGCCGTTACCTGTGTTGGCATAACAAGTATTGCCATAATAAATGTAAATGCAACCTTTTTTAATTTAAAGTTGTATGCATAAAGTCCATATGCAGTAAGTGATGAAAAATATGTACATATAGCTGCTGAGGCTGCTGATATAAACAAACTGTTCACTATTCCACGCAGCATTGGAAAACTTCCATCCTTCGCTACCTTTTTCAGATTGTCCAAGAAATGTGTACCCGGCAATGCCGAAAAACCTTTTTGTAATTCTGAATGTGAGCGGGTTGCATTAACAATAAGTATATAGAAAAAGAACAGGCATAAAAATGCTAAGACCAACAAAACTATATGTGCCAAAATACTTCTGAATCTGTTATGTCCTTTTTTCATTATAATAACCCCCTTCTTCTTCTACGTTTTTCTGCTTTTGCAGCTGCTTTTGAACCATCAGGATCATTGTCATTTGTAAGCTTATACACGATAAAGCATAATATCGCACTTACTATAAACAGATATACTGATAAAGCTCCTGCCATTCCATAGTTCTTACTCTTCAAATGATTATTAAGGAACATTATAAGCGTCATTGAAGTTCTATCAGGATTTCCCTGTCCATTTGTAAGTATCTGTGGAACATCGAACATCTGAAGTCCACCGATAATAGATGTTACAAGTGTGTATGCAAGAATTGGTCTTATCATAGGAAGTGAAATCTCTGTATGCTGTTACATCCGTCAAGATCACAAGCCTCAAAAATTTCCATACTTATTCCGTTTATTGCTGCTATAAGCATGATTGTTGTATTACCAAACCACATAAGGAAGTTCATAAATCCTATAAGTGACCTCGTTCCAAATATAGAACCTAAAAAGTCAATCGGCTTCTTGATAAATCCAGCAGACAACATTATTGAGTTTACAGGTCCGTTTGTAGAAAAAAGTGTAAAGAACAACATCGCAAACGCTGATGCCATAATCAGGTTGGGAAGATAGATAACTACCTTAAAAAACTGTTTTCCACGAATCTTTAAACGAACATCAGTAAACCAATTCGCTAAAAGAAGTGCAAATACTATTTGAGGAATAAATCCTATAACCCACATTATAAGTGTGTTTTTTCCATATGTAATCATATCGGATTTCAGAAGACTTACATAATTCTTCATTCCAATAAAGTTTGGTCCTACTTCTTTTATTCCGGTACGATAATACTCAAAAAAACTATACCTTATTGTATCTAACAGCGGTATTAATGAAAATATAATATAAGTTATGAAAAATGGAAGTATAAATATATAACCCCATTTAGCGTAACTTACACTTTTTTTCTTCTTTTTCATAATCCCACTCCTTTCCTAAATATCATTATAAACTTGGAGTATTTCATTTCTTATAACAGGATTCAGCTATACTTTCATTATAACTAAATCCTGTTATATTGCCACATCTTTGTGACTACATAATACAATATTTTTATTTATCCCTTTATAATTGCTGCTACTTAGCCCAATTTACCTTCTTAACATCTGCATAACGCTCTTTAATTGCTGTCTCAAAGTTTTTCTTTGCCTTGTCATAAGTAACTTTTCCCTGAAAATAATCGCTGAATGAGTTCTGTATAAGCTCTACACATCCCTGATCATATGCTGACAATGGTGCAATTTTAATATTTTCTGCAACAGGTGCGAAATACTTAAATGGATTCTGACCACCAAGGAATTTAGAAGCATATTTTCCATCATTTTCTGCAGCCTCTTTCATTCCAGATTTTGTATTTGTAAAGTCAGAATATTTTTCTGAAATCTTTAAAAGATTGTCTTTATTTGCTGTAAGTGCAAGAATAATTTCTTTTGCATGCTTAGTATTGTCTGTTCCTGTTGCTGCATGTATGTAAGAACCGCCCCAGTTATATTCCTGTGGAGGATTTGTAACACCCCACTCGCCTTCTTTTCCATCCCAGTTTGGCTTTAATGTAAAGTCAATTCCCCATGCCGGGAAGAGGAATGCAAATACTTTAGATTTTGAACCCATGGCTTTATTCCAGTCATCATTCCACTGCCCCTTTACAGTCTTGTCAAAGTATCCTGCATCAAGCCACTGTTTTGAATCATTTATCCAATCCATGACTTTTGAATCTACATCAACTGTAGTATCTTGTGAATCACTAGGCGTAACCCATGATTTTGAAATACTGTTTCCATATAAACGGAATGTGTCAGCATATGATGAAAATGTATAATATCCTTTTGCTTTTAACTGTTCTGCTGATTTCTTAAGTGTATCCCAATCCTTAACCTTCTCACCAATTTTCTCTGGATCATCTGTTCCGAATACTTTCTTTGCGATGTCTCTTCTGTAAACGAGAACTCCAGGACAGCACTGCCATGTAGAACCTCTCATAACTCCTTCACTGTCTGATGCTGTTGTCTTTGTAAAATCATACTGATCTGCAAACTCTTTATATGTATCAATTCCAAGATTCTTTAAAGGCATTGCAACATCCGCATCTTTATCCGTATATTTAAATACATAATCTGTCTCCGAAAGGAAAATATCAACTTTATCGTCTGCTGATGCATCAGCCTGTCTTCCAAGTGCCTCGTCAAGTTTCTGCTGATATACACCATCCTGGTTTGGATTGATAACCCAGTGAATCTCACAGCCATCCTTAAGTTTTGTGACTGTCCCATCCTTTGATGTTGATTCTACCTGTGGATAAACAGCCTCTAAGCGCTGACGGAATTCATCGTTCCATGAATAGATATTTATTATCTTTCCTTCTTTCTGACTGCTGTTTCCTGCTCCACCATCATTTGCCTTGTTTCCACATCCGGCAAGCATTGTAACACTCATTGCCGATGCAAGCACTAAACTTAAAAATTTGCGTTTCATTTCTCATTCCTCCTAATAGAATATATTTTTAATCATTCGACATAACTTTATGTCATTCCGCATTTGCAAGTCATATATTACTCCATTTAACACACACTTTATATTAAATCACTTGTAAAAATAGCAGATTCATGTCATAATGTTAAATAATAACAATATTATATCAGATTTTAACACTATTTTAGGAGGAAAAATATGTCGTTATCAAAAGAATGGGTAAATACAGAACTCTCAAACAGCGAATTTGAAGTACTTCACCGAGCCCCTGATGTTGAATACTCTTTTTATAATTCAGTTAAAACGGGAGATATGGACGCCGTAATTGAAAATTGCAAGCAAGATGCTTTTGTAAATCTAGAAGGAGCCGGTATTCTCTCACAAAATCCTCTCACAAATATAAAATATCACTTTGTTGTCACGACCGCAATGATTACAAGATATTGTATTGATGGAGGTCTTGAAGCGGAGCAGGCATATCGTCTAAGTGACTTTTATATACTAAAGATGGACTCCTGCAATACAATACGCCAGGTAGCTGACCTTCATCATGAAATGGCAAAAGATTTTACCGGCAAAATGGTTCTTTTTAAGAAAAGCTCAATTCTCTCAAAACCTGTTATGCAATGTGTAAACTATATATACAGCCATATCAAAGAACGTATCACAATATCCACTCTTGCTGATTACACAGGACTTTCTGAGAACTATCTATCTCGCATATTCAAACAAAATCTTGGTGTTTCCATAAGTGATTACATTCGCGAAAAAAAGATAGAAAAAGCAACTCACCTGCTCCGCTATTCTGATAAATCACTAATTGATATAGCTAATTATCTTTCCTTTTCGTCACAAAGCCATTTTATTAAAACATTTGAAAATTTCATGGGTATAACACCAAAGAAATATCGTGATAAATATTATAAATCAATGTGGTAATAACACATTTTCATTTCATAAAAAAAAGAGGAAATTAATCTTCACATCAATTTCCTCTTTTGCTTTTTAGGAATATCTTATAAGATATTATCTCACATACTATTTTATAAAAACATCAATTTCATGACATCGTCCACAGCTCATTTCTTCAATCCTTTTTTTCATTATTACTACTTTCTTTAAATCAGCAGACTCAAGCTCATTTCCGTCACATTCCACTCTTATTATTTTATTATACACTCCATTATTATCCTGTATATTATCAATGTCAGCGTGAATCGTAATCTTTAATGTCCTTCCTGAAAAATTAAGTTTTATTGCAGCTTTGCCATCTTTATCAAACTGCTCAGGAAGAAGTGCCGGTTTTATAACAAGATTTCCAAGTTCTCCTCTTACTCCAAAAACTTCTGTTATCATTGTAAGCATATACCAGCTTGCTGCACCCGTAAGATATGCATACAATCCGCGTCCATCGTTATCAAAATACTCAGGTATTCCCGGATACATAATACTATTTTCAAAATCCATCGCACTATCAAGCAGATTTTTAAGCACCTTGTAACCCTCTTTTATGAAGCCTCTCTTGTATAATGCATTTGCATACATTACTGCCATATGTGAAAATACGGCTCCATTTTCTTTTTCACCATATGCAAATCCAAACATTCTTCCAAAATCAAATTTTTCTTCTTTAAAATCTGTATTAAGACGGTATCCTCCAGCTTTCTTTTCATAGAGATATTTATCCGCACTGTTGCAAATCGCTTTTATCTGCTTTTCATCTGCAGTGCCACTCATTATCGCAAATACCTGGCTTGTAAGCATCATACGCACATCATCTTTTTTATAATACTCTACCTTTTTTCCATGATTATCATAATAACCGTTAAACCACCCCGTATTGTCATCTTCTTTTATCCACTCATTTTCACGAATGTTTTTCATGAGCCAATCTGCTTTTTCTTCAAGATTTTCACATATCATACTTATTTTTAATACAGCTTTTTCGCCACTTATATTGTGACAGCAAAGTTTACTATATTCAGAAAGAAGCTGCTGTTTTTTGTAAGGATTTTCGTACAATTCCTTACCTTTTCTAAATAGACATTCCATCTCCTTTGCAACCTCAATAATGCGGATTCCGTCTGTACTTTCAATTTTTCTCAAATAATATGCTATATCTTTTAAATTTCCCGCATATGCACATGTAAATGCGACACTTTCTCCCCTTTCCCATGCCATATCAAGTGCATCATTCCAATCTGCACCATGAAGTCTCATTTCATTATGCTCTCCAACATCATAAAATGCACAAAGATTCTGCAAAAGTATATGCTCGATAACAGTTCCAAAATAATCGACACCACCAACTGTTTTCTGAGTATTTCCATCTTCAAATTTCCATTCATCATCGTGTGCTGTTCCTCTTAGTGACTGCCTGTCTTTAAAATATGACACCTTATCAAGAAGTATATCAAGATCACCTGTCTGATCCATATAAAGTTTAGTTGTAACAAACGGCCAGTAAGCGTGATCCATCCATACACGTGTTATATTATTTCTGTCCGCTATAAACTTTCCCTGTCCATTTCCTATTATTGTTGCATTTGTTCCATCAATCCTCACACCACCATAATTAGAAACTATCATTTTGCGAACCATATCGGGCTCCATAACAAGGAGTGCAAGACAATCCTGCCACAAATCTCTCCAGCCTCTGCCACCCTTCCCATAATCATGATATGGCAGGAACGAACATCCGTAAATTCTTCTGAGTATAGGCTGGAAGCATATCCATTTAAGATAATTATCAACTGCCTTGTCATTCATTTCAAAGTCTATATTAACTTTGTCTTTCCAATGTTTCTTTGTTTTTTCAAAGCACTTTATAACATTTACTTTTGTTCTGTATAATGAAGTCCTTGATTCTATTGTGTCTTTTTGCGTTGTGACACCGGCAAGCATAATATAACCTGTTTTCTCACCCGCTTTTAATTTAATATTTCTAAAAGCAAAGGCTCCTGTCGCTTCTTTTCCCTGAATTTTCGTTCCCGGATTTACACCTGTTTTTCCAGTTCTTACAGCCTCTGGCATAAGAAAACTTCCACCCTCACCGATAAACATCTGATTTGTAGGATAAAATTCTTTCGGTTTTTCTCCATCATCTTTTGAACCATATACAAAATATGTAGTCTCATTTTTTCTATGACCTCTCTCATCAAATGATAAAACAGGTGCCACTTCTACTCCATATTCTTTTGTTTCTATTCTATGTAAAAGAGATGTTACATGTCTATGGTCTCTTAGATTGTCAGCACTTCTTCCATATATAGGAAGTGCTGCTATGGGTGTTATGTCTATATCATTGTCAGAAATATTTTTCAATGTCACATACATAATCTCTATATTTTCATCAACAGGCACAAAAGACAACACTTCTGCTCTAATACCAAACTTTTTTGAAACTCTTGTAAGCCTCTGCCACATAAGACCAGCTTCTATCTTACTCTCATCCTGTTCCTTTGAAAATTTTTCAGCCTCCTGCATGGCAGATGCACCTGATACAGACCACATATTACTGCCATTTATCAGACACCAGAAATTTCTTCCATTTTTGTTATTATGCAGATTTTCGATACTTACAGGTTCAAACAGGAAATGATTCTGGTCTGTTTTTGAATCACCTGCAAGTGTCGGAGTAATACTTGACTTTAACTCCTTTTCGCCTGCCAGCGGAAGATAAAGGCCACTGTAATTTTCAGGATTTTCTATAACAAATGTTCCACTATTGTCCGTAAATTTTATTTTTCCCATTTATAAATTCCTCCTGTTCCTATGACATATAAAGTTCTATTTCTGTATTTTCCGTAAGCATATCTTCCGTCACATAGTTTCCTTCAACTTCTTTTCCATTTACTATCATTTTTTTGCAGCCGCTCTGGACATGACCCGGATTTTTAACAACAATATGAAGCCGGCTTCCTCTAAAACTTTTTGTAATCTCAAATTTTTCCCACTTTTCAGGAATTGAAGGTTCAATATGAAGTCCTCTAAAGTCAGGACGCATACCCAGTATTCCCTCTACACATCCAACCATTACAGTGGATGCTGTTCCTGTGAGCCAGTGAACATGTGAACGTCCAAAATTTGGACTTGCTTTTCCTTCAGTAAACTGTCCATAGCAATATGGTTCAAGCACTCTCGTCTCAGCTCTGTCATTCTGTGCTGCCGGTGAATTCTCCATAAAATATTCAAATGCCCTGTCACCATGCTTCAACAATGCCTCTGCAAGTATAAGCCACCCCTGTGACTGTGAGAAAATTCCTGAATTTTCTTTTGTTCCGGCATTATATATAACCGCTAAAGCTCCTGGAAATGCTTCTGCATGATATGGCGGATCCATAAGAATAGCACCGTATTCCGTATTCAATCTGTCATATACGCTATTCATTATAACCTCACCCTGCTCTTCATCTGCAACCTTGCTGATTACAGCCCAGCTCTGTGGGTTAAGCCACATATTCGCCTCTGCATCTGTACGCTTGCCGATAACATTTCCTTCTTCTGTAAATCCTCTTATAAAACGATCCTCGTCATAGCAAATTTTCTGAATAATCTTTCCGAGTTCTTCCTGCTGTTTGTCAAGCTGTTTTACATAGTTATCATCATTTTTATATTCAGCAAACTTTCTAAGTATTGTCATTGCATAATAATACTGCATTGCAACAAACGAAGATTCTCCGTCTTTTCCAAGTCTTAAGCAGTCATTCCAGTCTGCATAAAGACCGGCAGGCATTCCATGTTTTCCAAGATGCTCAGCAGAAAATTTAACTGCACGCTGTAAATGCTCATATACTGTTGCTTCATCTTTGTTTGCAAAAGGAATAACCTCATCTAAAAATTCCATGTTTCCTGTTTCAGAAATATATTTATAAACTGTAGGGAATAACCATAAAGCATCATCAGCACGATATGCCGGATGGCCTGTCTCCTGAACATAAGATGTATCATCAGGTGTGTCCTCATGTCCCGGATTGTGTGTAAATTTTACAAGTGGAAGTCCTCCACCATTGTCAACCTGAGCCGAAAGCATAAATCTTATTTTCTCTACTGCCATTTCCGGGGCAAGATGTATAATTCCCTGAATATCCTGTACTGTATCACGATAACCATATCCATTTCTAAGACCACAATATGTAAATGATGCAGCCCTTGACCATATAAATGTCATAAAACAATTATATGCATTCCATGTATTTATCATTGTATTAAATTCCTCGCTTGGTGTCTTAACTTGGAATTTTTCCAGTTTCCCATGCCAGAATTTCTTTAACTCAACAAGTTCTTTTTCACATAAATTTTCATTTTCATCATATCTTGCAATTATCTTTGCCGCTTCATCATCGTACTTCATTCCAACAATAAAAATAACTTCCTTTGTCTCGCCCGGTGCAAGTTCAAGTAGTGTTGTTAAAGCACCACAGCCGTTTTCATTGTAATTTCCATTATTATCAAGACTACCGTTAATAACACCAATCGGATTTGAATAATCATGGTATCTTCCTAAAAATCCCTCTTTACTTCCACACCATGATGAAACCTTCTGACCTGCCATTCCTAAGAATCTCATTGAAACATTTTTATTGTCAATGTATTCGTCTTCTTTTAAAGCATCAAGATTTCCATGAACATGATGCATTACACGATTTTGCGAAAAATGTGTCGATGTAATAAACTGTGAATACTGAAGATTCACCTGATCCTGCTCGTAATTGCAATTATTTGTAAACTCAGCATAACCTGTTATATTTAATTTTCTATTTTTTTCTGAATTGTTTGTAACCTTTAAATCCCATACTTCATAAGATTTATCAAGCGGTACATAATAAAGTGTTTCTGAGCTTATACCTGAATATTTGGCAGTCATTCTTGTATAAGCTGTTCCATGATGACATTCGCTCTTGTATTCATCCAAATCTTTTCCAACCGGCTGCCATGATGCTGACCAATAATCTTTTGAGGCATTGTCCCTGATATAAATATATCTTCCCGGTTCATCAAACTGATTAAATACATATCTTAAAATTCTGCCGTTTGCACCTGATTTCTCAAAGCTGTATCCCCCCGCATTGTTTGAAATAATCGCACCATATTCAGGTGAACCAAGATAATTTACCCAAGGTGCCGGTGTATCAGGTCTTGTAATAACATACTCCCTTTTTTCATTATCGAAATAGCCGTATCTCATTTTGCTCCTCTTTTCTTCATATAAATAATTTTCTGTATCATGTATGCACGACACAAAACTTAATATCTTTTTACAAAATATAACTGATTCATAAAAAAATATATACAATATTTTTCATTAAAATAGCAGATTCATGGCATACCTTTTTTATATAATATGTTACACAGCTGATGTGACATATACGAGGACTTCTCAAGCTCCAAAAAGATTTGTAAATACAAGACATACCGAAACTTCCGACATACGCTACCTCAGTATAGAAGTTGAAATATAACTGCCTGCCATCTACCTTTCCCTAAACATCTGCACGAGCAGGATTATAAAGGATACACCCCAAAGAACAACAGCAGGCAGAAGATTGAAACTGCATGAACTCGTTACTCCATCGTTTAGATAAGTTACCGCAAAATGGCTTAATTTCAAGTTCATTTTTTATTGCCGTATCCTCCGGACTGTTATCCTGTTCACCGGAAAAATTTGCATAATCAAAAATTTGAAATTCATTTTCCATATGCACCTCATAACTTTCCTGCTTTGCAATCCTCTTT
>OCHA01002158.1_pt1 | contig 12492 bp, 9 predicted proteins | sample 1538591 | NCBI WGS metagenome assembly OCHA01 (sample SAMN04571710, study PRJEB22368) | human gut metagenome | biome: human gut; material: stool | host: Homo sapiens | place: Luxembourg | collected 2012-09-06 | reverse complement strand
GTCAATGTAGGAACAGTTCATGCAGGAACAGGTAGAAATGTTGTTCCTGATACAGCAAAACTTGAAATAGAAGTACGTGGAGTAACGACAGAATTAAATCGTTACATGGAAATTTATGCAAGAGATATTATTAATGCCTGTGCTTTAATGCATGATACCGTTGTTGAGATTAAACAAATGGGAAAGGCATTTGCTTTGAATTGTGATGAAGACTTTATGAATCAAATACGAGATATTTGTGTTAAAGAAATGCCAGATTTAAAATTACCTCCAGAAAATTTGAACCCTTTAGGAGGTAGTGATGATTTTTCTTATATGATGGAATATGTTCAAGTTCATGGTGGTAAAGCTACTTATATGAAATTATTAACAGATATTACGGCTTCACCTCATAATACGGCATTTAATTTTAATGAAGAAGTACTTAATAAAGGACCTCGAATCATGGCATCTATTGCCTATACGTTATTAAAATAAAGGAGTTAACTATGTTAGAATTTAAATATGATACACAATTATTAATTGAAGGAAAAAACTTAAATGAAGATAAAATTAGTGAATATTTTACAACACATTTTAAGGGAGATTGTTTACTAGCTGTTGGAGATGATGAATTGATTAAAATTCATTTTCATACAAATGAGCCATGGAAGGTTTTAGAATATTGTTCAACACTTGGTGAAATTTATGATATTGTTGTTGAAGATATGGATAGACAATCAAGAGGATTAAAAGGATAAAGGTGCGAAAGCATCTTTTTTAATAAATTAAAAAATGTTATAATTGCAAAGCTATTTATAAATAAAAAAGAGTTTTTAATGATTGGAGGTAACCATGGTTAATATATTTGATACATTACCAAGAAACTTTTTTAATATATTTAATACAGCAGATCGTGTTGTTATCAGTGAATGTATTTGTGTTCTTTATGAGTATATTAAGGATGATGCATCCTTTGCATCTTTGAAAGAAAACTTGATTTATGAGTTAACAAAATATTTTAGTAGTCACTTAATTGAGCTTGAAGAGCTTCAAAGTCAATCACCTAGAGAACGTGCTTTTTATATTTATCGAAGATTAAAAGAATGCGGTTGGTTGAGTGAAGAAGTAGGGGAAAACTATCATGTTTATGCTAGTTTTGAAGACTATGCTATTAGTATTATTGAAACTTTAATGAATTTAGAAGAAGACAGAGACATAGAATACTCAAGTATGGTTTATAGTATTTATTCCCAATTTAAAAATTTTGATATTGAAAATGGACATAAGATTCTAGATGCACAATATAGTATGACAAAAAATTTAATGACAAAATTAAAAAATTTAAATACTAATATTAAGCGTTATATCAAACGTCTTGTTCAAGATAATATGAAAAATGATTTAAATCAAATTTTAGATTCTTTATTAAGTGACTATCAATTAAAGATAGTAGATCGTGCTTTTTATAATCTAACAACTAAAGATCATCCTTTAAAATATCGAAACAGTATTATTTCTCAAATTCAAAGAATACAAGATGATCAAGAAACATCTAAAACGATTATAGGAAATATTATGCTTTCTAAAGATTTAACTTATCAAGAGGCAATGGATTTATTTTATAAACAAACATCTTATATTATTGATGCCTTTGAAAGTATTTTAGATTTAATTAATGAAATCAATCGTAAAAATGAAAAGTTTGTTGCTTCAGCAACAAATCGAATTATGTTTTTAATGAATGTCAAAGAAGATATTGGTGGTAAAATCAACGATATTATTAAAGAAGGACAAGATTGTCCAGAAGTATTTGATCAAGTAGCAACGATTTCAATTAATAAATATTTAGATCAAAATTCTTTATATTTACCAAGACAAATAAAAAAAGTCAAAAATACGGATTTGATTTTAGATACACAATTAGATGAACAAACACGTTTAATGGCGATTGAAAAATTAAAGCAAAATGAAAAATATACAAAAACAGCTATTGAAAAAAATGTTTTACAATGTTTGGATCAACAAAAAACGATGTTGGGTTCAAATTATTATGATCAAAATAAAGATTTATCTTTATTTATTTTGACATGGCTTTATGGCTTTAGCCAAAATGCTCGATATAAAATAGAACCACAAGAAAATATTATAAAGAAAGATCATTATCAATTTAGAGAATTTATGATAAGGAGAGTTGAAGATGAATAAAAATGAACTGATGAAAAATATGTCACAGGCATATTTGTTATTATCTGAAAAAAGAAAAGAAGAATTTTCACGTATTCTAAATCGATTATTAGCGGTTAATTTTATTTGTGGTGGAAGAAAAAGAGATCGTGAAGATTATTATTTTATTAGTGAAAATGAACAACTATTTAAAGATTTTTTAATGATGCTTGATTATGATTTTCATTTATATAAAGCAGATCGTGTGATCTATATCCATAATTTAAATAATTACAATCATTTAAATCTTAATCAAATGCAAACAATTGTTTTATTGTTACTTAGAAAACTTTATTTTCAAAAGTCACAAGAATTACAAGATACTGAATTTATTCATATCTCTTTAGGGGAACTTCATAGTGAAATAGAAGCAACTGGTATTTATAATGAACGTCTTAAAAAGACAGATTTAAAAAATATCTATCATTTCTTGTCAAGATATAATATATGTGAACGTATTGGTGATTTAAACGAAGATGATACCCGTTTAATTATTTATCCAACAATTAATTATATTTTGCCAATTCAAAAAATAGATGAAATCAATCAACGTATTCAACAATATAAAAAAGGAGATCACGATGAAAACATTAACGAAAGTGAAACTGATTAATTGGCATACTTTTTCTAATGAAGAATTTGAAATCTATAAAAATGCCTTAATTACTGGAGAAAATGGAACAGGGAAATCTACAATTTTAGATGCGATTCAATATGTTTTAACTGCTGGTAAATGTAAATTTAATAAAGCAGCAAGTGATATTGGAAATCGTACGTTAGAGTCTTATATTCGTTGTAAAACAGGAATTGAAGGGCATGAGTTCGTTAGAAACGGGGATGTTACAACTTATATTGCATTAGAGTTTTATGATGAAAAGACAGAAAAATATCAAATTATTGGAACTGTTATTGACTTGCCAGCTGGAGGAAGATTAAATAGAGATTTTTTCCAAATTATTGATTGTAAGATAAGTGATGTAACATTTATTGAAGAAAGAAGAGTTTTGACAAGAAAAGAATTTAAAAAAGCTTTAATTGATCATCAACAAACAGGTATTTTTAAAGATACAATTAAAGAAGGAGAAAGTTTGTTTGGAAATGCTTTAGGTGTTAAAAGTAAATATTTTGATTTAGTAACGAGAGCACTTGCTTTTAAAGCCATTGATAATGTTTATCAATTCATTGTTGACTTTTTATTAAAAGAAGACTTTGTTGATATTCAAAATTTAAGAGACAGTATCAAACACTATAAAGTTCTTGAAGAAAAATTAAAAATATCTAAAAAAGAATGTGAATCATTAGAAGGTGTTGTAAATCAATATGATACTTATTTAGATACGCACTTTCAAATGGATGTTTTAGAATGTTTAAAAGAAAAATTACAAGAAAAGCAATTACAAACTATTATTGATAATAGTCAAAAGAAATATCAAAAAATAAATGATCAATTAAATTTTGTACAACAAAAACTTACACAATTAAATCAAGATGAAGAAACTTATCAAGAAAGATATCATCGTTTAGATGAATCATTAAGAGAAAACGAAACCTATAACTTAAAAAATGAATTACAAAAAGAAAGTGAACAACTCAAAAAAGAAAAAGATAAAAAAGAAAACAGTTATCAAACTCTTGTAACAGAAATTAAACAAGAAACACAATTATTAAAGAAAATAAAAATACCAAATAGTTATATCCAAATTCTTCAAAATCAAGATTATCAAACAGAAACATTGACACATGCATTTAGAAATATTGTAGAAGAAGTTTCTAAAAGAACAAAGGATGTTACTGAAAAAATATCACATTTAAAAATTGAAATGACACAAACAGTTGATCGTTTTAATGAACATTGTAAAGAATATGATTCTCTTAAAGAAAATCAACTTTATTATAGAAAAGAAATTCAAGAATTAATTCAATTATTAAATGAAAAACTTACAAGCCATTATGGAAAAACAATTGAAGTTAAACCATTATGTGAATATATTGAAGTTAAAGATGAAAAATGGCGAAATGCATTAGAAGGATATCTTAATAGTCAAAGATTTGATTTAATCATTGAACCAGAATATTTTGAATATGCATTACTTGTTTATGAAGAATATAAAAATAAAAGAGGTATATATGGTGTAGGAATTGTTGATGTTGCGAAAATGGCAAGATATGAAGATGTGTCTGTTAAAGATACACTTGCAAGTCAATTAGATTGTAAAAATACATATGCTAGATGGTATGTCAACATGTTGCTTTCTAAAGTACAATGTGTCGATGATGTTACACAACTTAGAAATTATGCTACAGCGATTACGCCAACATGTATGCTTTATAAAAATTATACAGCACGTGCAATCAATCCACGTATTTACAATAAGCCATATATTGGATTAGGTGCTATTAAAATTCAATTAGCGACAATTGAACAAGAATTAGAAAACTTGAAACAAGAAATTAAATTACAAAAAGCAAATTATGAAGATTTAAAAAATGGTCAAGCATTATTAAATCAATCCAAAGCAGATCATATCTTCTATCGCTTAGATTTAATTGATGAATATCATAATTTACTAAAAGAATATCAAGAAATTAATGATCGTTATGAAAAATTAATTTTAGATGATTCACTTATTTCTTTACAAGAAGAATGTGATGCAGTAAAAAAACAACTTGAAAAAACAAAAAGAGAAAAAGAAGACTCACTTATGAAAAAAGGAAGTCTTGAAAATAATCTAGAAACATTTAAAGAACAACTTGAACAAACTCAAGAAGAATATCAATTATTACATGAAAAAATAGTTCAATTTGAAATGGAACATGTTGATGTTACTCAAGTAGCTGATCAACAAGTCGTTATTTATTTAAAACGTTTTTCTAAAGATTTTAATGGTATGAAAAATGATATTGAACAACAAGGAAATGGTTATCAACGAAAGGCAAATCAAATTGAAAATCAAATAGTCATGAAAATGAAAGACTATAATGATGTATATAATATTGGTTTTGAAAATGCTTTAACAGATATTGAAAGTTATAAACAAAGATACCATCAATTAAAGGAGATGGATATTGTTTCTAAAGAAGAAAAAACAAGACAAGCAAAACTTAAATGTGAAGAATCTTTTAAAACATCATTTATTTCTGGATTAAATGAAAAAATTGAAAATGCAAAAAAAGATATAGCTGAATTAAATAAAGGATTAGCACAAAGAGATTTTAATGGTGAAACCTATGAATTCTGTGTTTCACCAACTTCAAGAGATGATTTTAAAGAATATTATAAAATTATCCAATCAGGAAAAGAATATATGGTGAATAATCTTTTATCTGAAACATTAAGTGAAAGTCAAAGAAGAATTATGGATGATTTATTTATTAAATTATCTTCTGTAGAAAATGATCAAGAAACTGAACAAATGCTCATGGAATATACAGACTACCGTAATTACTTAGACTATGATATTAAAATCAAATATGCAAGTGGAGACTTTGCTTATTTTTCAAAAGTCAATAAAGAAAAATCTGGTGGGGAAACACAAACACCATTTTATGTTATTATGGCAGCAAGTTTTGAACAAGTTATCCGTAATCGAAATCAAAATGAAGATTTTGGTTGTGTCGTTATTTTTGATGAAGCATTCAATAATATGGATGAACAAAGAATTCAAGAAATGATTAAATTCTACAATGAACGTGAAATTCAAACATTTATTGCAGTACCACCTTCAAGAGCAAGTACGATTATTCCTTATGTTAATACAAGATTGCTTGTTATTAAACAAGGACAACAATCTTTTGTAGAAGGTTTTAAAGATGAACAACTATAGAAATGAAATCTTAAATGAGTTTATTGATCGTTTTGAAAAAAGTAGTTATTATAAAGGAAAAAGTGAAAAACCAAGAAAGATTTCTATTGTTTTACATAAAAAGTTTCCTGAATATGGACATAGCTTTCATTATGAAGAAACAAATGAATTAGAAAATATTGCTTTTCAATTACAATCTCAAGGGTTTGTTGAATTTTCTAAAGAGAGTATTTTAGGAGATAGAGAACTCATTTTAAATCAAGAAGAAAATTGTATTGATCGAATTTATAAAGAATTAAAAAGAGTACCAGTTAAAGAAAAAATAGCTTATTATCTAAATTTGCTTGATCAATATCAAGAAGAGACATTTATTAAAGATTTTGTTGAAGAAATGAAAAAAAGGACTATTCATCAACAAAGTCTTTTGCCTTATTTAAAAGTTTATGATGAAAATGATTTAGAAAATGTCATGAAAATATTAAAAGGAATGATTAATCAAAAAGATGAAATCTCTTTTAGAAGATTTTCTGAAAAAGTATTAGGTGATACAAAAAAGTTAGAAAAGTATAAAAATAAAATTTATCATATTATTAAAGATTTTTATGATGATTCTATCAAAAATGTAGACGATGCTTTTGAGCTTTTCTATATTCGTAAAAATCCAGCGTATGTGTATTTAAAAGGAAATGCTATTTTACAAATCAATGAACAAATCATCGATTTAAATCAAATGAATCATTATTTTGTCTTACCAAGTATTTGCATCAATGATTTAAAAATTAAAAATATTGATGCAAAACAGATAATGACTATTGAAAATTTAACATCATTTCATGATGTACCTTTAAAAGACACTTTCTATATTTTTACAAATGGTTTTCATAATCATGCAATTGAAGCATTTTTAAAATGTCTTTATGATTTTTTAGGAGAAAGTGTTAATTATTTTCATTTTGGTGATATCGATGCAGGTGGCTTCCATATCTATGAATCTTTAATAAAAAAAACGCAAATTCCTTTTCAACCATATAAAATGAATGTAGAAATGTTAAAAAGATATAAAGACTATACAAAACCTTTAACACAAAACGATCGCAAAAGACTATTATTCTTTAAAGAAAGTCAAAATGAAGTAATTGATTATATGTTGAAAAACAATATTAAGTTAGAACAAGAGATAATAGGGGAAAATGAGAATGAAAGAAAAGACATTAACACGTATTAGAAAATTTACAGAAGATCGTCATTGGGGGAAATTTCATTCACCTGCTAATCTTGCTAAATCTATTTCAATAGAAGCAAGTGAACTTTTCCAATGGGATGAAGAAAATTATGATTTACAACATGTTAAAGAAGAATTAGCAGATGTGATTATTTATTGTCAGGATTTATTAGATAAACTTAATTTAGATGTTGATGAAATTGTTGATATGAAAATGGCAATGAATGAAAAGAAATATCCTATCGATAAATGTAATCAATAAATAATGAAAATGGCAGGAAGAATGCCATTTTTTTTAATATATAGAATAATTTGCAAAAATATTTAATTCAGTATATAATTTCACAGTCACTAAGGAGGAAAAATATAATGGGAGACGCTATCAAACTTATTGGAATAGTTATTGTTATCATTGGTTTTGCTTTAAAATTTGATACATTAGCTACCGTAGTTGTTGCTGGTATCGTTACTGGTTTAGTTGGAGGAATGTCTATTATGGATATTTTATCAACACTAGGATCTGCTTTCCTTACAAACCGTACAGCAACATTATTTATTTTAACATTACCAGTTATTGGTCTATGTGAACGTATGGGACTTCGCGATAAAGCCGTTGATTTTATTAGCGGTATTAAAAGTGCGACAACAGGTCGTTTATTATCTATTTGGCAAGTCATTCGTACAGTTGCATCAGCATTTTCGTTACGTATTGGAGGACATCCACAATTTATTCGTCCTTTAATTAATCCAATGGCACAAGCATGTGCAATTGCTAAATATGGAGAAGTTGATGAAAAAACAGAAGATGAAATTAAAGGAATGGCAGCTGGAACAGAAAACTATGGAAACTTCTTTGCTCAAAACTGTTTCATGGGGTCATCAGGAACTTTATTAATTGTTTCTACTTTAAATGAAATCTTCAAATCACACAATATTGCTCAAGAAGTAACTGCAAATCAAATTGCTTTAAATTCAATCCCAATTGCAGTAATTTCAGTTATTGTGGGTATTGGTTATGCTTTATGGTATGATCGTAAATTAAAGAAACGTTTTAGTAAAAAGCAAGGAGGAGAAAAATAGTATGTTAGAAATGGATTGGAATACAAGTACAATTTTAGCAGAAGTATTCTATTGTATTATTGGACTTATTTTTGCTTTTACTGGAGTCAGCGCTTTAAAAAATAAAGAAGTTGAAAAAAGAACAACAACTGCTATTTTTTGGTTTATTTTAGCTATTACATTTATTGCTGGACCTTATATTCCTACATGGATTACAGGAGCATGCATTATTGTTTTAGCAATCTTAACTGCTTTTGGTTTAGTACAACCAGCAGCAATGCATATTCCAACAGCTAAAGAAACAAGAGAAAATGCAGATAAATATGGTTATAAATCATTTATCCCACCAGTTGTTTTAGCTTTATCAGCTGTTGTCGTGGCAACATTCTTTACAGATTTAGGAGCAAACAATGCTATTGGTATTAGTGCTATCATTGGTTTAATTGTTGCTTACTTTATTTTCAAACCTAAATTCTCTTTACCATTTAAAGATGGTATTCGTTTAACAGATAACGTAGGAACAACAGGTATCTTACCACAAGTTTTAGCAGCTTTAGGATCATTATTTACTGCTGCTGGAGTAGGTGCAGTTATTGCTGCTGGAGTAGGTGCTATTATTCCTGAAGGAAATCATCTTATCGCTGTAGCTGTTTATTGTATTGGTATGGCTTTATTTACAATGATTATGGGAAATGGTTTTGCTGCTTTTGCGGTTATTACTGTAGGAATTGGATATCCATTCTTAATTGCTCAAGGTGCTAATCCAATTGTTGTTGGTGCTTTAGGATTAACTGCAGGATATTGTGGTACTTTAATGACACCAATGGCTGCAAACTTTAATATTATGCCTGCAGCTTTATTGGAAACCAAGAGTAAATATGCTATAATAATTTCACAATTACCAGTTGCGTTAATTATGTTAGCAATACATATTGTTTTAATGTATGTATTAGCTTTCTAGGAGGAAATGAAATGAAATTATTATTAACTGCATTTGATCCTTTTGGAGGAGAAAAAATTAATCCAGCTTTAGAAGCTGTCAAACGTGTTCAAGATAAAATTGGTGATCTTGAAATCGTTAAATTAGAAGTGCCAACTGTTTTCTATAAATCAATTGATACAGTTGCAAATACTATTGAAAAAGAACAACCAGATGTTGTTTTATGTATTGGTCAAGCAGGTGGAAGATTTGATTTAACACCAGAAAGAGTTGCTATCAATATTAATGATGCACGTATTCCTGATAATGAAGGAAATCAACCATTAAGTGGTCCAATTTTTGAAGATGGAGAAAATGCTTATTTTTCAACTTTACCAATCAAAGCAATGGTTGCTGAAATTAGAAAAGCTGATATTCCAGCAAGTGTTTCTAATTCAGCAGGAACTTATGTATGTAATCATTTAATGTATGGTGTTCTTTATACAATTGCTAAAAAATATCCATCAATGCGTGGTGGATTTATGCATGTACCATTTATTACAAGTCAAGTTGCTAATCGTCCAACAAATGCACCAAGTTTATCACTTGATACAATTGTTAAAGGAATTGAAGCTGCTTGTAAGGCAATTGCTGAAAATCCAGAAGATATTGTCGCTGTTGAAGGACATACACATTAGTTATCAAAAACTAGAGTTAGAAATAATGGAGGAATTTTATTTAGTTTATTATTTTCTTTATTTATTTCTTATATAACAACAAGACGTATTAAGCAAATTGATCAAGCAGCTTTAGAAATCAGTAATAATCATTTTGATGTTGTATTGAATACAAAAGGACATGATGAATTATCAAGTCTTTCAAGTCATATTAATACAATGTCTTCTAATTTAAAAAGGAATATGGATGCATTGAATTTAGAAATAGACCAAGTTAAAAAAATGGAACAATTAAGGAAAGAATTTATTGCTCAATTTACTCATGAAATAAAAACACCACTTGCGATTATTAATGGAAATATTGATTTGTTAGAAAATGTAGAGGATGAAGATAAGAAAAATAAGTATATAGAAGTGATTAACAAAGAAATAGGTGTTATTAATGATTTGATATTACAAATGTTAGATTTATCTAGATTAGAAGCAAAAGCAATTACTTTAGATAAAAAGGAAATTGATTTAAGAGAGTTAACGGAAGATATCATAGATGATTATGAACAGTTATTAATGGATAAAAAATTAAAAATAGAAATTCAAGGGGATGATATTTTACTTGTTGGTGATAAAAAGAGAATTGCAATGGTGATTCAAAATTATTTATCAAATGCGATAAAACATGCACTTATTAATAGTACGATTAAAATTGAAATCAAAGAAAATGAATTTTCTATTGAAAATAAAGGAAAACAAATTGATGAAAAACGTATGGATACTATTTGGGAATCCTTTGTAAGTGATGATCAAAAGGGAACAGGTTTAGGGTTAGCGATTGTTAAAAATATTCTAGAACTTCATGAAATGAGTTATGGAGTTATTAATTCAGATGATGGTGTAGAGTTTTATTTTAGGTGGCAAAAATAAATGAAAACCCTTTCTTTGAAAAATGATTATAGAATCATTAAAAAAGTATTCTTTTTTTCATAAATCAGTTCCATTTAATGAAAAAAAAGCATATAATAGGCATTGCTTAAAGGAGAGATAGTAATGAATATAATTTTAATGGGGCCACCAGGTGCTGGTAAAGGAACTCAAGCTGCTAAATTGGTGGAAAAATATGGTTTAAAACAAATTTCTACAGGGGATTTATTTAGAAAAGCAATTAAAGAAGAAACAAAATTTGGTGTTATTGCTAAATACTTTATTTCTTTTGGTTATTTAGTACCAGATGATTTTACAATTCAAATGATTCAAGAATATTTAGAAGAAAATATTAACACTGAAGAATTTAAAAATGGTTTCATCTTAGATGGTTTCCCAAGAACAATCATTCAAGCTAGAAAATTAGCTGATATTTGTTCAATGTTCAATTTTAAAATTGATGCTGTAATCAACTTAGATATTCCTGAAGATGTATTAGTTAAACGTTTATCAGGAAGAAGAACTTGTGCTGATTGTGGTAAATCATATCATATCGTTTACAATCCACCTAAAAAAGAAGGTGTTTGTGATGTATGTGGTGGTGAATTAACACAACGTTCTGATGAAAGTGAAGAAGCTGTTCAAGTACGTATTGATACTTACAATAAACAAACTAAACCTTTAATTGATTACTACACTATGTTAGGTGAACTTACTAACGTTGATGGAAATCAATCAATGGATGAAGTTGCTGAAGAAATCTATAAAGTATTAGATAATTTAAAATAGAAGCGAGAGCTTCTATTTTTTTTCATAAAATGAAATAAGCTTTCTTATAGACCTCTATGTTATAATGAATGTGTCAAAAAATGGAGGATATAGAAATGAGTAAAAAACCTGTAAAAATTGTAACAATTGGTGGAGGAAGTAGTTATACACCAGAATTAATGGAAGGATTTATTAAAAGATATGATGAACTTCCAATCAAAGAAATTTGGCTTGTTGATATTGAAGATGGAAAAGAAAAATTAGAAATCGTTGGTAAAATGGCACAACGTATGTGGGATGCATCTCCTTATGATGTTAAAGTTCATTTAACATTAGATCGTAGAGAAGCATTAAAAGATGCTGATTTTGTGACAACTCAATTTAGAGTTGGATTATTAAATGCCCGTATTAAAGACGAAAGAATTCCATTTAGCTATGGAATGTTAGGTCAAGAAACAAATGGTGCTGGAGGTATGTTTAAAGCTTTAAGAACAATTCCAGTTATCTTATCAATCGTTGAAGATATGAAAGAATTATGCCCAGATGCTTGGCTTGTTAACTTTACAAATCCATCAGGAATGGTTACAGAAGCAGTTATGAGATTTGGTAAATGGGATAAAGTTGTTGGTTTATGTAATGTTCCAGTTGGAGCAATGCTTGATGAACCAAAAACAATTGGTAAAACATTAGATCAATTAACTTATAAATTTGCTGGATTAAACCATTTCCATTGGCATAAAGTTTATGATGAAAATGGTAAAGAAGTGACTAAAGATATCATTGAAGCAATGTATGAAGGAAAAGATATGGGAATTCCTGCAAACATTCATGATATTCCATTCTTTAAAGAACAATTACTTCAAATGAATATGATTCCATGTGGATATCATAGATATTATTATCGTGAAGAAGAAATGTTGG
>OCHA01002150.1_pt1 | contig 12535 bp, 17 predicted proteins | sample 1538591 | NCBI WGS metagenome assembly OCHA01 (sample SAMN04571710, study PRJEB22368) | human gut metagenome | biome: human gut; material: stool | host: Homo sapiens | place: Luxembourg | collected 2012-09-06 | reverse complement strand
GTCCGGCGCGCCTGCGTCAGTTCCGCCGCCGCTGCGCGCGTCTGCTCCGCCTGCTTTTGGATCATCGATTCGAGCTTCTGCAGCCGGTCGCCTGCGTATTCGATCTGGTCGAGCCGGGTCCGGGCCGCTTCAAGCGTGTCGATCAGCCCCGCCTCATCCGTATTGTATTTCCGCTCCAGACGCCGGAGCAGCGACAGGCGCGTTTCGATGCGGTCAAATTCCTCGTCGGAAAAATCCAGCCCGTCGCGGAAGTCGCGCAGCGTCTCCGCCGCGTCCTGCAGCGTGAAGACCGCGCCCTTGACGGCCTCCGGCAAAGGCGCGAGCTCGCCCGCGTAGTTGGCGGCCCGCTCGATCTCCGACAGGGCTTCTCCGGCCAGCGCAGTGGCGGAATCGTCCCGGCCGGCCAGCAGGTCATACGCCTGATCGACCGCTTCTGAGAGCTTTTCAAAGTTGCGCAGCAGGTCGCTGCGCTCCGTGAGCTCCGCCTCTTCCCCGGCCTTGAGCTCCGCGCGCTCCAGCTCTTCGATCTGGCGGCGGAGGCTTTCGGTCAGCAGTTCTTTTTCATTTTCATAAGTCGAGAGCGTGTCACGCTCCTTGCACAGCGCCTGATAGGCCTGGTACTGCTCGCGATAGCGCGCGAGCTCCGGCTCTAACTGGCCAAATCGGTCCAGATTGCGCAGGTGCTCCCGCTCATCGAGCAGGTGCTGCCCGTCGTTCTGGCCGTGGATGTCGAGCAGCAGCGCGCCCAGCGTGCGCAGCTGCGCCGTTGTGACCGGGACGCCGCAGACGCGGCAGGACGTCTTGCCCTCGGCCGTGATCTGGCGGCGGATGATGAGCTCATCGTCGCACTCGATCTCGTTTTCCTCGCACCAGTCCCGGCACGGGTCAGGGTCGAACGTCGCACAGACGACCGCCTTTTCGGCGCCGGTGCGCACGAGCTCGCGCGAGGCGCGCGCGCCGAGGATCGCGTGCATGGCGTCCACAAGGATGGATTTGCCCGCGCCCGTCTCGCCGGTCAGGATGTTCAGGCCGGGGCCGAGCTCCAGATCCGCCCGCTCGATGACCGCGACGTTTTCAATATGCAGTTCTCGCAGCAAAGCGCTTCACCTCCTGCGGTGTCCTCAAAGCAGCTTTTCGATCTCGTGGAAAAACTCATCGGCGGACGTATTGTCCTTCATGAGCAGAAATGCCGTGTCGTCGCCCGCAAGCGTGCCGACGAGCGTGTCGATGCGCATACTGTCGAGCGCGGAGCATGCAGCCGAGGCGAGGCCCGGCAGCGTCTTGATGACGATGATGTTCTGCGCCTCGGCATACGACGTCACACATTCCCGGAAAATTTTCTTCAGGCGCTCATCGTAGCCGGGAAATTCGTCCGCCGCCGGTGCGGCGTAACGGTATTTCCCGCTCGGCGCAAGCGTCTTCGTCAGGTGCAGCTCCTTAATGTCGCGCGACAGCGTCGCCTGCGTGCTCGGAACGCCGCGCTGCGCCAGCACATCCATGAGCTGGTTTTGTGTCTCGATCTCCTGCTCTGCAATGATCTGCAAAATGATGTTTTGTCGGGTGGATTTCACGTCGTCCCTCCTCACAGTCTGTCTGTCAGCTTGACAAAAGCCGTCTCATAAAAGCTGCGGATGCCGGTATCGGCCAGCAGCGTGTAATTGTCCGATCTGCGGATACGGATCTGATCGCCGCGGATGAGTGCGATGCTATCGCTGCCGTCCGCCACGAGGATGGCCGGCCGGTCATGAATGCGCTCCGGCACGATCGTGATCTGCCGCCCGGGCGCAAGCACAAAGGACTTTCCGGCCAGACTGTGCGCGCAGATGGGCGTCATGATGATATTCTCGTTTTCCGGCTCGACGAGCGGGCCGCCGGCCGACATGGAATAGGCCGTGGAACCAGTCGGCGTGGCGACAATGATGCCGTCGCCGTTGAAGCGCGTGATGGGCACGCCGTCGCCATAAGCGGTCACGCCGATGCAGTCCACATGACCGCCGTGGATGACCACGTCGTTGAGCACCGACTGCGTGCAGATGATCCGCTCATTGCGCACGAGCTCCACATCGAGCATCATGCGTCGGCTGACCGTATACTGCCCATCCGCGATCTCGAGCAGCATATCCAGCTCGTCGTCCTCCAGGCCGGCCAGAAATCCCTTGCCGCCGAAATTCACGCCGATGATCGGGATCGGATGGTCACGCAGCGTGACTGCAACATGCAGGATCGTCCCATCGCCGCCCATGACGATGATGAGCGCAGCATCGTGCGCGGCGGCCTCCAGCGGCCGCACCGGGACATCCCCCGGCAGGTAGGCCTTCGGCGCAAATACCGGTGACATGACCACCCGATGACCGTGCTCTGTGAGCATACGGTAAACCGTCAGCGCTTTTTGCAGGCCGCTGTCCCGGTATGGATTGGCCGCAATGACGATGTGTTTCATACGCCGCTCTCTTTTCCGTGGGCCAGTGCGCCGTGCGACTGCTCCACAATGGCCGCCGGATCGAGCTCCGGCGCGGGATGTGTTCCCTTGCGCAGGTAGCCGAGGTACTCAATGTTGCCCTCCGGCCCTTTGATGGGCGAATAGTCCAGCCCCATGACGGTAAAGCCCGCGCCGGGCACAAAGTCCAGAAAGCTCTCGAGTACCTCCAGATGCACCTTCGGATCCCGGACGACGCCTTTTTTGCCGACCTCTTCACGCCCGGCTTCAAACTGCGGCTTGATGAGACAGACGACCGCAGCATCGTCCTTCAGCAGTGGACAGACCGCCGGCAGGATGAGCTTCACGGAGATGAATGACAGATCCATGACCGCGAGATCCAGCGGTTCCGGGATCTGCTCGGCTGTGATATAGCGCACGTTCGTGCGCTCCATGGAGATCACGCGCGGATCGTTGCGCAGGCTCCACGCCAGCTGGCCGTAACCGACATCGACGGCGTAGACCTTTGCCGCACCGTTTTGCAGCAGCACATCCGTAAATCCGCCGGTCGAGGCACCGCAGTCGATACACGTCAGGCCGGTAGGATCGATCGGAAACACTCTGAGCGCTTTTTCCAATTTAAAACCGCCGCGGCTGACATAGGGCAGCGTGTTGCCGCGCACCTCGATCTTCGCATCGGGCGCGACCTGCGCGCCGGGCTTATCCGCGCGCTGGCCGTTGACATAGACAACGCCGCTCATAATGATCGCCTTCGCGCGCTCGCGGCTCTCGCTCAGGCCCTGATCAAAGACGAGCTGGTCGAGTCGTACCTTCTTCATACGCCGTTCCCCTCTTTCTCGCCGGAGCGCATCGCCTGCGCAGCGGCAGCAATCGCCCGGGCATCCAGACCGTATGCCGCTTTGAGCACATTCGGCGCTCCGTGCGGGATGATGCCATTGCCAAGATTGAGCAGCCGCGCGGCCTTCAGCGCCATACCGGCCTGCCCGGCAGCAGAGAGCACCTGCTCGCCGATACAGTTGGCAGCGCACACATCCTCGACCGCCAGCAGCCGCCCCGTCTTGTGCAGGGACGCAAGCACCGGCGCCAACTCCAGCGGCGCGACCTGCGCCAGCTTGACGACTTCTGCCGAAATGCCCTGCTGCGCAAGCAGGTCCGCCGCCTGCAGCACATCGTTGATGACAATGCCGTAGGTCAGGATCGTCAGATCATTGCCCTCACGCAAAACCGTGACCGGTTCCGGATGGCAGTCCTGATATGCGCCCTCGCCGCCGCGCGGATAGCGCAAGGCGACTGGGCCGCTCAGCTCCAGCACCGCTTTGCGCAGCATCGCGCGCAGCTCGGCGAAGCTTGCCGGGCAGAGGATGCGCATATACGGCACGGAGCTCAGATAACTGATGTCAAAGCAGCCGTTGTGCGTATCGCCGTCATTGCCGACGATGCCGGCACGGTCGACGCCGAGCACCAGATGCAGCCGCTGCAGGGATGTGTCGTGGATGAGCATATCATACGCGCGCTGCAAAAAGCTCGAGTAGATCGCCGCGACGGGCTTGAGCCCCTGCTTGGCCATGCCGCTGGCCATCGTGATCGCGTGCCCTTCCGCGATGCCGACATCGTAGAGGCGATCCGGATGCCGCTCGGCAAAGGTCGTCAGGCCCGTGCCGGTCTGCATGGCCGCCGTGATGGCGACGACCGTCGGATCTTCATCCGCCAGCTGCGAGAGCGTCTCGCCGAACACGTGCGAAAAGTCCGGCTTCGGCGCAGGCAGCGCCCCGGTCACGGGATCGAACGAGCTGACGCCGTGGTATTTCTCCGGCACCTGCTCCGTGTAGGAGATGCCCTTACCCTTTTGCGTCACCACATGCAGCAGCACCGGCTGGCGCAGGTCACGCGCCCAGCGCAACATCTTTTCCAACTGCTGCTCATCGTGCCCGTCCACCGGACCGATGTAGTAAAAGCCCATATCGTCGAACATGTTGTTCGGCAGGACAAGATCCTTCACATGTTCCTTCACATGGTGCAGCACCTTATACAGTCCGCGCGCCTTGCCAACGGTATTGCGGTAAAACTGCTTGAAGTGCAGATAGCTCGGCTTCACGCGCTGCTTGGACAGCAGCGTTGCCATGCCGCCGACGTTTTTGTTGATGGACATGCCGTTGTCATTGAGCACAATGACCATCGGCTCGCCGCTCTGCCCGGCATCCGACAGGCCCTCGTATGCCAGGCCGCCGGTCAATGCGCCGTCACCGATGAGGGCGATGACGTCATAGTCCGCCCCCGTGAGCGTACGCGCCCGGGCCATGCCCAGCGCGACGGAGATCGACGTGGAGGCGTGGCCGGCCACAAACGCATCGTGCACGCTCTCATCCGGCTTCGGAAACCCGGCAATGCCGCCGAACTGCCGCAGCGTGGAAAACGCTTCGCGCCGTCCGGTCAGGATCTTGTGCACATAGCTCTGATGACCGACGTCGAACACGAGTCGGTCCTTTTCGGTGCTATATACCCGGTCGATCGCAACCGTGAGCTCCACTGCGCCGAGATTCGACGCCAGATGCCCGCCGGTTTTCGCAAGATTCTCGACCAGAAAAGAACGAAGTTCCGCACACAGTGCCGGAATTTCTTCCACCGGCAGCGCCTTCAGGTCGGCCGGTGAATGGATTCGCTCTAATATACTCAAAACAGAATACCTCACGCATAATAATACAAAGTATACTATAACAAAAAGTGCCGGACTTTACAAGAGTAAGCCGACACTTTTCGCAATTTCACCGGAAGTCCTGTGTTTTTATGGATTCAGTTTTTCCGATCTGCCAGCGAGCGGGCGAGCTGCTGCAAAAATGCGCTGTCCGCAAACACACCGTCCACGGCTGCTGCCGCTTGCTCGGACAGCTCGTGCACATAGGCGCCGCAGCGCTCCAGACCATAGAGCGCCATGAAGGTGTTCTTCCCCTCGCGCGCATCCGAGCCGATGGGTTTGCCGAGTTCCGCCTCCGTACTGATGACATCGAGCATGTCATCGCGGATCTGAAACGCCAGACCAAGCGCCTTGGCATACTGCGCCGCGGCCGCGCGCTGCCGCGCGTTTCCGCCGCCGCAGGTCACGCCCATGAGGCATGCGGCGTGGATCATCGCCGACGTTTTGCGGTCGTTGATATCCATCAGTTCCTCTTTTGTGAGGAGCTTGCCCTCACCTTCCATATCTAGCTGCTGACCGCCGCAGATGCCGTTTTCACCGGCAGCCTCGGCGAGCAGGCGCGCGCACTCGGCGCGCACATCCGCCGGCAGCTCCGTCGAAAGGATTGTGTGGAATGCCTCCGCCTGCAGGGCGTCGCCCGCCAGCGTCGCCGTACACTCGCCATAGACCACGTGGTTCGTCGGCTTGCCGCGGCGCAGATCATCGTTATCCATGCACGGCAGATCGTCGTGGATGAGCGAATAAGTATGCACCATCTCGACCGCACACGCAACTGGCAGCGCCGCGCGCACATCCCCGCCGCAGGCTGCGCAGAACGCGAGTACCAGCACCGGACGCAGGCGTTTGCCGCCGGCGGTCAGGCTATAGTGCATCGCCTCCAGCAGACGATGATAGGACACGGTCGTGTCCGCAAAATAGGTATTGAGCGCCGCATCGGCGAGCGCTTTGTATTCCTGATACTGTGTCTGATAATCCATACGTTATTCCTCAGTTTCAAACGGGAGCTCGACAGGCGCGCCGTCGCTCCCTTTTTTGAGCTGCACGACCTTCTGTTCCGCCGTGTCCAGCATTTCATTGCAGGCCGCAAGCAGGCGCGATCCTTCCTCAAACAGCGCCAGCGACGCATCGAGCGGCACATCGCCCTTTTCCAACTGCTTGACGATCTCATCCAGCCGCTGCATGGACGCTTCAAAGGTCAGTTTCTGTTTTGCCATGGGCATCCTCCCTGTTGTTTACGGTGCAGTGCAATGCACCGTCCTGAAGCTGTACACGAACCGGATCGCCCGGCTGCACCTTTGCCGCCGAGCGGAGCACCGTGCCATCGGCATCCGTCGCCATGGCGTAGCCGCGGGCAAGCACCTTCAACGGGCTCATCGCGTCCAGCGCCGCCGCATACTGCGCAAAACCATGTCTGCGCGCGGCGAGCCAGCGCTCCCCCGCCGCCGTCAGGCGGCTGCGGGTATAGTCCAGCTCCACGCGCCGGAGATCAAAATAAGCCGCCGGAGACTGCAGCACACGGCGGCCGGCCAGATTGTCCAGTGCGGCCCGGCGCTGTGCCATCTGCTTGCGCATCGCCTGCGCCATGCGGATATCATACCCGCGCAGCGTCTCGCGGATGTCCTCCGCGTTCGGCACGGCCAGCTCCGCCGCATTCGACGGTGTCGCGGCGCGCAAATCGGCCACAAAGTCCGAGATCGTCACATCCGGCTCGTGCCCGACGGCGGAAATGACCGGGATATCCGAATCGTAGATCGCCCGCGCGACACGCTCGTCATTGAACGCCCACAGATCCTCGATCGAACCGCCGCCGCGGCCGGTGATGATGAGGTCGCCGACCGGATCGCTCCGGCGATCTCCGCCGGTGCCTCCGTCCCCTGCACGCGCACGGGCAGCAGCACGACCTCGCTGGCCGGCCAGCGCTTACCGAGCACGCGGATGATATCGCGCACGGCCGCACCCGCCGCCGACGTGATGACAGCGATCCGCTGCGGAAACAGCGGCAGTGGCTTTTTGTGCGCGCGGTCAAACAGGCCCTCCTTCTGCAGCTGCTCCTTGAGCTGCTCGTAGGCGGCATACAAGTCGCCCACACCGCCCGGAATGAGCCGCGTACAATAGAGCTGATATGCCCCGTCGCGCGGATAGACCGCGATGCGGCCGATGGCCGCAACGCTCATTCCGCTCGCCGGGCGAAAGCGCAGCGACTGCGCGCTGCTGCGAAACATCACGCACCGCAGGCTGCTCTCGGCATCCTTGAGCGTGAAATAATGATGCCCGGACGGGTAGACCTTGTAGTTGGACAGTTCCCCCGTCACACAGACATTACCGAGCAGCGCATCCGCATCCAGCAGCTGCTTGATGTGAGCGTTGAGCTCCGTTACGGTAAAGGATGTACGCGCCATGTCAGGCTTCGGCGCCGTTCTCAGGCGTCTGCTCCGGTTCATCGGCCGGCGCTTCAGCGGATGCTTCTTCCGCTTCGGCCTCCGGCTCGACCTCGCCGCGCACAAAGCTGCCGAGCACGCCGTTGATAAACGCCACCGTCTCCGGCTCTTCATAGCCCTTGGCCAGTTCCACCGCCTCATTGATCGCGGCGGCATTCGGTACGTCGTCCATATAGAGGATCTCGCACATGGCGCAGCGCATGATCGCCGCGGCAACGCGGGAAATGCGCTCCAGCCGCCAGCCGCGGGCATATTTTTCGATCATGTGGTTGAGCTCGTACATATGGTCATAGACCAAACCGGTCAGCCGGCGGATATAATCGAGCTGCTTCTCGTCCGGATATTCCAGAAACAGCGGGTCTTCCTCCGCCAGCGTCGCAAAATACTCGCGGCTGAAGAAAGTATCCGCCGTCTCGCGGGCATCGTCCCCGGCGAGCTGCGCGGCAAAGCTGAGCTGGATCGCGATCTCACGCGCAACCGTTCTTGTCATAGTGATTACTCCTGCTTTTCTTTATTTGTCGAAGGCCACACCGGACACGTGCACGTTCACAATGGGCTTGCCCATGCCGGTCATGGACTCGACCGCGCTCGTGACCGATTCCTGCACGGCCTTTGCGACCGCCACGACGCTGCAGCCGTAGCGCACCGTAATGATCGTATCGACCGTCATCGTGCCGTCGACGATCTGCACCTTGATGCCCTTGGCGGCAGACTTGATGCCGAGCAGCTCGGCCAGCTCCGTACCGGTAGAGGTCGCAACACCGGCGACACCGTCCACTTCCGTGATCGCTGCGCGCACCATGGCGGCAACGACGTCCTCAGAGATATTGATGCTGCCCTTTTCATCCTGGCAAGTAATATAATTTTCCGGCATAGAAAAATACCTCCCGATAAAATTGTACAGTATAGTGTACCACGCGCAGCGGCAAAAAGAAAGAAAAATGTTTCCCGTCCGGCAAAAAGATGCACCCCGTGAGATTCACAGGGTGCATCCGCATACTTGGAATTACTTGGTCATCGTCTTATGGAACACCATCAGGATCTTTGCAGCCTCCGCGCGTGTCGCGTTTCTGGCCGGCTGGATGTACAGGCGGCCGTCGACCGGGGCGCCGGAGATCGCGTTGATCGCAACGGCGTCCTTCATCGCGTCCAGCGCCCAGAAGCCGACGCTGCCGGCATCCACAAAGCGGCTCAGATCATCCGGCGTCCAGGTCCGATCGACCATGCAGCTGAGCCACTATACAGCCCTGACTTCGCAGTATGAGGCTAACCGCCGCATCCGGCACGACATTCTGCACCACGTCAATACGATCCGGTATCTGCTTGCAAACGGTCAGCAGCAGGAGGCGACGGAGTACGCCGGGCAATTACTGGCCGAGAATCAGCGCAGTTCACAACTCGGGCAGTGCGACAACCCGGTCATTGACGCCTTCCTCTATGGCCGCGTTCAGGAGGCAAAGGCACAGGGGATCACCGTTGAGACGCACATTATTCTGCCGGTCGAGCTGTCGGTCTCGAACACGGACCTTGTCATCGTGTTCGGCAATCTCATGGATAACGCCGTCGAGGCGTGCGCAAAGCTCGAAAATCCCAAGATCGAGCTGAATGCGCACATTGGAAGGGGGTATCTGGTCATTACGGAATCCAATCCCGCTGTACCTGAACCGGAGGGACGCAAACAGCGCCGCATTCCAGAGCTGGAGCGCGGCGTGGGAATGCAGATCTTGAAGTCAGTCGCAGAAAAGTACCAGGGCAGCTGTATGAGCGAAACAGGAAATGGTAATTATTCCGTGTCCGTATTTCTGAAGCTGGTCCAGGCAAAAGAAGGTAATGCAATTTATGCTGAAAATAGTTGTGTGTGACGATGATGCGCTTTGCTGTAAAGAAATCGTTAAAGGTATTCGGGACACACTCGGATCTACACCTGCAGACATCTCCGATTTCCGCGATCCCACACTGTTGCTGGAACACCTGCGCAAAACCGACTGTCAGCCGCACATTGCCCTGCTGGATATCTGTATGCCGGAACAGGAGGCATCCGTTTGGCGCAAAGCATGAAGCATTACGCGCCCTTCTGCCAGATCATTTTCCTCAGCAGCTACCTCAGCTATGCAACAGAGGTATACGAAACCGAGCATATCTACTTTATCCTAAAGTCGCAGCTCCACCAGCGGATCGGCCCTGCGCTGCATCAAGCCCTGACCGCGCTGGGCGATCGTTCTGTGCAGATCACGGCGCAGAAAGATGGCAGCACGCACGTGATCGCGCTGCAGGATGTACTGTATCTGGAGCGTAATCTGCGCAAGACAAAAGTGATTACGCAGCAGGGCGTTTTCCTGACGCAGGAATCACCCGAAACGCTGATCAGCGGGTCCGGCCATTTCGTCCGCTGCCACCAGAGCTACTGGGTAAATCTCAAACATGTGCAGGCGATCGGCAGCAACCATTTCACCATGGACAGCGGATCTGGCATTCCGATCAGCCGCACTTATCTTCAGGAGGCCAAACAGCGGTTTTTACATGAATTGATCCACATTTGAGATAAACGATCCCCTCTGATTCCGTCAGAATCAGAGGGGATCGTATTTTCATTGCTTCTTTACGCGCTTGCAAAACGCCCTCAAAGTCGCAGTGATCTGCTCGCAGGTCACCGGCAGAGTCGTCCGGTATTTACGCTTTTTATGAGGCCCGAATGCGCTGTACCCCATACTTCGGGAATGGTCAAGTTAACATTTGGACAATATAACAAGAAGGAAAAGTACGAAATATCGGACAGTGAGGAGGCATGGGCATGATCACCTACACCCCACTATGGGAGACGATGAAGCAGCGGCGCATCACGATCTACGCCCTGATCAAAAACGATTCGTTCAGCCGCGGCACATTGGACTCTCTCAAGCACAACCGCAATATTACCACCGCGACGCTCAATGACCTTTGCCGCATTCCCTCCTGCCGCGTGGAGGATGTGCTGGTCTATATTCCGGACGAAACCGAAGAACCGTAACTGCCCGTTTCCGATCATGAAATGGGCAGTTTCTTCTTGAACATGGCAGCATCCCCGCTCCGGTCGGAGCGGGGATGTGTTTTACAGGATAGTTCACTGCGCGTCCTGCGCGTCGGCCTTGACCTCAATGACCTTGATCTGCGGCGCGGTATAGTCCGTTTCTTTGACGATGGTGTCTGTGATGGTTGCGACCTGTGCCGTGCTCAGCCCATCGGCCGGCGCGGGCACGGCGACCGTGATGCCCTCATCCGTGATATAGACCACACACTCGGAAAAATCCTTGGCCAGCAGGAGATTTTCGATCTGCGTCTCGGTCATGGAGTCGCTCGCCATGGCAGAGATGGCGCTCATGGCGCTGTCGATCGTCGCCTGCGAAGCGCCCTCGGCCGTCGAGGCTGATTTGAGCAGCGACAGCGCCTCGTCGCGCGACTGCTGGCGCGTCAGGCGCGCTTTGGCAAAGTAATCATCGGATGCCGACGCCGACGCTGCGGCCGCTTCCTCCTCCGCCTTGACCGCCGCCGTGGCGGCGTCCTCGGCGGCGGCCATTTCGGCGTCCGCCTTTCCCCACTGGGTGTTGTACGACCAGTTAAAGTAGATCGCGGCGCAGACAAACAGCAGCACCACAATGATCGCAATGTTTCGTTTGGTTTTTTTCATAGTCGCCCTCCAGTTATTTAGATTGCGGATCCGGCTGCTTTCGGAGCACGGAGATGTGATCCGTGCTCAGGCCGGTAAACTGTGCCACTGCCTGCGTGACGGCGAGCTGCACCTGCGGTGAATCCGCCCCGTCACAGACGACGACTGCGCCGAGATACTGCGGGCTGACCGTCTTGAGCTCCACCGCCTCCTGTGCCCCGCCGCCGGCGGAGATGATGGTCGGCTCACCGCTATCGTCCGTCGCCAGCTCCCGCTCGGCCGAGCAGCGGTAGGACAGCAGCACCTGCACTTGTCCCGCGCCGTTGATCTGCTGCAGGAGCGTTGTCAGGCGCTGCTCCTCGGCCTGGATCGTCTGCGTCTGGGTCTGTTCGGAAACGGGCGATGCCTGTGCCGTCTTGACCTTTGTCTTGCTGCCGGTCGGCAGCAGGAGCAGGATCAGCCCCGCGAGCAGGATGATGAGAACGTATTTGTACTTGGCTGCGAAAGCGCTGAGTTTTCGTGTGTTCATGATGTACTGCTCCATTCCTGCCGCGTGCGCGGGACCCCGAGGTCGGCCTCGATGATCTGCGCCAGGCGGCTGTTTTCTGCTGCCGGCCCGGATGTGACCAGGCGGACGGACTGCGGATACCAGTAGCCGTCGGTGCTCCACTGCAGCGTGACCTGCGCATCGTCGAGCACAGCGCCGCACTGCGCGGCTTTGTCCAATATATATGTGCGCATTTCCGATTCTATGACCGTGCGCTGTAATCGCTCACTGCTGTCGGACACCGCGCCGTCCGTCGACACCGAAACGTGATAGTCCTGCAGCGCGGCGGCATAAGCGTCATAATCGAACGTCACCAGCGGCGAGAACAGCAGACACGTCAGGGCAACGCCGCCGGCCAGCTTCGTGACGCGCCGCAGGCTCTCCGACGTCGGAAACAGCGACGCCAGCGCCGTCAGCAGCGCCACGCCCGCCAGACTGAGCAGCCAGGCACGCAGAGATTCCATCATCCCGTCACCGCCTTCATACTCGACACGATCGAGAGGAACAAAATGAGCGACGCCACGCCGACCATCCCCAGCAGGAAACCGTACACGTCCGCAAAGCCGTCGATCAGCCGCCCGACACGCTTGTCCGCGAACGACTCGGCGATTCCGGCGGCAAGCTTGTACAGGACATAGTGCACGGCGAACTGCAAATACGGCGTGACGCACATGGCGGCGACGCTGACGACGCCGACGATGCCAATGCCGCTGCGCAGGATCGCGGCGCTGGAAGTGACCGTGGACGCCGCATCGGCCACGATGCTGCCGACGACCGG
>OCHA01002148.1_pt1 | contig 12538 bp, 7 predicted proteins | sample 1538591 | NCBI WGS metagenome assembly OCHA01 (sample SAMN04571710, study PRJEB22368) | human gut metagenome | biome: human gut; material: stool | host: Homo sapiens | place: Luxembourg | collected 2012-09-06 | reverse complement strand
ATGGAATTATCGGACAGATAAAATACAAGGCATACAAAGGCTATTAAAAAAGGAGAAAGTGGAAATGAGGAAGAAAATTTTAGTTGGTTTATTAATTGCAGTAAGTGTGACCTGCTTTTCAGGATGTGGCAGTAGTTCTGATCAAGGGAATAATACAAAAGAAGAAGTTGTAACAAAGAAGAATGCAGATGAAAAAGATGAAAATGATCTGACATTTGATTATTATGAGCTAGATGACGGAACGCTTGAAATTCAAGGATATGACAATAAAGATAAGGTTAAAATTGTAGAAATTCCAGATACAATTGATGGGAAAAAAGTGAGTGTATTGAATTTGGGATTATTTAGATCTAATGAGGTTGTTGAAGAGATTATATTGCCGGAAAGTTTAAAAATAATAGAAGATCAAGCTTTTTTGGGTGCAACTGCATTGAGAAAATTAGAGATTAATGGAATAGAAACGATGGGAGATTATTGTATCTATGGATGCCCTAAAATAAAAGAAGTTCGTCTGCCGGAGGGGTTAAAAGAGTTGGGAGAAAGTGCGATAGAAAATTGTGAAAACCTTACTGATATTTATTTGCCAAGTACACTTGAAACTATAGATGAATACAATTTTGATTTATGTGCGGATGGGTTAAAAATTCATGTCCCGGCAGGATCTAATACAGAGACACTCGTCAGAAAAGTGATAGAAAATCTGGAATATAACGTTGAAGTTGTTCCAGAATAATTCATTTCAAAGTCATCCGGAGGTATGCCATGAATAGAAAAAATCAAGAAGGGGCAGTTGTCATTGAGGCAACCATTTCATTGACAGCCTTTATGTTTCTGATCATTACGATTCTTGCGATTACTAATATTTGTCTTGCACAGGCAAAGATAGGAACAATGGTAAATGGAATAGCGAAGGATGTATCGAATTATACATACGTATATTCTATGACGGGATTGAATGGCTGGGAGCAGGGCGTGTCAGATGGAGCAAATGCTGCAAGACATGATATTAATGAAGTGTTGGAAGATACAACTGATACTTATGAAAAAATAGGACGGATAATAAATAAGGCAGACTCGGATCCGGAATATTGGAACAGTTTCAAGCAGTTGCTGAAAGAACAGGGGATAAATTCCGGAAAAAGTCTTGTGCTGAATAAGGTGTGTAAGAATATTGCAAAAGATCGCCTGACAACAGAGGGGAAAGATGCAGATGCTTATTTAAAATATCTTGGTATAAAAGCAGGGATTGAAGGTCTTGACTTCAGCAGATCAGAATTTTGTCAGCAGGGAAGTAATGAAATTAAGATTATAGTGGATTATAAGGTTCATATGTTGGAATTTTTTGGAATAGAATGGGAATTTCAGTTTGAACAATGTGCTGCAACAAAAGCATGGATTGCAGCAGGTGGTTCCAGTACCAGTGAGAAAAAGACGGAAGAGTAAAAATACAGGAGAGTGTGACCAGGTGGAAGAAATAATGCGTTATAGTACGTTGTTGATAGCAATTGGGATGAGTCTCGTTATTTATTATACGTTGAAAAAATGGACAGGGCTTCCCAATGTGGAGTCTGAAAAAAGCAAATGGTATTTTAGAATCATGCCGATTGCACTTTTGGGAATCGCACTTTATCTGAGTGTAAGATGTATGGATATGCCATATATAGCGATGTGGAAAAGAATCTGTATCTTGGGAATTTTATGGGGAATAGCTTATGTCGATCAGAAAGAAAATATTATTCCCAACCAGTATTTGCTTTTATGTCTTGGATTAAGAGGTATTATTTTTCTAATTGAAATATTGCAAAATCCGATGGATGCTGCAGCACAGATGATTGCTGAATTAATTGGGTGTGGCGTGCTGCTTGCATTTAGTTTATTAATACGGATTTTATCAAGAAAGGGACTTGGTATGGGGGATGTAAAGTTATTTTCCATACTCCCTTTATTTTTAGGTGCACTTGGTGGGATGAGAGCGGTGATTTATTCAATGCTGATCATATTTGTGCAGGCAGTTTTTTGCCTGATTACGAAAAGAAAAGGGAAAAAGGATGTTCTCCCTTTTGCTCCGGCAATAGCCGGTGGTACATGGATCATAGTGATATTGTCAGGAGTGTAGGAGGAAAGAATTATGAAAAATTATAAAAATCTGGTTCCAATAGGGCTGGTGGTTTTTATGGGAGTCGGCATCTATTCAGTATTTGCAAATGCGGCAACGGAAAATTCGGATTATCATGCATATTTAAAGAAAGCAAGAAAAGATGCCAAATTAGAGGTGATAGAAGAAGCTGTTCAGTATTATGGGAAAGCATTGGAATTGAATGATTCAATAGAATTGAGAATGGAAGTAGGTGAGTTATATGCGGATCAGGGCTGGACAAGCGAAGCAATTCAATGGGGAGAATCTATTATATCAAAATATCCTAAAGAATCAGCCGGATATGAATTCCTTTTAAAAGAATATATAGAAGATGAGGAATATAAAGATTGCTTTGTATTGAGAGATCAGGCGAAAGCACGAAAAGCTGAAAGTAAGAAATTTGATGAATTGATGAGTAAAATAGATTATGTCTATGAGTATGGATTCGATGCTTATGATGAGGTATCGGTATATAGCAATGGTTGGTGTGCAGTAAAAACGGAAGATTTGTGGGGGTATGCAAATGAAAAAGGTGAAACGAAAATAACAGCAGAATTTGCCTGGGCAGGTCCTTTCAGTGCGGATGAAGTTGCACCGGTGAAATCAGAAAAGGGAGAATTTTATTATATATCGGATACAGGAAATAAGAAAATAGCTTTACAAAATATAAAGAAATGTACAGATATTGGATTGTCTTCTAATGGAATTCTGGTAGCAGCAGACAATGAAAAGTATGGGTATTATGACCCAAATTTTAAAAAGATAGTGGGAAATTATGAGTATGCTTCTGCAATAAATGGAGATATAGCAGCAGTAAAAGAAGGAAGTAAGTGGAAGTTGATCGATGCAAAAGGAAAAGTCAGAGGCAAAGATTCTTATGAGTCAGTCATATTAGATGACAAAGGTATTGCATTTCGTAATGACAGAGCATTTGTTGAAAAAGCGGACGGATATTATCTGGTAGATGACAAAGGAAAGAAAATAGGAAAGCAAAAATATGAAGATGCAAGACTGTTTTTAGAAGCAGATGGTTATGCAGCAGTAAAAGTTGATGGAAAATGGGGCTTTGTCGACAAAACAGGAAAAATGGTGATTGAACCACAGTTTGCCGATGCACATTCTTTTGCAAACGGATATGCAGCAATTAAAAAGAATGGAAAATGGGGCTTTATAGATGAAAACGGAGAAATTGTTATCAGAGCTCAATTTGAAGATGCTCGTGATTTTAATGATAAGGGAAATGTTTTTGTGAAAGATGGAACTCAGTGGAGATTATTGGAACTTCTGAGAAATAATTACAAATAAGGAGAGAGCAGTACAATGCGAGAATTTCAATTCGAAAATCAAGGAGCAAATACATATCTGATCTATCAGTTTGCAGAAAATGAAGGAATAGATACGATGAGTTTGGGAATGTTGACTAATAATCATATTTCTGGACTGGCATCAGCAGTGTATTATCAGTTGGATGAAGTAAGGGCAGTTAAATATAATATAACGGCAAAAGTTTCTTTGGATCAGTTTTTTACTGGAGTAGTAAATAAAAAAAGAGTTTTGGGAGTTTTAAATGGAATTATTCAAGCAATGTCAGAGATGGAAGACTATATGATGAATCCGGAAACTATTGTAATTGATCCGAAGTATATGTTTGTGAATGTAACAACATGTGAGATGGCATTGATAAGTATTCCGACAACAGAACTTGATGAAGAGAGAGTGAATTTGGGGGCATTTTTTAAAGATTTAGTATTTACAGCACAGTTTGATCAGAATGAAAATTGTGGGTATGTGGCACAGCTTTTAAATTTTTTCAATAATAATACTAATTTTTCACTCATTGAATTTAAAGCATTATTAGATACGTTGAATCAATCTGGGACGTTGGAACAACAGAGAACAATTCCAGCAAGAAATACGCCTCAAAGACCGCCTGTGCAGCGGCCGGCAGGAGAAGTGACGATACCGGGACAACAGCAGCGGCCGGCAGGAGAAATGACGATACCGGGACAACAGCAGCCGGTGGGAGGAATGGCAATTCCGGGAAAGCAGCCGGTGGGAGGAATGGCAATCCCAGGAAAGCAACCGGTTAGAGGAACAGTCAATCAGAATCAACCGCAAGAGAATCCAGTAAATTCGGGGGAAAAACCGATGAGCAGATTTTATCTGCTACAGCATTACAGTAAGAAAAATGCTGCAATTTATAAAGCACAAAAAGCAGAAAAGAAATTAGAAAAAGAGGCAAATAAAAAGAAAAAAAAGGGTAAGAAAAATACGATTGATGATGGAAGTTTTACGGTTCCTGGAGCACCCGTGACAACAAATCCAAAGCAAATGGAACAGTCATTTGCAGAACCGGTAAAGCAGAATATACCATCTATGCAAAACAATATCCCCATTAATAATGTGATTTCGAATAATCAGGGGACTTTTCAGGGAACTTATGCAGTTCCACAGAGTTTGCAGAGAACAGGATATCAAAGTCAGGGAGCAGAGTATAAACAATATCAGAATCCACCGATAAATTTTGGTGAAACCACAGTTTTGTCAATGGCACCTGCAGGAGAAACAAGTGTATTAGGTCCGACAGAAATGCAGAGTTTGCAGGGGGCGTTTTTACTTCGTATGAAAAATAATGAACGTATCCCGTTGAACAAACCAGTATTCCGTATCGGGAAAGAGCGAAGCTATGTAGATTATTTTATAGGAGATAATCCGGCAATCAGTCGTAGTCATGTAAATATTATCAATCGGGACGGCAATTATTTTGTAGTAGATACAAATTCTACAAACCATACATTTGTCAATGGAAATATGATTCAGAGCAATGTTGAGGTTCCTTTAACTCATGGGACATGTCTGAGACTTGGAAATGAGGAATTTGAGTTTAAAGTAATGTAAAAATATAAAAATAGGGGGAAGGTGTTACATTGAACTTTTTGATTTCTGCAAATACAGATATAGGAACGACAAAGCAGACCAATCAGGATAGTCTTGCAGTGAAAATCTTGAATACTGTACAGGGCAGAATGGTTTTTGCAGTTTTGTGTGATGGAATGGGAGGTCTTGCAAATGGTGAGATAGCCAGTGCGTCATTAGTTCATGCTTTTGAATCGTGGTGCAGTCAGGAACTTCCAAAACTCTGTAAAGCTCCACTGGAAGACAACGTGATTCGGAATCAGTGGGAAAAGATCATTGATGAAATGAATCAGAAAATCAAAGTTTATGGATTAAAGCAAGGTGTCCGTATGGGAACAACGGCTGTTGTTATGCTTCTGACAGATCAACGATATTATATCATGAATGTAGGAGATTCGAGGATATATGAATTAGGTGATCAGTTAAGTCAGCTTACAACAGATCAAACTGTTGTTGGAAGAGAGGTTGCACTTGGTCATATAACAGAAGCTGAAGCGAAAGTAGATGAGCGAAGAAATGTATTGCTTCAGTGTGTTGGTGCATCAGATACAGTATATCCGGAAATGATTTTTGGAAGTCCAAAAGCAAATACAGTTTATATTTTGTGTTCAGACGGATTTCGGCATGAGATCAGTTCTGAAGAAATTGCGTCACAATTTGATCCACATTTGTTAATGGATAATAATACAATGTCGCAAAGAGCAGCAGAATTGATTGAAGAAAATAAACGACGTGGGGAACGGGATAATATTTCGGTTGCTCTTGTGCGGACATTTTAAAGGAGAACTGTTATGTTGGAAATAGGAAGTCTGGTAGATGGGAAGTACAAAATACTAAATGAAGTTGGCCGGGGCGGTATGAGTGTCGTGTATCTGGCAATGAATGAAAAAGCAAATAAACAGTGGGCAATCAAGGAAGTCAGAAAGGATGGTATTCGGGATTTTGAAGTGGTCAAGCAGGGGCTGATCGTGGAAACTGATATGCTGAAGAAACTCAGACATCCGAGTCTCCCGAGTATTATTGATGTGATTGAGGATGAAGATACATTTCTTATTGTAATGGATTATATAGAGGGAAACCCGTTGAGCAGTGCATTGGAAGAGTTTGGAGCACAGCCGCAGGAACTGGTCATTTCATGGGCAAAACAGTTATGTGATGTATTGGGATATCTTCATTCACAAAATCCTCCGATCATTTACCGTGATATGAAACCGGCAAATGTTATGTTAAAGCCGGATGGAAATGTCACATTGATTGATTTTGGTACAGCAAGAGAATTTAAAGAAAAAAATCTGGCAGATACAACTTGTCTTGGAACGGTTGGGTACGCTGCTCCAGAACAGTTTGGTGGAATGGGTCAGACAGATGCAAGAACAGACATCTATTGTCTGGGAGCGACATTATATCATCTGGTGACAGGAAAAAATCCATGTGAACCACCATATAAAATTAGTCCGATCAGAGAAATCAATCCATCTTTATCCAGTGGATTGGAGCGGATTATCCTGAAGTGTACGCAACGAGATCCGAAGGATCGTTATCAATCCTGTGCTGAGTTGATGTATGCACTGGAACATTATAATGAAATTGATGATAAATTCAGAAAAAAGCAAAAGAAAAAATTGGGAGCATTTTTGACAACCAGTATTTTAACAGTTCTTTGCAGTACAGTTTCTGCCTGGGGATATTTCAGTGCGGAAAATAAGAGAACAGAAAATTATGATTATATTTTAAAATCTGCAGAAAGTTATCAGGATTATTGTAATGCAATCCTGACGGATCCGGAAAGAACGGATGCATATTTACAAATGAATGATGCAATGATACAGGATTTTGTCCTGTCGAAAGAAGAAGCTCAGCAAATGCTGACCCTGCAAATGGGGGTGGAAGAGAAAGACCGACAGGGATTTTCAAAAAAGAAGGATGTTCTGAAAGAATTGAAAGAAAAGAATCCTGAAGGATACGAAAAAGTCTGCTATGAGATAGGAAATTCATTCCTCTTTTATTATGACGTGAATGTAAACAGAGATCGTTATTCCAGTGCAAAAAACTGGTTTAAAGAATGCGTGAAATCTTATCCGATCGCTCAGGTCTATTGTGACATATCCGATTGTCTGGATCTGATTAATCAGTATAGTGAAGCAAAAGTAAAGCAGACGGATAAAATGTATGAGGCATATGGAACTCTTTGGGAAAAGGTGACTGAACTCAAGAAAAAGGAAGAAAAATTCGAAGATGTTGATGCGAGGCTGCAAGTATGGTCAGAAATTAACGATATAGTCAATGAACAAGTGGTTCCATTTTTGGAAGTAACTTCATCAAATGATCTTATTCAGTTGCTGAATGATATTTCAGATGAGGCAGGAAATATAAGTAAATCAGTAATAAAAGAGGATATAGATGAATTACAGGATAAGATACAAAGTACAATTCAGAAAATTAATGCGGCACAGGAGGCAGGAAAAAAATGACATATGATGGATATCGACTTGTCTTTCAGATTGCAGGAGTTGTAGCTATTGTAATGTTGATAGTCTCAATTATATTATTTATTATCCTGAAAATTCCAGGTGTAATTGGAGATCTGTCGGGGAGAACAGCCAGAAAGGGTATTGAGGATATCCGAATGCAGAATATGCGGTCAGGAGATAAAAGATATAAAACAAGTCCTGTAAATCATGAAAGAGGAAAGTTGACAGATAAGATCACTCCTTCAGGGAATTTGATTCCAGGAAATAAAACCGTAAATACGGGAATTATGACAGAAAAAATAGATGTCAGTCAGAATATCAATATAACAGATAGACTGGATAACATTGAACAGGATACGATGGTTCTGTCACAGGAGTTCAGTGGGGAGACAGTTCCACTATTAAATGTGGAAAATATGAATTCACAAAAAAGTCAGAATATAGGGGGAATGGAAGAGCGGGTTGTGATCGAATCAGAAATTCGATTCGTACATACAAATGAAATTATTTTATGAAATACAAATGAAAGAGGATAGAAAGATGAGAATATCAGGAAAAAAAGGAATCTTATCATTGCTTCTGAGCCTGGTTCTGGTTTTAGAACTTATATTAAGTTCGGGACAAATCGTATTGGCAAGTTCAGAAAATCATCAGGATGTATACACGGTCAAAATTCTGAATGAGCAGGGAGAGTCTGTTCCAGGAGTAAAAGTAGTATATGATCTCTATACGGATGCAACAGGAAGTGACAAAAAACAGGAGACGGTTGATGCAGTCACAGGAGATGATGGTGTTCTGGAAATTGCAGCAATCAGTGAGGCACAACAAGCAGATGGTGAGGCATATTATAAAATTGTGGAAGCCAGTGGTGAGGGGTATGACAGTTATAATGATACCGAAATGCAGACGATAACTTCTGAAAATGTATTGACAGAAAGAGAAATCACGTTGAAGAAAACGGTACAGAAGCAGAAGGTGACTCTGACAGGTCTGGTAACAAATGTACAGAATAGTCAACCACTTGAAAATGTGTTTGTGTCTGATGGAGATGCAGGAAGTACAATAACAGGTTCAGATGGTACATATAGTATTGAACTAATTGAAGGTAATTCATACGAACTGACGTTTTCATTAGATGGATACGATGAGGTGAGTAAGACAGTAACGGTTGCTGCCCCGTATGTGTGTGATGTTCAGATGAATCTGTCTGCAGTATATGATTCAACATTTCGGTTTAATGACGCAACACCGAAGTCAGTGGTCTACGGTGAAAATGAAAATAAGTTTATTAATGTAGCATCTTCTGAAATGGCAGATTCTAAGATTACTTATGCGATTGTGAAAGAAAAAGATCTTGAGGGAAGTGATACAAATGTAGATGTGGCAGATATAAATTCTCAGACAGGTGAAGTTACAATCAAGCGTTCTGGAATGATTACAGTTGAAGCAACCCGTGCTGCTGATATAACTTATGCAGAAACAAAAATTACATATGAACTTTCTGTTGTAAAAGCAGATCAGACAGGATTCAAATTTGAAGAAGAAGTACCACAGGATAAAAAATACTATCCGGCAGATGGTACATATTCAAATGCTGCTGTTGGGGGGCAAAGTACAGGAAAGATCACTTATAAAGTAATCGAGGGAACTGGTATAGCAGAAGTGAATACGGATACGGGAGAAGTTACTTTTAAGAAGCTGGGGACTGTTGGAATTCAGGCAACTAAGGCAGGTGATGACAAATATAATGAAATTACTGCGACCTACCGAATCACGGCAATAAAAAAAGGGCAGACAAGATTTAAGTTTGATACCAGTGTTCCATCAGATCTGCATTACGGAGAAAATAATAATAAATATTTAAATGAAGCGAAAGGTGGAAACGGAACAGGCGAGATTACTTATTCAGTAGAAGATGGCAAGGATATTGTGTCTGTAGATCCAAAAACGGGAGAAGTATCATTTATAAAAGCAGGACAGGCAACGATCAAAGCTACAAAAACGGAAGATGAGAATTCTTTTTATGAGACGGCAACTGCGACATATACTTTGAATATAGCGAAAGGTACTCAGAGTACGCTGCATTTTGTCAGACAAAATCCAGAAATCACCTGGGATGCGAATAATACTTCATTTGAAAATGCATTACAGGGGGGCAGTGGTAATGGAGAACTTTCTTATGAGATCATTGAACAGAAAAGGCTGAATGGTGAAAAAGCAGATACGTCGGTTGCAACAATTGATAAGAGTACAGGAAAGCTTACAATTCTGTCAACAGGAACAGTCAAAGTAAAAGGAACTAAGGCAGGAGATGAATCGTATAAAGAGGCAACGGCAGAATATGAATTAACAATCAAAAAAGCAGATCAAAGCATTGCGTTTCAGGAAACGACAAAGACAGTTGTATATGGTACAAAAGAATATACATCTGTCATGGCGAATACTGGAACAGGAACGGGTGAAATTACTTATAGTATTGAAGGTGAAAATGTACTTGGAGTGAGCATGAATCCGAGTACAGGAGTAATCAGATTTGCGGATAATAAAACTGGAAGTATAGTGATTAAAGCGACCAAGGCAGAAGATGAAAAATATAATGCATGTGAAGCGAACTATACGTTGACAGTAGAATATCTGGATACACCGGAAAATCCATATGAGTTGTCTGGAAATCAAATTGATGCAGAGAGTGGATGGTACACAGGAAATATTACAATCAGTGCACCGGAAGGATATCAGATCAGTACAGAGAGCAGTTTAAATGGAACATCATGGAGTGATTCATTTGTATATGATATCGAAGGAAATCATGATTTAACAGTATATCTTAAGAAAGTAGATTCGGATGAAATTACTGGTGGAATTGCAGTTCAGGGGCTTAAGATTGACAAAGGTGATCCGTATAATTTGGAAATTTCATATGAAAAAGACTCATTGATTCAGCAGATCAAGAATTTCTTTTTTGGAAAAGATAAGGTGACTGTGACAATTAAAGCAACGGATGATGTTTCAGGTATTAAAGCATTTAAATACAAATACGATTCTGATACTCTCAGCCTTTCAAGTCAGGGAAAAGATGAGACGGAAGTGCTGGCTGAAGATGAAAAAGTCCAAAAGAACGAAGATGGTACGGTAAGTTACAGTTTTGATATTCAACCTCAGTTCCGTGGAAAAGTATCATTTAAGGCAATTGATTATGCAGGAAGAGTTTCAGAAAAAGCTGATACTGAGAATACGGTTGTTGTAGATGATAAATCGCCAAAGGTGAAGGTGACTTATGCACCTGTTGGGGAGGAAACGACTCTGAAAGCAAAAGTAAAGTGTGATACAGCAGAGGAGATTACAAGAGAAAATAAGGAAACAGCAGATGCAGAAACCCGTTTTATCTATGATGGTGCAATAAAAGCAACTGTCAAAATGACAGAAGCAAACTTTTATGCAGAAGATGTGAAAGTAATTGTAAAAAAAGATGAAAGTGAGATTTGGAATGGTGCAGTCTCATCAAAAGAGACTATAAAAGACGGTGATACGACGCTCGCTAAAATTTCAAAATGGACGATTGATGAAGTAAACGATACGGAAATCTGTGAAATCATCATGCAGGCAGATGGAGATTATGAGATTAGTATTGAGTATAAGGATCGTTCTTTAAATGAACTGACGTATGATACGGAAGAAGGTAATTCAGGCGAATATACAGGGAATGTTGAAAATAGTATCTATACGTCTAATATCATGACGGTTGATACAACAGTTCCAACAGTAGAAGTGACTTATGATAATAAAGATGTAAATAACGCCAGCTATTATAAGGCTGACAGAACAGCGACAATCCGGATCAAGGACAGAAACTTCCGTCCGGGAGAAGTGAATTTTGTAGTAACAGCAAAAGATGTGCAGGAAAAAGAATCAGATACTTATGCGTATTCACAGCTGACAGATTGGAGTGACTGGCATCAGACGAAAGACGAAGATTATACCTGGGAAGCAACAGTACCATTTGATGAAGATGCAAATTACGATATAAGTCTTGGATATACAGATCTTGCCGGACATAGTCTGGAAGAGGATTACAGTCAGTCGTTTACGGTAGATAAGACAGCACCGGATACGGACAAGATGACAGTTTCATACAGTACACCACTGAAAGAAAGAATCCTTAATGCAATTACCTTTGGATATTATAAGGAAAGTGTAGAAGTAACAATTAAAGCAGAGGATTTAACATCAGGAATTGATTATCTGACGTGGGCATATGTGAAAGAAACCGGGGCAAGTAATACCAATGTAGCGGAAAAGACGGAAGTTATTTCGAGAGATGCATTGGAGTTTACGGAAGATGGAAAGACTGCAACCGGTCACTTTACATTAAAAGCTACAGAAACAGAACAGTACCGTGGAAGCATTTCATTTACGGCAACAGATATGGCAGGAAATACAAGTGCCGATAAATTTGATGATGGCAGAATTAGTATTGTGGATACAATATCTCCAGAGGTAAATATAACTTATAAACCTGCGGAAACAGGAACAACATTAAAAGCACAAGTCAAGCGTGATACAGCAGAGGAGATTACAAGAGAAGATAAGGAAACAGCAGATGAGGAAACCCGTTTTATCTATGACGGTGCAGTAAAAGCGACTATTAAAACAACAGAAGCAAACTTTTATACAGATGATGTAATCATAACTGTAAAAAAAGACGGAAGTGAGATTTGGAATGGTCCCGTCTCATCAGATAAAACTATAAAAGATGGCGATACTACAATTGCTGAGTTTTCAGATTGGACGATTGATAAAGAGAACGATACAGCAACCTGTGAAATTATTATGCAGGCAGATGGAGATTATGAAATAGGTATTGACTATACAGATAGTTCATCCAATGATATGAACTATTCTTCTGATGAATATGCAGAGAAAAATGGAACGGCAACTTATAGATCCAATATAATGACAGTTGATACAACAGTTCCAACAGTAGAAGTGACTTATGATAATAAAGATGTAAATA
>OCHA01002138.1_pt1 | contig 12596 bp, 8 predicted proteins | sample 1538591 | NCBI WGS metagenome assembly OCHA01 (sample SAMN04571710, study PRJEB22368) | human gut metagenome | biome: human gut; material: stool | host: Homo sapiens | place: Luxembourg | collected 2012-09-06 | reverse complement strand
TGCTGCTGGGTGTGGACGCGCTCGCCGCGCTGCTGCTCTGGCTGGCAGATGCAAGAGCCATCGCCGCCATGTCGGCCGTGATCGTGCTGGCGACGGTGTTTCTGTTCGGCGGCGTGTGCGCGGTGCTCTGCGCGCGCTCGAAAAAGCGGGAGTGGGCCTTCACGGCCTTTCTGACCGCGCCGGACGCCGCGCACGAACAGGCGCTGTGCCGCCTGCTCTCGGCAAACGAGGCGCAGAGCGTGCACCTGCTCGGCGAGACGCTGCGCGCGCAGCAGCAGGCCATCGCGCAGTTACAGGCGCAGATGGACGACTACGAAAACTACGTGGAGCTCTGGGCGCATGAGGTGAAAACGCCGTTGGCGCTGCTGACGCTCGTGCTCGATAACCGGCGCGACACGCTGCCGGAGGCCGTGGGCTTCAAGCTCGACTACGTGCGCAACCGGATGCAGGCGTTCATCGACCAGATGCTCTACTACGCACGTCTGCGCGGCGCGCGGCGCGACTATCGCTTTGAGCGGCTGACGCTGCGCGGCTGCATCGACGAGGTGCTCGACGATTACCGCCCGCTGCTGGAGGAAAAAGGCTTCCGGGTCGAGATCCGGCCGACGGACGAGACGGTCTTTGCCGACCGGCGCGGGCTGTGCTTCCTGCTCGGGCAGGTCGTGAGCAACAGCGTGAAGTATGCGCTCAATGCGCCGGTGCTGACCTTTTCCCTGGAAAGCAATGACACGGCGACCGTCCTGTCCATCCGCGACAACGGGCCGGGCGTGCGCGCGTGCGACCTGCCGTACGTGTTTGAAAAAGGCTTCACCGGAGACTCCGGCCACGAGAAGAACAAAGCCACCGGCATGGGGCTCTATCTCGCGCGCGAGGTCGCAAAGGATCTGGGCCTCACGCTCACCGCCGCGTCCGACTGGGGCGCGGGGTTTGAAATTCGGGTCACATTCCCGGTCGTAGAAGAATAAACGTCCGAAAGGCGGCGCCGCTGTTCGCGGCGCCGGATTTTTTCTTCCATGCCTTGCCCCCTCGAGCTCCTCCGCCGTGCAAAATGCCCCGGCAGCTTTTGCTGCCGGGGCAAAGGGGGGATGCGACATCTAACGGGATGGTACGTCAGACGATGTTATACTTCTTGAGCAGATCCACCACGACGTTGTTGACCAGCGGCTCCTTGACGAGGTCGAGCAGCGGCAGAACCGACGGGAGCAGGAACTCCAGCGGCTTCTTGCCGTCGAGCAGCTTGCTGGTGGCGTAGAGCAGGTCGCGGATATCATACACGCTGCCCCAGACTTCCGGCACGCCGCGGTCGACATTGCAGAGCGTGTAGACCGCTTCCATCGCGGTACGGATGGAGTACTCGGTGGTGAACACGGTGTCGCGCGGGGTATCGGCGAACTGGCCGACGAACGCGAGGTTGACGGAACCATCGGGCACGACGCTCTTCCGATCGCCTTCGGCTCTGGGCTCAAAGAACGTGGTGACGTAAGGCATCATGCACGGCGTGGTGTTGCATTCGTTCGTGGCCAGATCCATGATCTGATCCTCGGGGATGCCGATGTGGTACAGCCACTCTGCCGCCAGCTCGATGCCGGTGCAGTCGCACATGTTCTTCTTGATGAAGTCGCCCTTGTCGTCCCAGCAGTTGAGGCCGTAGACCCAGATCAGGCAGTGATCCTTCGGCTGCTCCTGGAACTGGCCCTGACGGTTGATGGTCCAGCTGACGAGCCAGCTCGAATCGCCGCCGGTAACGACCTTGCCGGACAGCGGGTCACGCTTGCAGATCTTCTGGATGGCGTCGAGGATCTGCTTGTTGGCCGTGTCGACGGTCCAGGACTCCCAGCTGGTCTCCTTGATGTCCTTGAAGAACTTCTCGGGATGGCCGAACGCCGGATCCTGCGCGGCGAGCTTCTTCCACATCTCGATGGACGGGCCTTCGCCGTTCTTGACCTTGATGACCGGAGCGTGCGTCTGATCGCCGTAAGCGGACGCATCGCCCTGGCAGCCATTCGTGCAGATGACGAGATCGTTCTCAGTCAGCTCGATGACCTTTTCCACGCCGCCCTGGGTGTACTCGATCTTCTTGGCGACCTTCTTATCCTCGGTGCAGTCGCAGACGATGTTCGTGACCGTGGTGTCGAAGAGGACCTTTCCGCCGTGGTCGGTAATGTATTTGCACATCGGGAGGATCATGGACTCATACTGGTTGTAGCGGGTGAAACGCAGCGCGCTCAGATCCGGCAGGCCGTCGATGTGGTGGATGTAGCGCTGCAGGTAGAGCTTCATCTCGAGGGCGCTGTGCCACTTCTCGAACGCGAACATGGTCTGCCAGTAGGTCCAGAAGTTCGTGGCGTAGAACTCATCGTCGAACACGTCATCGATCTTCTTGTCCTCGAGGGACTTGTTGGTCGCCATGAACAGCTTCAGCAGCTGGGTGGCGGCGCCGGGCGTCAGGCCGTACTTACGGTCGGTGTGGGCGTCCTGGCCCTGCTTCTCGGTGACACGGCACAGGGAGAAGTTCGGGTCTTCCTTGTTGAGGTAGTAGTACTCGGAGAAGACCGTCTCGCCCGGGTTCACGATCGACGGGATGGACTTGAACAGATCCCACATGCACTCGAAGTGGTTATCCATCTCACGGCCGCCGCGCATGATGAAGCCCTTGGTCGCGTCGTAGATGCCGTCGCAGGAGCCGCCGGCCACCGGCAGGTGCTCAAAGAGCGTGATGTGCTCGCCGGGCATCTGTGCATCGCGGATCAGGAAGCAGGCCGCCGCCAGACCGGCCAGGCCGGTGCCGACGACATATGCCGACTTGTTGTCGATGCCTTCGGGTTTTTTCGGCGTTGCAAACGCCTCGTAGTTACCGCTGCTGTAATACATTCTGTGTACCTCCCATTCATGATGTGTTTTCCGTATTTTTTGTGCAGTCCGCTGCACGAGTTTCTTCTGTTATGGTCACTAACACTTGCCTCCAAAAAAAAGAAGCAGCTTCGTTTGACAATTATCAATATAGCGTATTTCGCCGTCTTTACTGCACCATTTGTTACGCAAATGGCGATAATTAAACATAACCATTTGGTTTCGTTGAATGTCACTAAATTGACGATTTGTGATTGTGCATTTTGACCGTTTTTCGCCGAATGTCCAATCAAAATGCGTCAAATGGTACAAAAGAAAGCTGCCAAAAAGCGAAATTTGCTTTTTGACAGCTTCCAGTTTGGACATATATGGTCGTCAAGTGTGCCCTACAAGTTGGCCATGCCCTCCAGCGCAGGGCGGTCGAGCACATAGATCTTGCCGCGGCCGGTGCGCAGAAGGCCCATCTGACGCATCCCCTCCAGCTCCCTGCTGATGACCTCGCGCGTGGTGCCGAGGTGGTGGGAGATCTCCTCGTGGGTGATGCGCGCAAAGCCGTCCTCGGGGTGGGCATCGGCCTTTTCGAGCACGACGCGGGCGATGCAGCTGCGCAGAGGATGGAAAAAATAATACTCTATGTTATTGAGCACCGTCTGGACATTGCGCGCCTGCGTGCACTGCAAAAACTGCTGCACGACCGGCGATTCCGCGCACAGCGGGCGCAGGGCCACAATGTTGATGTAGGCAAACACGGCGTCGCTGGTCGCCTGCAGGATGGGGACCGTGTCACCCGGCGCTGCACTGTCGAGCGTATTGAGCATGCAGCAGCCGCCGCTGACGATCGACATGAGCGTGATCTCGCGGCCGGTGTCCGTCGCAATAAACACACGCACTCCGCCGGAGAGCACGAGAAACAGGCCGTTTTTTTCCGGCATGGAAAAGATCACGTCGTCCCCCGCGCGGTACGAGCGGACGATCGTATTCAGGCGCAGCATCTGCTGCTGAGAGCCCGTCAGCGAATCCCAGAACGGCAGGCACACCGTAAAGTCATAGGAACGTTTGTTTTTATCCGTGCTGCACACCTCCGCCGTTTTGGAATGATATGTTAGCGCCACTAACATATATGCGCAAAAAAAGAAACTTGCTGCTTCTTCTCACATCTTATCAAATTGACACGTCCGTACCGTATCATTTGTTACATATCTAACGCCTTTTCACGTTTTCCTGCCAGTACGGAGGCGTCTGGTTCATTCTTGATATAGCTCACGAGCAGCTCGCCGGTAAACTGGACGACATCGACCGGAGAAACGCCGAAGGACACGTTCTCATAGATCGTCGTGCCGGTATAAGCGTTGAGCAGGCACTGATACACCGCGTAAATATTCACATCCGGGCGGATCGAGCCGTCGGCCACGCCTTCGCGCAGGGCCTTGAGCGCCGGGACGGGGATCTCCTTGTCGTAGTACTTCCAGAACACATTGTTGACGTCGCTGCCGGTGTTCTTCTCGGAATAGGCCGAAAACATCTCGCGCGTGTAGTCGTACCACTCCGGCTGGTCATCATAAATGCGGAAGTAAATGTGCATGCAGACGACGAACTTTTCATACCCCGTCGTACACGCTGCGGACTCTCGCTTGTACTGCTCCATAAAATCAGTAAAAAACGTAGCCAATGCGTCGCGCCAGGCGGCAAACACGAGCGCGTCCTTGTTGCGGAAATAGCGGTACAGCGACGTCGGCGTCAGGCCGGCCGCCTCGGCGATGCGGCTGATGGGCGTCGCGGCGATGCCGTCCGCGATGAACAGCGTCTGCGCCGTGTGGATCACACGCCGGATGTTCTGTTCCCGTTCCTCACTGCGTTTCACGGTCTGCACCTCCCTGCGCAAAGTTGTTTACAGTATGCCATGTTTTCACGCCGTTTGCAACCGCAAATGTGCCGGGTGGAAACATTTGTGCCTTGCACGGCGCGGCGCAGCGTGGTATGCTCACGGCAGACAGAGAGATTCCTCCCCGCCGGAGCGGATGTCTTGGCCCCGACGGAAGTCGGGGTCTTTTTTTTGACCGATTTCACCGGTCATAAAAAAGGCCCGATCTCATTCGAGGCGGGTCTTGCCCCCTCGAGCTCCCCCGCGACGCTTTATCCGTTTCCCTGCCGCATCTTTCGAACGGCCGCGATAAACCTATTTTGACCGATTTCACCGGTCATAAAAAAGACCGGATCGCATTCGAGGCGGGCCTTGTCCCCTCGAGCTCCCCCGCGACGCTTTATCCGTTTCCCTGCCGCATCTTGACGATAGACAGCAAAAAGAGCCCCCTGCCGAGGCAGAGGGCTCTTCGTTTGGGTTGTTCTGTTTTGGCCGATGGAAGCCGGATCAGGCGGCCTTCTTGGCCTTGGCCTGCGCTGCGAGCGCCTTGCTGCCCTCGACGACGAGGTCGATGGCAAGGATGACCAGCAGGATGGCCAGGATCGCGCGGATGTAGCACCAGGCAACACCAGTGCTGCCGGCGATGATCGCAGTGATCTGGGACTTGATGGTGAAGACCAGAGACGTCAGCGTCACGAGGATCATGAAGATCATCGGGAAGTAGAACATCTTGTTGTTTCTGCCCATCTTGCCGAGCCATGCGGCGACGGCCAGCAGGCCGAGGCCGGCCAGGAGCTGGTTGGCAGCGCCGAACAGGGGCCAGATCTTTGCGTAACCGGTCATGCCGAGGGCAATGCCAAGCACGACGGTGATTGCGGTGGAGACGTACGGATTGCAGAGGACCTTGCGAGCGCCGGTCACGGTCGGATCGCCGGCCTTCTCACCGGGCTTGAGCCAGAATTCCTGGAACATGTAGCGAGCCAGACGGGTCGCGGTGTCCAGAGAGGTCAGGCAGAACACGGACACGGCCAGGACCATCAGCGTGTAGGTGACGGACACGGCACCAGAGCCGAAGATCTTGCCGAGCATCTGAGACAGGCCAGTCGCAAACACGACGGTCGGGGTGACGGTCGTGCCGGCTTTGTAATCCTGCCAGATGTACGCAACAGCGCACAGGGAGACGAGCGCGAGCACACACTCAATGAGCATGCCGCCGTAGGCGATGGGCTGTGCGTCCTTCTCATTGTTGAGCTGCTTGGCCGTCGTGCCGGAACCAACGAGGGAGTGGAAGCCGGAGATGGCACCGCAGGCAATGGTGACGAACAGAGCCGGGAACATATAGCCAAGGGAGCTGCCCGTCGGGGCGATGGTGTCTTTGAAGCCGGTGAACGCAGGCATATCCAGCGTCGGGTGGCAGCCAATGACACCGACGATCGCGAGGATCATCATCGCGTACAGCAGGAACGAGCTGAGGTAGTCACGCGGCTGGAGCAGGATCCAAACAGGCGTGACGGAAGCGACCAGAATGTAGATGCCGCAGATGATCATCCAGGTCTGGTAGCTCAGGTAGATCGGATGCCACTTGATGCCAAGCCACATCACCAAGGCAATGGCCACAACACCGATGATCGTGGACACGCCGATCGGCGCATTTCTGCGGTACACGAAGAAACCGAAGAAGATGGCCAGGACGATGAACAGCAGCGAGATGATCGCCGTCGTGGCGTTGGCCGCGGAAGCCGCCATATCCACAACACCATCCACATAGGTGGCCTTGAACGTGTTGGCAACGATGGACGCGAACGCGGCCACGACCAGGATCAGGGTCAGGTAAGAGAAGATGAGGAACAGGCGCTTGGCCTTCTTGCTGATGCTGGTCTCGACAACGGTGCCGATGGACTGGCCGTCATTGCGGACAGAGGCAAACAGCGCGCCGTAGTCATGCACACCACCGAAGAAGATGCCGCCGATGAGAACCCACAGCAGCACCGGAACCCAGCCGAAAACAGCGGCCTGGATCGGGCCGTTGATCGGGCCGGCGCCCGCGATGGAGGAGAAGTGGTGACCCATCAAAACAGGGGCCTTTGCAGGGCAGTAGTCCATGCCGTCTTCCAGCTCGTGAGCCGGCGTCGAGCGGGACGGGTCGATGCCCCACTGTTTGGACAGCCATCCGCCGTAGAAAACGTAGCCCAGGGCGAGAATGACAATGCCAACAATCAGAATTACAGCAGCATTCATTGAATTAACTCCCTTCTTTCATATTCTTAAACAGTGTTGTCTTCAACAACTGTGCTGTACTGCGTCCGCTGCCATTGGCAGCCGTTTTGCCGGTGCTGAGCTCCACGACGCCGGTGTGGTAATCCATCCAGCCGTGGAACGCAAGCTTGAAGCTCTTATAAATACGCGTGCGGCGCAGGGCGCGCAGCGCATCCGGCTCACAGGTGTCACACAAGAAGATCGCCGTGATATAAGAGCACATATGATTCGGGCCCGGCTCGATCCGCTGCATGCCGTCGGCACGCGCCTGCTCGCGGCACTGCTCGAAGATCTCCTTCGTGAGCACGGGGGCCGAGAAAATGTAGACATATTCGTTGTTGTCCGCTTCCCAGAGCTTGGCGGCCTTGACCAGCACATACTTCTCGGAGTGGATGTGCAGCCCGGCCTCTGCGACGAGATAACCCTTCGGTTCCTCGTGGCGCACAACATCAAAATATCCCGAATAACTGTGGCACAGTTTGTCGAGCGCTTCCTCGCGGGTCATACGCCGTCCTCCCTGTTTGATGCAAAATTTTCATGGTATGATTTCACCAATTTCATGAACAAACTAAGAACAAAGTGTAAACATACCGCTAATGTTATGATAGCGCGCCACCCGGAATCTTTCAAGTGAAATTAATGACAAATATCCACATCCGTTTTTGTCAACTTTTCATAACGTACGCACAAAAATGTCGAAGAACTTGGAATTATGTAAATCATTTTCCGTAAGGAACAGACAAACGTTTCACCTGTGCGGACACTGATTTTTCAGCGAAAATGTGGCTGCGTTTTTTGCTTGACGATCTTTTCCTGCAGCAAAATATAATTATGTAAACCATCTTGCAAAGTCGCTCTGCCGCCCTCAGTGCAGGTACGGACGGCAAGTGCGATTCTTGTCGAAAAGTGATTGACAGGACGTGCAAATCTTGCTACAATGAGTCGTCTCAATTGGAATGATGCCTAGAGTCTTTCCGAAGCAAGATGCGACCGCCGCCGCGCCCCGCGCGCCGGCCAAGGCCATACGGACAGCCGGGTCGAATGCCGCAAACCGCACCGCGTGCGGTGGCAACTTCTGTTGCCTTATTGATTGAGTTAAAAGCTCGAGTTTTATAAGTTGGTCACTTAAAACCAGGCTGCTTTCAGCATCCAAACTTGTGAAATGGTCAATAAGAGTAGTAAAAGTAATCTTTGCTATATAGACTCTCAAGACACAACATCCTGTTGGGAACGGTGCGCACGGGCCGCGGACGGCCGCTGCGCGCCCAATGGCATATGTTTGTTCACAAGCGCCGCTGCTGATCTGCAGCGGCGTTTTTTGTGCACAAGGGGGAAACACAGCCATGAAAAAAGTCATTGAACTCCGCAACGTCAGCAAACAGTTTGACGGCGAGACCGTTCTCGACAGCATCAACCTCGACATTTACGACAACGAATTTCTGACGCTGCTCGGCCCGTCCGGCTGCGGCAAGACCACGACCCTGCGCATGATCGGCGGCTTTGAAACGCCGGATCAGGGCGACATCCTCTTTCTCGGTGAGCGCATCAACGACATTCCGCCGCACAAGCGCAACATCAACACCGTTTTCCAGCGCTACGCCCTCTTCCCCCACCTGAACGTGTTTGAAAACGTGGCGTTTCCGCTGCGCGAGCAGAAGCTGCCGCGCAACGAGATCGAGCAGAAGGTCAACGAGATGCTCGCGCTCGTCAAGCTCACGGGCTTCGAGCGCCGCAACGTCACGCGCCTGTCCGGCGGACAGCAGCAGCGCGTCGCCATTGCGCGCGCGCTCGTGAGCCGGCCGCGCGTGCTGCTGCTCGACGAGCCGCTCGCCGCGCTCGACCTGAAGCTGCGCAAGGACATGCAGCAGGAGCTCAAGAACATCCAGAAGGCCACCGGCATCACGTTCGTGTTCGTCACGCACGATCAGGAAGAAGCGCTGAGCATGTCCGACACGATCGTCGTCATGTCCGAGGGCAAGATCCAGCAGATCGGCACGCCGCTCGATATTTATAATGAGCCGCAGAATGCTTTCGTGGCGGATTTCATCGGTGAGAGCAACATTGTCGACGGCATCATGCGGCAGGACTTCCGCGTGACGTTCTCGGGCCACACGTTCACATGCGTGGACAAGGGCTTTGCCAAAAACGAGAACGTGGACGTCGTCATCCGCCCCGAGGATGTGGACATCGTGCCCATCGAAAAGGGCATGCTGCGCGGCACGGTCACGTCCGTCACGTTCATGGGCGTGCACTATGAGATCATCATCGACATCAACGGCTTCAAGTGGATGATCCAGACGACGGACTACGTCGACGAGGGCGCGGAGGTCGGCCTGTATATCGAGCCGGACGCCATCCACATCATGAAAAAGTCCGAGTATTCGGGCATGTACGGCGACTACTCCTCGTTCAGCAACGAGCTGGACGAGCTCTCGGACGCGGAAAGCGAGCCGGACGAATGAGCAGCCGCATCCATTCCGAAAACCGCCGCGCCTCGCTGGCACATCGTCTGGCGCTCGCACCGTATTCCGTGTGGGCGGTCATCTTCGTGGCCGTGCCGCTCGTGTTCGTGGCCTACTATGCGTTCACGGACGAGAGCTTCCGGTTCACGACCGAAAACCTGACGAAGTTTTTCACCGCCGTGAGTACGATCACCGACGACAGCGGCGCCACGCGCGAGGTGCACACGTACCTGCTCATCTTCTGGCGCTCGGTGAAGCTGGCCGTCATCTCCACGGCCATCTGCCTGCTCATGGGCTACCCCATTGCATATATCATCGCCCGCGCCGCCCCGCGCACGCAGAAGACGATCATCACGCTCATCATGATCCCGATGTGGATGAACTTCCTCATCCGCACCTACGCGTGGATGACCATCCTGCAGGACTCTGGCCTGCTCAACATGCTCTTTTCCGCGCTGCACCTCGGCCAGGCGCACATCATCGGCACCGAGGGCGCCGTCGTCGTCGGCATGGTGTACGACTACTTCCCGTATATGATCCTGCCGATCTACTCGGTCATGGCCAAGATGGACACGCGCCTGATCGAGGCCGCACGCGACCTCGGCTGCAACAGTCTCGGCGTGCTGCGGCGGGTCATCTTCCCGCTGAGCCTGCCGGGCGTCATGTCCGGCATCACGATGGTGCTCATCCCGTCGATCAGCACCTTTTATATCTCGCAGAAACTCGGCAACGGCAAGTTCTTCCTCATCGGCGACGCGATCGAGGGGCAGTACGTGGCCAATAACCTGCACTTTGCCGCCGCCATCGCCTTCATCCTCATGCTGATCCTGCTGGCCGCCATGGCCCTGATGAAGCGCGGCACGAACAAGCGCGTCTACGGAGGTGTGTGACATGAAACGAGCTGCTAAGATCTATACCGCCCTCATCTTCGTGTTCCTGTTCGCGCCGATCGTGATCCTGCTGGTATTCTCGTTCAACGAGGCCAAAAGTCTGTCGGTGTTCTCCGGCTTCTCATTAAAATGGTATCAGGAGCTGTTCCGCGACGGGGAAACGCTCAACGCGCTCAAAAACACGCTCATCCTCGCCGTGGTCGCATCGCTCGTGTCGACCGCGATGGGCACGGCTGCCGCCGTGGGCATGAACCGGATGCGCAACAAATATCTGCGCGCCGCGCTCGACACGGCGACCGACATCCCCATGATGAATCCGGACATCATCACCGGCATTTCGCTGATGCTCATGTTCGTGTTCTTCGGCCGGCTGCTCGGCACGTCCACGAGTCTCGGCTTCTGGTCGATGCTCGCGGCGCACATCACGTTCTGCCTGCCGTATGTCATCATGCAGGTGCTGCCGAAGCTGCAGCAGATGGACCGCTCGCTGCCCGAGGCCGCGATGGATCTCGGCTGCACGCCGGTGCGTGCGTTTTTCCGCGTGGAAGTGCCGGAGATCCTGCCCGGCATCATCACCGGCATGATCATGGCCTTCACGCTCTCGCTCGATGACTTCGTCATCAGCTACTTCACGCAGGGCAGCGGCTTCCAGACGCTTCCGATCCGCATCTACAACATGACGAAAAAGACCGTCACGCCGAAAATGTACGCCCTGGCGACGATCATCTTCTTCGTCATTCTCGCGCTGCTGCTGCTGACGAACCTCGTCGACGAGGACGACACGCAGCGCATCCGCGACGCCCGCCGTGCCAAGCGCGCGGGCAAGCCCACCCGCGCCAAGCGCAGCGGCAGCGGCCGCCCCGTGCGCGCCGCCGTGGGCATCCTTACCGCCGCCGCGCTGCTCATCGCCGGCATCAGCATCTACAGCAGCCGGCAGGAGACGCGCGTGCTCAACGTCTACAACTGGGGCGAATATATCTCCGACGGCTCGGACGATTCGCTCGACACCATCGCCGCGTTCGAGGACTGGTACAAGGCGACCTACGGCGTGCCCGTCAAGGTCAACTATGACACCTACGCCAGCAACGAGGACATGTATGCCAAGCTCAAGAGCGGCGCCGTGAGCTACGACGTGGTCATCCCGTCGGACTACATGATCGCGCGCATGGAAGCCGAGGACATGCTCCTGCCGCTCAACTACGACAACATCCCGAACTATCAGTATATCTCCGAGGACTTCCGCGGCCTGTACTATGACCCCGACGACACCTACACCGTTCCGTACACCTACGGCATCGTGGGCGTGATCTACAACGCCAATGTCGTGGACGAGGCCGACACCGGCAGCTGGGATCTGATGTGGAACCCGAAATACGCCAGCAACATCCTGCAGTTCAACAACGCGCGCGACGCGCTCGGCACGGCCATGTACCGCGCCGGCATCGACGTCAACACGACCGACCACGCCGACTGGCAGCAGGCACTGCAGGCACTCGTCGACCAGCGCCCGCTCGTCAAGAGCTACGTCATGGATGAGATCTACAACATGATGGAGTCCGGCGAGGCCGCCGTGGCCGCCTACTACGCAGGCGACTACTTCACGATGTGCGACGCACAGGCCGACAGCGTGGATCTGCAGTTTTACTACCCCGAAAACACGAACTACTTCATTGACGCCATGTGCATCCCGACAAGCTGCCGGGATCAGGAGCTGGCCGAGTGCTTCATCAACTTCATGCTCAGCCGCGAGGCCGCCGTGGCCAACGCCGAGTATATCTACTACGCCTCGCCGAACCGGCTCGTGTATGACGACCCGGAGTATATCGACGACATGGGCGAGGACACGATGGCCATCCTCTACCCCGACATCGGCTCGTTCCGCGATGCATACAACCGCAGCGCCTACCGCAACCTCGACCAGGACACGCTGACCTATGTCAACAGTCTCTGGGAGACGCTCAAGATCAACTGACCCCTCCGTCATGGGCAGACACCGGGCACGGTGCCTGCCCATTTTTCTGCCATTTTGGGGCTTGCCATCCGCGGGCGGATATGCTATACTCTTTCACCGGTTAGTTTACTTTAACTATAAACATTGGTTAGATGTATCTAACGAAATACCACATGACAACACGCCGCTTCCCTCCGCATCCCGGCGCGCTTGCATAGAAAGAGGATGTCATGGCAGAAGAAAACAAATTTCTGGAGATCGTGGACCTGAAAAAGGGCTACGGCAGCGGTGAGACCCGGCAGGAGGTCCTGCGTGGGATGACGTTT
>OCHA01002137.1_pt1 | contig 12601 bp, 12 predicted proteins | sample 1538591 | NCBI WGS metagenome assembly OCHA01 (sample SAMN04571710, study PRJEB22368) | human gut metagenome | biome: human gut; material: stool | host: Homo sapiens | place: Luxembourg | collected 2012-09-06 | reverse complement strand
TTGGCGACTGCCGCGATAACTTGAGAAACTCGCGGAGCGTGTTTCTCATAGTTTTACTATACATCTTTATTAACGACTGTCTTTAGTTAGAAGAACTGTCGGCTGAGGAATCAGAAGCGTCAGAACCAGAGGCATCGGATTCACTGTTGTTTTGTGTGTTGCTCTGGTTATCAGACTGGTTATCTGTACTGTCATTCAATGAAGAATCATCAGCAGAGTTGTCTGTTGTGCCGGCATCTGAAGAATCCGTATCGCTGTTCAGAGAATCGTTCTGTGTGTCACCAGACGGCTCATCGGTGTTATCAGAGTTGTCTTCTGTAGTGGCATCATCGCTACTCTGGTCTGTTTCGTCTTTCTTGGAATCACTTCCACCGAACAGATTCTTGAAAAACTTCTTGATCTTGCCCCAGAATCCGTCGTTATTGCTGCTGTCATCCGAAGTGTCATCGGAAGCAGCTTCTGAACTGTCTGCACTGTTGGAAGAATTGTCGGAAGAATCTAGTGTACTGTTAGTTACGACATTATCACCGAGTGCGCTGTCATCTGTGCCGTTAATGATTCCGCCATCGGAACTGTCATCGCCGCCGAAGATACCTTTGATGGAACTCCAGAGGTTAGAGAAGAATCCACCGCTCTTTCCGTCAATGTTATCTAATGTATTCTTCAGAGCTTTGACATCATAGTCGTACTGGGAAATGTTTTTCATCAGATCGGAGATCTTGTCGATCTGTTCCTGTGTCAGAGTGACATTGTTATCCTTGGCAGCGTTTTCAACTGCGTTCTGAATGTCATCTGCATCCGTTAATCCGTCCTCGATCACATCTTTTTTTACATCATTCATGACACTTTCCGCTTTGTCCTGGCCGATGTCATTGGCGAGGTCTCCGGTGGTGACAAGTTCATCGGTCGCAGCAGCTTTCTGATCGTCATTCAGAGTTGTTCCGGTAGCTTTCTCATAAGCCATCATGATACCTGTCAATGCACCGGTTCCGGATACTTCGATCGGAGAAGCGGCAACGACATTACAGTTTTCAACACCGGATGTCAGAAGCGTACTGGAGATCATAGAGCTTGTAACATAAGTTAAGTTGGAAACCTTTACCTGGATTCCGCCGCTTGTGGTCGGTTCGACATAAGAACAGCTGTAGGTACGGGTACCGATCTGTTCGTCAGGAGCGACTCCTTCCAGATATTTTCTTTCGTCTGCATTGGTAACTTCGATGACTTCTGCTTTGTCAGATGAAGTTCCGAAATACTCATACATAGAATTCTTTTGTGAATCAGTCAGATTGGCTCCAAGTGTTACAACTTTGGATGAATCGGCTCTTACAACCAGTGGTGCCGTAGTAGATCCAAGTATGATTGCCATGGCAACTGGTAATGCTCTTTTAAATTTTTTCATAATGCGTGGTGTATTCACCATGCCCCCTTTTTATTAAATATTTTTATCCCTGTTACTTTTTTAATATAACATAAAACAGTGTGTTTTCCTAGAAAATATAAATTAACTATTTCTAAAGATTTTCTGTAGATTGCGTCCGTAAATGCACAGTCAACAACTCCTGCAGGCGTGAGTCCAGCTCCTTTGGCGGTATCATTCCCTGCATGGTGGCAATCAGTTCCCGGTCTTTGAAAATGAGAAATGTCGGAAGAAGACCGGTCTGATATTGCGCAGCAAGAAGTGCGGATTCAGAGGTCTCTACTTCAAAAAAGCAGATGCTGCCGGAATATTTCTTCTGATAGTTCTTTTCCAAGTCTTCTATGACAGGGCGCATCATTGCACATTTTCCGCACCAGAGTGCGTAGAACATGACTACAGCCAGTGTGGTGTGTTCCGGTCTTGTCTTTGCCGGTGTATCGGAAGGAAACTGCCAGTGGTTCATCCGGCAGATCTCAAAGTTCTGTGTCGTCAGATGTAACATAAGCTTCCACCCTTTCACATAAGAAACAGGAGCATAAGATATGCTCTCTATTAATATATGAAAGGAAAGGAAAGAAGTGCAGGCAGCCGGGATTGGTATATAAGTCCGGATATTGCAGCGTGTTATCTGCGCTTTGCGATCAGTTTACAGATCGGATTGCCCATGGAAGAGAATTTGGCTTCATATTCTGTCATAATATTGCCCTGGTTCATCGTACTATCATTATGGAGATCGTAAGAAAGCTGATCCAGAACGAACAGTTCGGAAGTTTCCAGTTCTTCGACAGAAAAGTCAAAGAGCGGTCGGTTGTCTGTCTTGAATTCTACGGTTCCGTCTGCGGTCAGGACTTTGTCATACAGCTTGAAGAATTCGTTAGATGTCAGTCTTCGTCTTGCATGACGGGCCTTTGGCCATGGATCGGAGAAGTTCAGGTAGATACGGGATACTTCCGCCGGGGCGAATACCGTTGGCAAGTCGTTCGCATCCATGCAGATGAAGCGGATGTTGGCAGGAGCTTTTCCCGCGGCTTCCAGTTCCTGGAATTTTTCAACGGCACGTAATAAGACGCTGGAATAGCGTTCGATGCCGACGTAGTTGATCTGTGGATTTTCGGCTGCGAGAGTCAGAAGAAACTGACCCTTTCCCATACCGATCTCGATGTGCAGCGGCTGTTCTTTTTCAAATTCCTGGTTCCAGTTTCCGCGTAAGCTTTCTGGATTCTTAACAACTTCTTTGCAGGCTTCCAGAACGTTCTCTGCACGTGGTATATTTCTAAGACGCATATGTGTGTTCCTCCTTATAATCAATGGATTTGCAAGGGTTTTCTGACATTTTGCAAATCGTTCTTAGTTTAGCGTCTGCGCAGGAAAAAGTCAATGGAAGCGGAAATTGTCAGAAGAATTGAGAAAAATAATACAATATATACAAAATAGTTGTGGTAATTTAAAAAAATAGGTGTATTATTATAGCATGGATAAAAAAGTAACAATCATATGTTGTGAAATGTGCAAAAAGGAGGGCGGCTTATGAACTCTGTAATTGAGAAATTAGCTGAAGTGGAGACGACAGCGGAGGCGATCGTAGAGCATGCCAGACAGCAGAAGGGTGAAATTGAAAGACAAATACAGGAAGAAAGGGATCAATTTGACCGTGATCTGGAAGAAGAGACACAGAAAAAACTGGAGAAGATAAAAGAAAAGTCGCAGCAGGAAGTAGAGAAAGTGCTGGAACGGGAACGGAAGAAGAACCAGACGGCGATTGATGATCTGAAGCGGGAATATGAAGAGAATCACGACATTTACGCAGAGGAAATCGTAAGACATATGATCGAGGTGTAGCGTATGGGAAATGTGATGGCTTACAGTGGGATCACGACAAAGGTACGTGCGATGTCAGCGAAGCTTCTGAAAGAGAAAGATTATGATACGATCGCAGGTCTCGGGACAGTGACAGAAGCAATCGAATATCTAAAAGACAAGACGGCGTATGCACCATATGTGGAGCGGATGGATGTTTCCTTATATCATAGAGGAAATGTAGAGAAGATTCTGTATCAGTCGTTGTTCGATGATTATTCGAGAATCTTTCGGTTTGCCGGGATGGAGCAGAAGACGTTCTTAAAATTATACTGGAAACGGTATGAAGTCGATCTGATCAACTACTGTTTGAGAATTGTATTCAATCATTATGAGAAACCATTTGATCTGGAATACAAGAAAGAGTTTTTCGACAGATATTCACAAGTTTCCATAGACCGGTTGATAACTTCAAAAAATATCGATGAGCTTGTGGATAACTTACGGGATACGGAGTATTATGATGCACTTGCCAGAATTAAAGATTCCGGGGCGGGAACACTTTTTGATTATGATCTGGCACTGGATCTGTATTATTTTTCCACTATGTGGAAAAAGGGAAAACGGATTCTGAAAGGACATGAACAGAAGATATTTTTAAAAGATTACGGAACGAAGATCGATCTTCTGAATTTACAGTGGATCTACCGTGCGAAGAAATATTATCATATGCTTCCGCCGGATATCTATTCGATGACGATCCCGATTCATTACCGGGTCCGTGTGGAAGAGTTCAAGAGTCTGGTAGAAACTCCGACACTGGAGCAGTTTGAAGCTGAAGTGGGAAAAACGTACTATGCGGGAAAGTATGATTATATGCAGGCAGATAAGACACTGGAACAGATGTACCGTGACTGTCTGCGGAAATTATACCTGACCGATAAAAGGAATGATCCGTATTCGATCGCGATCGTCAATACGTATCTGTTCCTGAAAGAAGAAGAAATCTATAAACTAACGACAGCCCTTGAGTGTATCCGTTACGGTTTGACGAAGGGAGAGACATTAGGATACTTAGGAGGTGTGAATCAATGATTGTTAAGATGAAGTTCTTAAGCATCAGCGGCCCGAAGAATGACATCGACCGTGTCTGCGAGGTGTATCTGTCCAAATATGAGATGCAGCTTGAGAATGCGGCGGCGGAGCTTAAGACGACCGACAACCTGCAGCCTTTTGTGGAAGTCAATCCATACAAAGAGCCGCTTGCGAAGGCAGAACAGTTCAACGCACTGTTATCAGATGAAGACAATCGGATCGATGTATCGATGAATCAGGATGATATGCTGAGTCTGATCCGGGATGTCAATCATGACTATCTGGATCTTGTGGAAAAGAAAGAGTTAACGAAGAAACAGGTAGAGGAATACAAAGAAAAGCTTCTGATCATGGAGCCGTTCCGGACATTAGAACTGGATATGCAGAGATCACTGAAGTACAAATATATGAAAGTACGTTTTGGACGGGTGGATGTGAATTATTACAAACGGCTGGAGAAATATTTATTTGATGATCTGAATGCGGTATTTATCGAAGGCACGAGAAATGAAAATTATGTGTACGGATGTTATTTCGTATCGAATGCGGATTCCAGTAAAGTAGACTCGGTATTCAATTCTCTGCATTTTGAAAGGATCACAATTCCTTCCGAGTACATAGGAACACCGGAGCAGGCCTGTGAAGAGCTTGAAAAAGCAATCGGAGAAAAGCAAAAAGAGATTGCAGAGATAGAAAAACAGATCAGAGAGCTGATGGCAAAGAATGCCGCAAAGCTCCGTGGTGCGAAAAGGCGTCTGGAGGAATTGTCTACAAACTTTGATGTACGTAAGCTGGCGGCAAGGATCGAAGAGGGAGATAATAAAGAAGATTATTACATCCTGTGTGGCTGGATGGGTGAAGAAGATGTGAAAAAATTCCTGGCGGAATCGAAAAACGATGATAAAGTATTTGTCGTTGTAGAGGAAGATAAGGAGAAGTTCTTCGGAGAACCGCCGACGAAGCTTAAGAATCCAAGATTCTTCAAGCCGTTCGAGATGTTCATACGGATGTACGGACTTCCGGCAAATGATGAGATGGATCCGACGATGTTCGTGGCACTGACGTATACATTTATCTTCGGGGCGATGTTCGGGGATGTCGGCCAGGGCTTATGCCTGTTCGTATTCGGCGGGCTTCTGTACCTGATCAAGAAGATCAATCTGGCTGGGATCATATCCATTGCGGGACTGTTCTCGACATTCTTTGGATTCATGTTCGGAAGTATCTTCGGATTTGAAGATGTGATACAGGCACACTGGTTAAGACCGGTGGATGCGATGACGAACCTGCCGTTTATCGGACAGCTCAATACGGTATTCGTGGTAGCCATTGCATTTGGTATGGGACTGAATATCCTGGTGATGATCTTTAATGTGATCAATTCGATCAAGAGTCATGATGTGGAAAATATGTTATTCTCCCATAACGGAATTGCAGGGCTGGTGTTCTACGGATTCCTGGTGCTAACGATCGTGCTTTATATGACGGGACATAAGGTTCCGGGTAATATCATGATGGTAATTTTCCTGGGCATTCCGGTGATCTTGTTCGTGTTCAAGGAGCCGCTGGGTAATCTGGTGACAAAGCAGCATAAGAAGATGGAAGAGGGCAAAGTAATGTTCTTCGTGCAGGCGTTTTTCGAATTATTCGAGACGATGCTGAGTTATTTCTCCAATACCATTTCTTATGTGCGTATCGGTGCATTTGCCGTCAGCCATGCAGCAATGATGGAGGTTGTGCTGATGCTGTCCGGCGCAAGTGCAGGACACACGAACTGGATCGTGTTCGTGCTTGGAAATGTGCTGGTGTGCGGGCTGGAAGGTCTGGTCGTCGGTATCCAAGTACTGCGTCTGGAATATTATGAGATGTTCAGCAGGTTCTATAAGGGAACCGGACGGGAGTTCAAGCCGTTTCACAGCCAGAGTGACGGGAAGTAAAGGAACGATTTAAAAGATTTTTTGATTCAGAGATATATTTACAGGAGGACAAAAATATGAGCCTGACAGTTAGATTATTGTTAATTGCAACATTGTTACTTAGCATTGTAATTCCATTCGGATATTTCCTGATCGGACAGAGGACGAAGAAGCGTTATAAAAGAGCCATCGGCACGAATGTATTCTTTTTCTTCAGTACTGTTCTGATCGCGGGGATCATGCTTTTTGCAGGAGATCCGGTACAGGCAGCGGAAGCGGCCGGCAATACGGCATCGAACGCAACCGGATTCGGATACCTGGCAGCAGCACTTTCAACCGGTCTTTCCTGCGTCGGCGGTGGTATCGCCGTTGCAAGTGCAGCAAGTGCGGCTCTGGGAGCAATCAGCGAGGATTCCAGTGCACTTGGTAAGTCGCTGATCTTCGTAGGTCTTGCAGAAGGTGTGTGTCTGTACGGACTGATCATCTCCTTCATGATCTTAGGTAAATTGTAAGATGAAGATGTATCTGATCAGTGATAATATCGATACTCTGACAGGAATGCGTCTCGCAGGGGTAGACGGAATCGTGGTACATGAAAGAGAAGAACTCCGGTGTGCGATCGAGAATGCCATGGAGGATAAGGATGTAGGAGTGATTCTGTTGACGGAGAAATTCGGAAGAGAATTCCCGGACCTGATCGACGAGATCAAGTTGGAGCGGACGATGCCGCTTCTGATCGAGATTCCTGACAGACACGGGACCGGACGTAAGAAAGATTTTATCACGTCGTATGTAAATGAAGCGATAGGGTTGAAATTATAGACAGGAAGAAGGTGGCACATTTGACAAACGAAGAAAAGATCACGCACATCCGTACAGCGGCGATGGAAGAGGCAAGAGCAGAAGCAAATGCGATCGTAAAGCAGCATGAAGATGCGCTTCGAAGTGTGTTCGAGCAGCATCAGATCGAAGCCAGACGGCAGTCGGAGACGAGAGTGCGTGCGGAGAGTGTGACTGCGAAACAGCAGCTGAACATGGCAATGTCAAAGGCGCAGCTTGAATTAAAACGTGAGATGGGTAAGACGCAGACAGAACTTAAGACAGAACTGTTCGAGGAAGTGCAGTTAAAGCTTCTGGCGTTCATGAGAACAGAAGAGTATAAAGAGGTTCTGATCCGTTATATAGAAAAAGCAGCACAGTTTGCATCCGGGATGGCGATGACGATCTATATCAATCCGTCCGATGCAGATAAGAAGACGTATCTGGAGGAACGCACGGGAATGACGCTGACGATCAGCAAGGTGGATTTCATCGGCGGCGTACGTGCGGTTGTGCCTGAGAAGAATGTCCTGGTGGACTATGCATTCAAAGGGGCACTGGAGAATGAATACCAGAAATTCCAGTTCCGGGGAGGTGTAAAGGGTGAGTAGCGGAAAGACAGAAAAGATATATGGCATCAATGGCCCGGTCATTTACCTGAAAGGGAAGACGGATTTTAAGATGTCGGAAATGGTCCATGTGGGAGCGGAAAAGCTGGTTGGCGAAGTCATTTCCCTGGATAAGGACCGGACGACGGTACAGGTGTATGAGGAGACTTCCGGACTGCATCCGGGAGAACTCGTGGAAGGTACGGGAGCGGCAGTGTCGGTTACGCTGGCACCCGGAATATTGAATAATATTTTCGACGGTATTGAGAGACCGTTGGAGCGGATCGCTGACAAGGGCGGGGCATTCATCACCCGTGGTGTCAGTGTGGATGCGCTGGACCGCCAGAAGCTCTGGGAGACACATATCACGGTGGCAGAAGGTGATATGGTACAGGGCGGAATGATCATTGCAGAAGTGCCGGAGACGAGAGCCATTGTGCACAAATGCATGGTTCCTCCGGGAGTGGAAGGAACGGTTGTATCGGTAGTTCCGGATGGTGATTATACGATCGATGAGACACTGGTTACGATTGAACTGTTTAACGGAGAAAAGCAGGAACTTTCGATGACGCAGCACTGGCCGATCCGTGTGCCGAGACCGGTGAGCCGGAGATTCCCGGCAAGTGTGCCGCTGGTAACAGGACAGCGAATTCTGGATACGATGTTCCCGATTGCAAAAGGTGGAACGGCTGCGATCCCGGGAGGATTCGGAACGGGTAAGACGATGACCCAGCATCAGATCGCAAAATGGTCGGATGCGGATATTATCATATATATTGGATGTGGCGAGCGTGGAAATGAGATGACGCAGGTTCTGGAAGAGTTTTCAGAACTAGTCGATCCGAAATCAGGAAATCCTTTGATGGACAGAACGACGCTGATCGCCAATACCTCGAACATGCCGGTGGCTGCCCGCGAGGCATCCATTTACACCGGACTTACACTGGCGGAATATTACCGTGACATGGGTTATGATGTGGCGATCATGGCGGACTCGACATCCCGATGGGCAGAGGCACTGCGTGAGCTGTCCGGACGACTGGAAGAGATGCCGGCGGAGGAAGGGTTCCCGGCATATCTGGCATCGAGACTGTCGGCATTCTATGAAAGAGCCGGCATGATGCAGACATTAAATGGTGCAACCGGATCTGTCTCTATCATAGGAGCGGTGTCTCCGCAGGGGGGAGATTTCTCCGAGCCGGTTACGCAGAATACGAAGCGTTTCGTGCGCTGCTTTTGGGGACTGGATAAATCCCTGGCGTATGCGAGACATTTCCCTGCGATCCACTGGCTGACGAGTTACAGTGAATATCTGAATGACTTAAGCGGCTGGTATTCGGATCATGTGTCGCCGAAATTTGTTGATTACAGGAACCGTCTGATGGCGATCCTGAACCAGGAGAGCAGTCTGATGGAGATTGTAAAACTGATCGGCGGGGATGTGCTTCCGGATGATCAGAAACTGATCCTGGAGATCGCAAAGGTGATCCGTCTGGGATTCCTGCAGCAGAATGCATTTCATAAGGATGATACGTGTGTATCGCTGGAGAAGCAGTTCAAGATGATGGATGTGATCCTGTATCTGTATAAGACCAGCCGGAAACTGGTAGCAATGGGAATGCCGATGTCGGTGCTGAAGGCAGAAGGTATATTTGAAAAGGTCATTGCGATCAAGTATGATGTGCCGAATGATAACCTGCAGTTACTAGATCTGTATAAATTAGACATTGATGACTTTTATAACCGCGTCATCGAGAAGAATGCGTAAAGGGAGGGACGTAAGATGGCAATAGAATATCTTGGACTGAGCAGCATAAATGGCCCTCTCGTCGTGCTGGAAGGCGTGGAACATGCATTTTACGATGAGATCGTAGAATTTATTGTAGATCATAATACGAGAAAAATGGGGCGTATCGTGGAGCTGGATGAAGACAAGGCCGTGATCCAGGTATTTGAAGGGACAGAAAATATGTCACTGGATAATACCCATACAAGACTTACGGGACATCCGATGGAAGTTACTGTATCGGAGGAAATGCTGGGACGTACATTTAACGGAATCGGGGAAGCAATCGACGGACTCGGTCCGATTGCAGATGCCGAAAAAAGGGATGTAAATGGCCTTCCGCTGAATCCTGTCAGACGGGAATATCCGAGAAACTATATCCGTACCGGAATCTCGGCGATTGACGGACTGACGACACTGATCCGCGGGCAGAAGCTTCCGATATTCTCGGGAAACGGACTTCCGCATGACCAGCTTGCGGCACAGATCGTAAAGCAGGCTTCACTTGGAGACAATTCGGATGAAAAGTTCGCTGTTGTATTCGGTGCGATGGGAGTAAAGCACGATGTGGCGGAATTCTTCCGTAAGACATTCGAGGAAAGCGGTGTAGCGGATCATGTGTGTATGTTCCTGAATCTGGCAAATGATCCGGTGGTGGAGCGTCTGATCACACCGAAGGTTGCGCTGACGGTAGCAGAATATCTGGCATTTGAGAAAAATATGCACATTCTGGTTATCCTGACGGATATGACGTCTTTTGCGGAAGCTATGCGTGAAGTATCTTCTTCCCGTGGCGAGATTCCGTCAAGAAAAGGGTATCCGGGATATTTATACAGTGAACTGGCAACGATCTATGAACGTGCCGGTATTGTGGACGGGGCAAATGGTTCCGTAACACAGCTTCCGATCCTGACTATGCCGAATGATGATATCACACATCCGATCCCGGATCTTACCGGATATATCACAGAAGGACAGATCGTACTGGACCGTAATCTTCACGGGCAGGCAGTCTATCCGCCGATCAGTATCCTGCCATCACTGTCGCGGCTTATGAAGGACGGTATCGGAAAAGGATATACCAGGGAAGATCATCAGGATCTTGCGAACCAGTTATTCTCCGCTTATGCGAAGGTTGGAGAGGCAAGGAATCTTGCTTCCGTTATTGGTGAAGACGAATTGTCGCCGATCGATAAGCAGTATCTGAAGTTCGGTGAAGAATTCGAGAGACGCTATATCGGACAGGGACCGACGGAGAACCGTACGATGATGGAGACGCTGGATCTTGGCTGGGAACTGCTTGGACTTCTGCCGAAGGAAGAACTGGACCGTATCGATACGAAGCTGGTTGAGAAGTACTGGAAGGATACGAAAGAGACATTGAAGACAGATGGAAAAGAGTAGAAGGTGTCTGACAAAATCTGTTGTGTGAAGGAGGGATGCATATGGATCCGAGAGAATTTCCTACCAAAGGAAATCTGATGCTCGCGAAGAATTCTCTGATGCTTGCACGCCAGGGTTATGATCTGATGGATAAAAAGCGGAATATTCTTCTGAAAGAACTGATGGGACTGATCGATGAGGCAAAAGACATTCAGGAAGAGATCGATGCAACATTTACAAAAGCATATGCCTGCCTGCAGCGTGCCAATATCGAACACGGGATCAGTAAAGTCCAGGAACTGGCATTTACCGTACCGATCGAGGATTCTCTGAAGATGCAGACCAGAAGCATCATGGGAACCGAGATCCCGCACATCAAGTACGATGCGAAGCAGAATGATCTGACGTATTCGTTCAGCACGACACATGAGTCGGTGGATATCGCAAGGGAAGCTTTCCGGGAAGTGAAGGAGCTTACGATCAAGCTGGCGGAGGTGGAGAACTCGGCCTATCGTCTGGCGGCGAATATCAAGAAGACACAGAAGCGGGCGAATGCGCTTAAGAATATTACGATACCGATGTATACGAATCTGGTGCATACGATCAGTAATGCGCTGGAGGAGAAAGAAAGAGAAGAATTTACACGGTTGAAGGTGATAAAGAGGATGAAAATGTAACGACAAATTTTGCAGAGTAATTCCACTTATCCCCAACAAAAGAGGAGTTATCCACGGGAAACTGTGGATAACTCCTCTTTTGTCTGATAATTTCGATGCATGAATCGACATAGAATGACAACGATTATAATGAACGGGATTTTTCTGTACTTACATTAATACATTCGATTACAGCACCACGCATACCGGCCTTTTCAAGAGCTTCACATCCTTCGATGGTTGTTCCGCCAGGGGATGTGACCATATCTTTTAATTCACCCGGATGAATTCCTTTTTCGAGGATCATCTTTGCGGTACCAAGGCAGGTCTGGGCGGCAAGACGATATGCGGTTGCGCGTGGAAGTCCCTGTTTGACACCGCCATCGGCCATAGCTTCAATGAACATAGCTACATAAGCAGGACCGCCGCCACTTAATCCGCAGGCAGCATCTAAGAGGTGCTCCGGAATCATTTCTACCACACCGATCGTGCTGTAGAGGGATTTAGCAGCTTCTAATTCTTCTTCTGTCAGATCATTATCTGAGCAGAGGGCAAATGCACCTTCGAATACCATGGCAGGTGTGTTAGGGAGAAGTCTTAAAATTCTAGGTGTGCCATCGATCATATTCTGGAGTCTCTCGACAGTGACACCGGCTACGATGGACATCAAAGCTTTTCCGTCCAGAGCCTTTTGACACTGAGCCAGAGCTTCGGCCGCATTTTGCGGTTTTACGGCAAGAAGAATAATCTCGCTTTTTGCGCAGACATCTTCATCGTTTTCAGCAAGATTTACGCCCCAGCCTTTGGCTTTCTCCATCATAGCTGGGTTGATGTCGTATACATAGACATTTTCTTTGTTCAGGACACCACTTTCGAGTGCGCCATAGAGAATGGCACCGCCCATATTGCCGCATCCGATAATTCCGATTTTTTTTGTGATCATAATAATTCCTCCTCGTTTGGTCATGATATGTTTCAGAGCAGATATTTATAAAGATGTCGGGGTCAAAAGCCCCCGACTTTGATGCCTACGGATTGCTCCGTGCTACGCACTCCCACAATCCTACCCAATATTCGCATATCGTGGGATTATCATCCCACTTTTATGCTCATATCGGGGC
>OCHA01002132.1_pt1 | contig 12632 bp, 14 predicted proteins | sample 1538591 | NCBI WGS metagenome assembly OCHA01 (sample SAMN04571710, study PRJEB22368) | human gut metagenome | biome: human gut; material: stool | host: Homo sapiens | place: Luxembourg | collected 2012-09-06 | reverse complement strand
TCTTTTCAAACAATTATTATATCACTGTTGCCGATAATCGAGAAATGTTGCCAAATCGTTGCCATTCAGCTCAACCACACCTTGAAAAGCACGGTATTACGCCATTTCAGCAATTGCTTGCATTATTCCCACTCAATAGTTGCGGGTGGTTTTGAAGTTATATCATAGACAAGTCTATTAACGTGTTTTACTTCGTTTACGATACGATTTGATGCTTTTTCTAGGACATCGAAAGGTATTCTTGCCCAATCGGCTGTCATAAAGTCGGTTGTGGTTACGGCTCTTAAAGCAAGGGTATAATCATATGTTCTGCCGTCACCCATAACGCCGACGCTACGCATATCTGTAATAACGGCAAAATACTGGTTTATATCTCTTTCAAGACCTGCATTTGCGATTTCTTCTCTGAATATAGCGTCTGCGTCACGCAAAATTTCAAGTTTATCTTCTGTAATTTCGCCTATAACTCTTACGGCCAGTCCCGGTCCCGGGAACGGTTGACGCCATACGAATTTTTCAGGCAAACCAAGTTCGATACCAAGCTGACGCACTTCATCCTTAAACAAATCACGAAGCGGTTCAACAATTTCTTTAAAATCAACGTGTTCCGGAAGTCCGCCTACATTATGATGGCTCTTAATAACAGCCGCATCACCTGCACCGCTTTCGATAACGTCCGGATAAATTGTACCTTGAACAAGATAATCAACCTTACCGATTTTTTTAGCTTCCGCCTCGAACACACGAATAAATTCTTCACCTATAATCTTACGTTTCTTTTCGGGTTCTTTTACGCCCTCAAGCTTACCTAAAAATCTATCCTGTGCATTTGCTCTGATAAGGTTAATATCAAACTGATTTCTGAAAAGATTTTCAACTTCATCGCCCTCATTTTTACGAAGAAGTCCGTTATCAACGAACACACAAGTAAGCTGCTTGCCTACCGCTTTATGAAGCATAACTGCCGCAACAGATGAATCCACACCGCCTGAAAGAGCACACAAAACTTTACCGTCACCAATCTTTTCACGCAAAGCCTGAATTGATTTTTCGGCAAAATCGGACATAAGCCAATCGCCCTTACAACCACAAACGTTAAACAAGAAATTCTTCAACATCTGCTGACCTTGTACAGAATGATTTACTTCCGGGTGATACTGTACCGCATACAATTTCTTTTCTTCATTTTCATAAGCCGCACACGGACAATCGTTAGAATAAGCAGTAATCTTGAAACCTTCCGGAATTTTATCGATATAATCCGTATGGCTCATCCAAACTACTGTATTTTTATCAACATTTTCAAACAACTTACTTTCAGAAGTTGTGATTTCCGTCTTACCGTACTCACTTACAGGAGCAGTATCAACGTGACCGCCAAGAGTATATGCCATAAGCTGACTGCCGTAACAAATACCCAAAATAGGAATACCAAGTTCAAAAATTGCCTTATCGCAGTGTGGTGATTTTTCGTCATACACACTGTTCGGACCGCCAGTAAAAATGATACCTACCGGATTTTTTTCTTTAATCTTCTCGATAGAATTTTTGTATGACATAACCTCGCAATATACGTTACACTCACGCACTCTGCGGGCTATAAGCTGATTATACTGACCGCCGAAGTCAAGTACAATTACTGTTTCATTCTGCATTTTCTTTCCTCCGTTTATTATATTATTTTAATTATATCATTAATCGACACTGTTTTCAATAGCTTTTACAAGTTTTAATGTTCTTTGCACGACCATTCTGCCACAGCTAATTTTATGACAGCCGTGCGTTCAAGCACGTTTTCGTTAAATTCATAATCGGATTTACCTGTATAGTGGTGCATGATTTGATTAAGTCCTTTAATTTTAGTGTCCCTATCTGCCACTATTTTTACCTGTCCCCTACCCATAATGCTTTGATACAAATACGAATGACCGCAAGCAGTATCACTTGTTACAAGCTCATGTTTCGTATCTGTTTCAAAACTTATTTCGGGTTGATTATTGATTAGATCAATCTTCTTCCCCTCTGTCGCTCCGTGAAAATACAATGTAAGTTTGCCGTTATTATCTTCATATCCGAAGTTCATCGGAACAATATACGCACCTTTATCGTCCACCAACCCTATACGACAGCAGTCACACGATTTCAATATTTCAATCATTTTATTGTAATCTGTAACTTCACGTTCTTTTCTTCGCATCATTACGACCTCAGTTCTTGCTCTCCAAAATTATTGTAACAGGTCCGTCATTTGTAAGCGACACTTTCATATCAGCACCAAATTCGCCCGTTTCGGTATGTATACCTTGTTCTTTAATATATGCAACAAATTTTTCGTACATTTCATTTGCACTGACAGGCTCCATTGCGTTGCCAAAATACGGACGTCTGCCGTGTGAGCAATCGCCATACAAAGTAAATTGTGATATAACAAGCATACTTCCACCGACATCTTCAAGGCTCAAATTCATCTTATCGTTTTCATCACTGAAAATACGCAATTTTATAATCTTGTCTGCGATATACTTCATATCTTCTTCTGTATCACCGTTGCCGACACCTAGAAGAACAAGCAAGCCGTCATCTATTTTTCCGTTCACTCTGCCGTCAATTTTAACATCAGCATTCGTTACTCTCTGTACAACCGCTCTCATATGTCATACCCACTTTCTTCTATTATCATTTGCAAGCGTTCCCATTCTTCCATAAGGCTTTCGATTTTGTCCTGCAATTCTGTTATTTTATCGGTTATCTCGCCTGCTTTGACATAATCGGTTGCAATATCGGAATTTTCAAGCTCTTTAGAAAGTTCCTCAACCTCCGATTCCTTATTTGATATTTCGTCCTCAACCTTTGCAAAGCGATTAAGCGTTTTACGTTTTTCCGCCTCCAAACGCTTTTGCTCCTTATAATCAAGGTGACCTGCCGACTCTGTTTTCTGTTCTGTCTTAATCGTTTCGCGTGCCACAAAGCTGTCGTAATCACCGCTGTAACTTTCAACACCGTTCGGTGTCAAATACAAAATTCTGTCGGCAAGTTTATTTATAAAATATCTGTCGTGCGATACCATTATCATAGTACCGTCATAATCGGAAAGTGCATTTTCAAGAGCCTCTCTCGATTCAATGTCAAGATGGTTTGTAGGTTCGTCCATTATAAGCAGATTAACACTCTTAAGCATAAGTTTTACAAGTTCAACTCTCGCTCTCTCGCCACCGGACAACTTATGTATTTCCTTAAACACATCTTCGCCTTTAAACAAAAATACTGCAAGTGCATTTCTGATTTGAGTTTGAGTAAGGTTAGGATATTCATCCCATACCTCGTCTATAACCGTTTTATCCATATTAAGATTTTCTTGAATTTGGTCATAGTATCCAATATGAATATTCGCACCGATTTTATATGAGCCTTCCGTCTGCTCATAATCGCCCATTAAAATTTTAAGCAACGTCGTTTTACCGCAGCCGTTCGGACCTAAAAGGAATACCTTTTCACCCTTTTTAATAAGCATATCAACATTTGAAAACAATCTGTTATTATCAAATGCCATGCCCAAACTTTCCGTCTGAACAACGTCTTGTCCTCCGCCTGCACAAGCCTTGAATGTAAATTCCATTTCTTCGGGCGACTGCATAGGAGCATTCAAATCTTTTTCAAGTCTTTCGATAACTTTCATTTTGCTTTCGGCAGTTTTAATATTTTTCTCTCTGCCCCAACGTCTTTGTTGCTCAACAACATTTTCAAGACGTTGAATTTCACGCATTGTGTTATCATAATTTCTCTGTTCGGTCTTTTTGTCAATCTCCCTTTGTGCCATATATGCACTGTAATTTCCGTTATAAGAACGGAAACGACCGTTTTCAAGTTCAAAAGTCTTGTTCGTAACTCTGTCAAGAAAATATCTGTCGTGCGATATTACAATAAATGCGCCGCTATAATTTCTTAGGAAATCCTCAAGCCATTCAACCGAATCTATATCAAGATGGTTTGTCGGCTCGTCCAAAAGTAACAAATTTGCATCGGACAAAAGAATTTTACCGAGTGCGACACGCGTTTTTTGACCGCCGGACAATTTATCTACACACAAGTCAAATTCATCTTCCGAAAAGCCCAGTCCCGTAAGTGTGCTTTTAACTTTTGATTTATAATAAAATCCGTCACGTTCGGCAAATGCTTCCTGCAAAGAAGTTTGACGTTTTACAAGCTCATCGATATTGCCGTTATTATTTTCTATATCAAAACGAATTTCATCAAGCTGATTTTCCATTTCGATTACATCGGCAAACACCGTAAGAGTTTCTTCCCATATACTCTTTTCACTGCCGTTTACGGAATACTGATCAAGGTAACCGACACGCAAGCCTTTATTCTTAAAAATTTCACCCTCATCATAATCCATATCACCTGTGATTATCTTAAAAAGGGTTGATTTTCCCGCACCGTTTACACCGATAAAACCGATTTTATCGTTACTGTCAACATTAAACGATACACTGTCAAAAAGCGTTTCATCAAGAAACATTTTCTTTATATTACTTCCATTAAGCAGTATCATAAATTACTCCTTGTATTTTAGTATTTCAACATATTTTCAACCATTGTCATTATGTCATATCCGTAATTAATATCAGGACACCAACGTCCGCCAAGTTGCTCGACATACTTTACCGTACCTGCCCAAGCTATACTCTTTACAACATAATATCTGTCGTGCGGCTCTCCTACAGGTGCAAGTCCGACATATGCAGCCATATGATTATAATGTGCTCTTACACCGTCCTCAGGTGTTGCAAAAGTTTCGTGATCCTCTGTTTTGTCACCTGTCGGTTTTTTAATTTTTATGCCTGCCCAGTTATTCATCTCAGGCAATACAGCACCGCCGTAATTTCCGTATGCTGTTTCCTTGCCGGCTTGTGCATACATCACTTCCGGTCTGATTCCGAAAACTTCTCCGTAATACCAATAAATCGGTGCTATATCAATAAATCTTTGGTGTGCCCCTTTTGCCTTTGCCCAAGCCTGTGCCTGTTCTACTGTTACCTGTGCGTTACCTGTGATTGAAGTTTTGTCCGCCGCAGGATTTACCACTCTGTAAAGGAACGTACAAGCCTCCGCTCTTGTAAGCAAATCTTTCGGACGTATATTACCGCCATCACCAAGCATATACAAATTTGTTACCGCGGTTTCAAGCAAATTTTTATATGCGTCATCAACGCTTTGAGCGTCTTTAAAGCTGTAATTTGTGATTGTATAACTGTCAGCTGCCTTTTGACCGCTTGCTTTTACCAATGACGCCGCAAATTCTTCACGCGTTACATATTCACCGCCGTTAAATGATGAGCCTTTTTTCGGCATATAATCTTGAAATGCCTGTACATATTTATATGACCACTTATTTTTTTCCACATCATTAAACCGAACTGCCGAATTTGATTGCAAATTAAATGTATCGGTAAATATTTTTGCCATTTGCTCTCTTGTAAGATTTCCGCCAAGCATCAGGTCGCCTGTTTCATCACCTGAAATTATATTGTTTTCCAAGCAATATTCAACACTTTCCTTCGCCCACGGATACTGTTCCTGCCAGCCTGCCGCCATAACAGGTGCAGACACCGACGCACAAATCACTGCTGCCGATATTAACGATATTATTTTTTTCATAATAGAATGTTTCCTCCAAACCGTATATTTTACCAATAATACATTATATATCAAAAACATACCGATTTCAACATCATAGTTAAAATTATTTTGATATATTACCAAAATATATGTATCATATTACCGTTGATATGTGTTCTTATTTATAATTTATTTAGACAGAAACGAAACAAATCTAAATCTTTTATCCATCATATTGCCGATAATGCCAACTGTTTTACCCATAGTAAACGCCGCAAGGACAGTTCCTATTCCCAAACCGTCAAGACGTCCGAGAAATATAAGCGTCATACCGGCTGTTACAGCCAAACACGTTACGTCAAAAATTATTTTAACTTTTGAATACGAAACGTTTATAATCTCCGACAATTCTCTTGGGAAAAGGTCTGTCGGTATTATCGGTAATTTACATCTGTTTGACAAGGCTATTCCTATACAAAGCAAGAAATAGCTTACGGCGAAGTATAACACGCACCAACCCAAATCTGTCGGTAAAACGTCTATCCACATTTTATGTACGTCAAGCAATTCACTGAATATAAAACCTACCACAAAACTGAACAAATATTGCGGAACAAACTTTTTCCTAAGTATCATTAAACTCAAAACAAGCAATCCTTGAAAAATATATGTCCATGTTCCGAGCGATACTTTCGGAATAACCTCCGAAAACGCATACGGAACACTTGATATAGCTGAAATTCCCGCACCGGAATGTAACATAAGCACAACGCCGAAACTGTTGATTATAACCGCCAACGCAAGTGCCAGTTCTCCTCTGAATATATGTAAATTTTCTTTGTCCATTGTGTTTCCCTCCATTGTTTTTGCCTTTGATTTACATATAGGTTTTATTGTATCACATATACTTTATTGTTACAACTAAATATATAAAATCATATTGCATTCCGACTATTGTATTTTCCTCAATAACAGTGCCATTTGCATTGTTTGCATATCTCTTTAAAATTTTCTTTTGCTTTATACTTTTTAGGTAAACATGACATTTTGAAACAACCGTCAATAATATCTCTATTTTCAATACAATCTATATCCTCTATAATTTCGTCAACCAGAGGACAAAACACCTCTGTAACAATGTTTTCCTCATTATATTCCATATTCATTACTCCCAATATTTTTATATACAAATTCTTTAATTAACTTAATAATTTTTTTCATAAAGTAACCTTTACATTTTTAATTTTAACATTTCGTATTGCATTTTCATCAAATCCATTTACTTTTGCTTTAATCTGTAAATTTTCAAAAGCAAAATCTGACAATATATATTGACTTTCATCTGTCTTGACATCAAAAAACGTATTACACTCACATTCGCAATTTTTCATTACAACATTATCCGCATAAGAAAGCGGTATATCTTTCCTGTCTTTCAAATCGTAAAACTGCGTCCAAGGGTTTATGTTGATAAAGCTGTCAATTTTACCTTTTATATCCTCAACACTGATATATTCATAATGCTGAGGTGTATCGGGACGCACTTTCAGCCACAACAAATTTTTACCCTCTTTAATATTTATTCTTCTTAAAATTATATTTTTATTATGTACAGATTCCGAACCACAAGTTAGGCAACCGTGACAGAAACCGTATGTACAATCTTCAATTAAAATACGTTCGTTAGAGCCGTTTTCGGGTAATTTATTCGCCCAAGGGCCTTTTCCGCCTTTCAGCACCACCGAATCATCATTAACTTCAAGATAACAATTTTTAACCAAAACATCTGTACACACATCTATATCAACAGCGTCTGTACTCGGTGCTTTAATCGGCTTTGCCGGTGAAAATATATTGCAGTTTATATACTTGACATGATGACATTTGTATATATGAGTAGTCCAATAGTGCGAATTTTGCAAGTGCAAATCGGCTATTGTGACATTACTGCTATTTGATATGTAAACAAGTCTTGGACGCTGCTCGTCCTTGTTGGTACAGTTAGGATTCCATTCACGTCTTAGCCAAAACGCTCTCCACGATTTCAAACCGTTTCCGTCTATTGTACCTTTTCCGCACATTTTAAAACCGTCAACATTATCCGCATTAATCAACGCAGCAAAATACGGACACGTTTCACCCTCCATACGAGTTTGCATTATCGGATAATCGTAAATATCATCACTGCCCTTTAACACTCCGCCGTCCTCAACATAAAGATTTACCCCTTGTTTGAAAAACAACGCACCCGTAAGATATGTTCCTTTCGGAACTACTATCACTCCGCCACCGTTTTCATATGCTCTGTCAATCAAATTCTGTATTTCTTTCGTATGTATCTTGCCGTCATCAAGTACATTGTTATCGGTTAATATATATTGCTTACCCAAATCTCTTAATTCGGGTATTGTTATATCGTAAAACCACTTATCTATAACAGTTCCGTCAGGGAAAATTTCTTGTTTGTCCATATTAATTCTCCTATTTTTTTATTTAATTATATCACGTTACTTTGCATTTTGCCATATGTTTTGCTTGTTTTTCACCCACAAAATATGATACAGTAAAATAAATTTTTATAATATTGAAACTTTTTATATATTTTTTGTGTATATAATAGCGTACACATCAAAAAATAGTGCTATTTTTTACAACGAGAGGAGGCTTATAATTTGATTGATGAACAAAAACTTTTACATAATCTAAAAAAGCGAAATCGTAACAGCTTAGACGACATTATAAAAATATACACGCCGTATGTAAGCGTGATTGTTTATAATACAGTCGGCTGTAAATTGTCAAAAGAAGATATGGAAGAAATCGTTTCCGATACATTTTTTCTTTTATGGCAAAACTCTTTAAACATTGATGAAACCAAAGGCAATATGCGTTCATATTTAGCAACTATCGCCAGAAACACATCAAAGAATAAACTTCGCAAATATCATTCAAATGAAGTTCTGAATGAGCAAATTATATCAAGCGATTTAACACCTCAAGACAATATAATAAAAGCAGAAAACAGTCAACTTTTAACCAAACTGATTACATCACTCGGCGAGCCTGACAGTGAAATATTTTTCAGATATTATTACTACAACGAAAAAATCAAAACAATTTCAAAAGCAATGAATATTTCTCTGTCGACAGTCAAAACAAAACTGTATCGCGGTAAACAAAAATTAAAAAACACTATTATAAAAAGGAGGGCTAATGATGAATAAACGTTTAGCTAAATTGCAAAAAGAATTAGATATTTCAGATACTCATAATATGCCGAGTACGGATATTATTCTGAAAAATGTAAACAACAAAATCAATGTTTCTCCTGAAGAAAGGAAGATTTAAAAGAAAATATTTAAAAATAACATCAATCGCCGCCGTTATATGTGCACTTGCGGTTACAACCGCATTTGCGGCTGATTCAATCAGCAGTAAAATCGGCGAAATTATATCATATTTCCAAAATGACAATGCTGTCGAAATGACAAGCCTTGAACAGCTTGCAAATTTTAACGACTCAATCGGAAAAAGCATATCAAAGGACAGTTACACACTTACTCTCGACAACGTAGCCGCTGATGATAACTTTGTTCATGTATTATACAGTTACTTCTGAAAATGAGCCTTTTTACAATAACTCTGACAATAACGCACCTATTTGGAGCAACAGTTTAAATGTTTCAGCAGATATTCAATGTGTTATAAACGGCAAGCTTACAAACTTAAGCAACAACAATCACGAAAACGGATATTTTGTCGACCAACATACATATAAATGTGCGAAAAAATACAATGTGTCAGGATATAATATTCCAAATAAATTCAGTCTTGAATTGTTTGCATTTATATCAAAAGCAGATACTTCCGAAGAAAATTACCCTGTCGCATTTACCAAATTGTTTAACGGTCAATATGACGGTATAACCGATAACGATAAAAACGCAGTGTGGTACATTTCAACCGATATTGACAAATCGAAAGTTAAAGTCAACAGTATAACAAAGGATATAAATTTAAAATTGCCTAATTCCGACGCTACTGTTGAAAAAGCCGTATTTTCACCTTTCGGCAATCAGCTTGTAATTTCAACACCATCAACAGGTGATCCTGATAATGTCATCGCAAATATTGACAGTTTTGCTTTGTATGACGAAAACGATACTTGCCTTGATATTTTAAACTCTGATTTAAGTGTAAATGGTGACGGAAGTTCACGAAATTCACTTGAATTTCTTAAAGCAAACAAGGATACAAAACAGTTAAAATTCGTACCTGTTAAATACTCATACAATACAGAAGATTGCGATACAATATTTAATAGTGTCGGAACATATCCTATTGAATACAAAATTAACGACTATGGCAAAGTAATTGTAACCGGCATCAGAATTACAGACGGTGAAATTGACATTGATTATTACAAAGACGGTTTTGTTCCATATGATCCTGCGTTTGTTCTTCAAAATGACAACGGCGAAAATGCCGAACCGGGCGATAAATTCAGCTCAACATTATACACCGATGTAAATTACGAAACTAACAGCTATACTGCAAGATATGTATTTGAAGCATATGACGATAACGGTAAACTATTACCGATACCCGAAAGTTCAAAATCAGACGCTCTAAAACAGCAATTTACAAAACTCGGTGTTGTTAAAACAGATTACTACACTCTTGATTTTGACAGTGCCGTAACAGTTAATCTAAAATAGTTAAAAAGGTGTCAAGCCCAAGTGAACAGAATTTCAACAAACTGACACTAAAAAAGAGCCTCCTATGGTAAAATGAAACCATAGGAGGCAATTTTATGTCAAGAAGTTATCGTCATATACAAGAATGTAACAAAGAAATTATTGAATTAAAGCATAACGGCTGTCCGGTTAGACAAATATGCGAAAAATTTAGCAAAAATACTACTCCATATTATTTTGAATGTTCATTACAGAATACACGGCAAGAAAATAAGAGGGAGAGAAGAAATCTTATTAGGGGTAACAAGTAGACCGTATATTCTGAAATCAACAATCAGCTCCATCAATTATCACATATATCGGCAATAACACCGGCTAAAGCATCTCCCATCTGCTTATATCCTATTTCAGATGGATGCACCCAATTAGTTATATGTCGTTCAAAATGTTCTGAATATATATTACTTTTTATGTAATCACTCTGAAATCCATTCACGGTATCACATACAGCAAGCATAGGACATACAAAAATATTCTCGTTTCTGCGTCTGTCAAACAAGTCTGTAATTGCACTGCAAGCCATTTTTATACAATATTCATATTGTTTCGCACTGCTTTTACAACCAAGTTGTGTGCCCCATGAATATTGATCGCCACCACATATAGGGAGATTTATGACAATTTTTATGTTATGATTATATTTATGTATCGCCTCTACCATATTATTAAGGTTGCATATAAATTTATTTAATTCATTGTCAAATTCAGAATAACTGCATATTTGAAATTCATTTGCACCGAATAAAATTGAAACAATATCAGGAGTCGGCATTGAATAGCGCTCAATATATTTTGAAAAATCAAATTTGAACACTGGATTTTCACAAACAACATCATATATTCCTTTACCATAACGATACAGCTTATCATTATCGCAAATAACCATTCCGTCTTGTATTGGCGTTACAGATGTTCCTATATGACTGTAATCTGTATTTGAATTGAGCATATATTCATAAAATTTTTTATCACCGTAATATTCTTTACCGTCAAATCCTTCAGGAAATAAGAACGGAGAAATTCCCCAACCGTCATCTGTATATTTTTCAAAATACGCACTGCAAGTCCAACCGCCTCTTCCTTCGTGATTTACATTATGACTGATATTTCTTAAACCTATTGTATTAATATTTTTTAGTTTATTCACCGTATGAGCGATGTAAGTTTCAGCCATAGTCATACTGTCACCGATACAAAGCAAATTAACAGGCGGATATTCTTTTTTCTCAAATATTTGAACGCGGCAACTCTTTTCAGCAAGCAATTTGCCGTAATATCCATAAATCTTCAACGTAAGCAAAAAAGTATCGGCTATGTCATTAAACTCTTCCAACCGCCAACAATTACCGAGATTTTTGCCGAATTCACACTCAATCTGAACATCATATTCTTCAGAGTATGGATAAATAATATTTTTATAATATATCGAATACTGTTCAAAGTCTGTATATATACTTTGATTTTTGACATCTCTTAAAACAGAAATTTTTTCAGGTAATATTATAATAGGCTTATCACAATGCATAATCATTTCATCCTTTGGTTTAATGTATGTGATACGCGGCATAATGCCGCATATCACATTATAAAAGTTATTTATATATAGGTCCGTAGTTTTTGCAAGCCGCATAATCTGCCGCTTGAGAATCTTCTGTACCGAAAGACGACCATACGTGCGGACGATATACCTTTTCATCAGGTACATTATGCATTGTTACAGGAATTCTCAACATCGAGCAAAGTGTTATCAAATCAGCACCAACGTGTCCGCCGATTGTCACACCGTGATTAGCGCCCCAATTAGCCATTACACTGTATACATCAGTAAATGCACCCTTACCTGTAAGAATCGGAGCAAACCACATTGTCGGCCATGTAGGGTCTGTACGTTTATCAAGTTTATCATGAATATCATCATCAAGATTGCAAGTATATCCTTCTGCTATCTGAATAACAGGTCCAATACCTTCAACGATATTCACTCTAAGCATTGTTACAGGCATTTCTGCTTTTGTTCTGAAGTGGCTTGAGAAACCGCCGCCTCTGAAATATTCATAATCTGCTCTGCACCAATCTGTTGCATCAATACAATTTTGAATATCTTCATCAGTCATATTCCACCATTCTTTTTGTGTACCGTTGCCGTTCTCGTCTTTTGCCGCACCTGTACAATCAAGTGCCGTTGCACCGGAATTAATGAGGTGACTAACTATTAGAAGTCAAGAGGTTTTGAAAAGTTTTTCAAAAATTTTT
>OCHA01002094.1_pt1 | contig 12849 bp, 10 predicted proteins | sample 1538591 | NCBI WGS metagenome assembly OCHA01 (sample SAMN04571710, study PRJEB22368) | human gut metagenome | biome: human gut; material: stool | host: Homo sapiens | place: Luxembourg | collected 2012-09-06 | reverse complement strand
CGTGACAAAGCCTCTGAGGGAGAAAGAAAAGATATATTATTCTTCATCGATAATATCTTCCGTTTCACCCAAGCCGGTTCCGAGGTTTCCGCCTTGCTGGGGCGTATGCCTTCCGCCGTAGGTTACCAACCGACATTGGCCACGGAAATGGGAGCTATGCAAGAGCGTATCACTTCAACCAAGAAGGGCTCCATCACCTCCGTACAGGCGGTGTATGTTCCTGCCGATGACTTGACAGACCCAGCTCCGGCGACTACCTTTACGCACTTGGACGCAACAACCGTCCTCAGCCGCAAGATCACGGAACTCGGTATCTATCCGGCCGTAGACCCGCTGGAATCCACCTCCCGCATCCTTGATCCGCTGATCGTAGGCAAGGAGCATTACGACACAGCGCAACGGGTAAAACAAATCCTGCAACGGAACAAGGAACTTCAAGATATCATATCCATCCTCGGTATGGAAGAACTTTCCGACGAGGACAGGCTAACGGTCAACCGGGCCCGCCGTGTACAACGTTTTCTGTCCCAGCCCTTCTCCGTGGCAGAACAATTCACTGGCGTACCCGGTGTCATGGTCTCTATAGAGGATACGATCCGGGGATTCAAGATGATCATGGACGGGGAAACGGATGACATACCCGAACAGGCATTCTTAAACGTAGGAACCATCGAGGATGTCTTGGAGAAGGCCAAGCAGCTGAAAGAACAAGCAAATTAATCGATATGAAACTGGAAATTGTATCACCGGACGGCATTCTTTTCGAAGGCGAGACCGAATCTGTCTCATTCCCGGGAGTTGCCGGTTCATTCGATATCTTGCCTCATCACGCCCCATTGATAGCAGCGTTGAAGGCGGGTACGATCCGGTTCGAGGCAAACGGCAAAAGACAAGAACAAACGATACAAAGCGGATTCGTAGAGGTAAAAGACGACATCCTATCCGTTTGCGTCGAATAAAAACATACGACAATGAATGGCAGATTAAAAATGAGGTTAATGGGTTTGATCACGTTTATCAACGTGGCAATAGGCGTTTCATTGGGTGGTTTATTATATACCATCTGGCCGGAACACTATTTCTCGTGGTATCCGTCCATTCCCTTCTTTTACTGGGTCATGGCCATGGCGATGACTTTCTTCCTAGACCGGGTAAAAAGGAAAAACGGAGATGTGACCGTAACCATGTACATGCTAGTCCGGTTGTGTAAGTTCACGCTCGCTTTCGTCTTCTTATGGATGTACGCAGCGTTTGTCGGGCAACAATTAAAGACATTTGGTTTCACGTTGATGTTATTCTATTTCATTTACCTCGGACTGGAGACTTACATTTTATATCTGTTTGAAAAGAAAAGAATGAAAAGAGAGAAAAGGGAAAAGGATGATGAGTACAATCAAAGATAACAAATACATATGGATCGCTTTCTGGATGTGGCTCAGCTTTCTCACTCCGGCAAAAGCGGCGTCCGGCGAGATAGACGTGCAGGATATCGTCTTCTCCCACATTCAAGACGCCTATACATGGCATATCACGGAATGGAACGGACAAGAGATTGCGATTCCCCTGCCTATCTTGGTAAAAAGCGAGGAAAGAGGATGGGATTTATTCCTGTCATCCCATCTACATCATGGCCGGACGCATCACAATTATTATATCGCCGGGGAAGGTGAGCATGCGGGAAAGGTTGTTGAGAAGAACAGTGCAGGAGAAGAGGTTCGCCCGATGGATTTCTCATTGACCAAGAATGTTTGCGGACTGTTCCTCAGTTGCGGCCTCTTGCTTTTCATCGTTCTCCGGACCGCCCATTGGTATAAAAAGCACCCGAACGAGGCGCCGGGCGGATTTATCGGATTGATGGAAATGGCCATCTCCTACATACAAGACGGGGTGATCAAAGAGGCGATCGGAAAAGAATATAAGCCGTTCTCGTCCTATTTGCTGACGGTATTTTTCTTTATCTTGATCAATAACCTGATCGGGATCATACCGGTTTTCCCGGGAGGCGCTAATATTACGGGAAATATAGCGGTAACAGGCGTATTGGCACTTTGTACGTTTATAGCGGTCAACCTGTTCGCCACGAAAGTGTATTGGAAAGAGATTTTTTGGCCCAAAGCGCCGATCTACTTGAAACTGCCCTTGCCGATCATGCCGTTCGTGGAGTTCTTCGGGGTATTCACCAAGCCGTTCGCATTGATGATCCGTCTGTTCGCCAACATCATGGCGGGCCATACGATTATCTTGGCGCTAACCTGTTTGATATTCATAACGGTAACGATGGGAGTAGCCGTGAATTTCGGTATGACGATCGTATCCGTCTTGTTCTGTGCGTTCATGAACTGTCTGGAATTGTTAGTGGCTTGCTTGCAAGCTTATATTTTCACCCTGCTGTCGGCCAACTATATCGGATTGGCCAAGGTAAGGGAATAAATCCAAAGAAATTAAGGTATTAGAATTATATTATTAAGGTTACTAATTTAAAATTAAACACTATGTTATCGACTATTTTATTACAAGCGGCAGCCGGGATGGGCGTAGCGAAGATGGGAGCCACTATAGGAGCGGGATTCGCCGCCATAGGTGCAGGTATCGGAATCGGATTGATCGGTAAAGGTGCCGTTGAAGCTATTGGACGCCAGCCGTCGGCCGCAGGAGAGATCCGTACCTCGATGTTGATTATGGGAGCGTTGGTAGAAGGTGTGGCATTGTTCGCTATTGTCGTATGTTTCTTAGCGTTGTTCCAATAAAAAAGTAACAAACTATGTCTTTATTAACACCGGATTCAGGGCTTCTATTCTGGATGATCGTTTCATTCGGGATTGTCTTCGTGATCCTTTCCAAATACGGTTTTCCCGTGATCGTCAAGGCAATCGAACAACGGAAAGCTTACATTGACAATTCCTTAGAGACGGCACGTCAGGCGAATGAGCGACTTGCCCATATTCAAGCCGAGGGCGAGAAGATGCTAGCCGAGGCCAAGGAAAAGCAAAACGCCGTCCTGAAGGAAGCCTTTGCCGAAAAGGAGCGGATCATCGAGGAGGCACGGAAAAAGGCCGTCTCCGAGGCACATCTGCAGATAGAGGAGGCTACCCGGCGTATCCGCGAAGAAAAAGAGAAAGCTATTCGCGAAGTCCGCTCGGAGATAGCGGATCTGTCTATCGCTATCGCAGAGAAAGTAATGAAAGAGAAAATCGGCCGGGATAAGGAACAACAACAGATGATCGACCGGCTGCTGGATGAGGTATCGTTTAGTAAATCGTAAGGTATGGATATAGGAACTATTTCTTCCCGGTATGCCAAAGCGCTTTTCTCCCTAGCGAAAGACAAGGAACAGGAAAGCCGGGTATATGATGATATGAAGATGTTGGCGGACAGCTTCTCGATGGAGCCAGAGCTTAGGGGCGCCTTGAGCAACCCGATCGTTTCCGTACCGGAGAAAGTGAAATTGCTTACGGCAGCGGGAGGTATCGAGGTATGCGAGCTATATACACGTTTTATCAATCTGGTATTAGCCCATAAACGGGAGACACTACTGCCCCTCATCGCATACATTTATATCCATTTGTACCGGAAAGAGAAGAAGATTACCCGGGTACGATTCGACACAGCCGTAACGGTAGACGATGCGGTCAAGTCTCACCTGCAAGACAAGCTACGGAAAGAGACGGGATGCACGATCGAGTTCTCCGGCCACGTGGAACCGGAACTAATCGGGGGCTTCCGCCTACGCATCGGCAATTACCGGATAGACGCTAGCTATGCGACGCAACTACGGGATATCCGTACCGGGCTACTCGAAAACAGATAAAAAAGAAGAAGTATGACAGAACAGATAAAAGTGAGTGAAGTCTCCTCCATCCTACGCCAGCAATTGGAAGGAATCCATACCAGCATCAAGCTGGAGGAGGTCGGGACCGTATTGCAGGTGAGTGACGGCGTGGCCCGCATCTACGGGTTGGATAACGCGGAGGCGAACGAGTTGCTTCAATTCGATAACGGGATGGAAGCGATCGTGATGAACCTAGAGGAAGATAACGTTGGCGCCGTCCTTTTAGGTCCGACCGACCGAATCAAGGAGGGCGACACCGTAAAACGCACAGGCCGTATCGCCTCTATCGATGTCAGCGAGGGGATGATCGGGCGTGTGATCGATCCGTTGGGAAACCCGATCGACGGGAAAGGCGAGATCCTTGGCGAGACTTGCGAGATGCCGCTTGAGCGCAAGGCTCCGGGCGTGATCTTCCGTCAGCCGGTAAACGAGCCTTTGCAAACCGGTATCAAGGCCGTAGACGCTATGATCCCCATCGGAAGGGGACAACGTGAGTTGATCATCGGCGACCGGCAGACGGGAAAGACCTCGATCGCTATCGATACCATCATCAACCAACGTAGCAACTACGAGGCAGGGAACCCGGTTTACTGTATTTACGTGGCGATCGGGCAAAAGGGTTCCACGGTAGCGGCCTTGGTGAACACCTTGCAAGAGAAAGGCGCCATGGACTATACGATTGTCGTAAGCGCAACCGCCTCCGACCCGGCGGCCATGCAATATTTCGCCCCGTTCGCCGGAGCGGCCATCGGAGAGTACTTCCGGGATAGCGGACGACACGCCTTGGTGGTCTACGACGATCTGTCCAAGCAAGCGGTCGCCTACCGTGAGGTTTCCTTAATCCTTCGCCGTCCTTCCGGGCGTGAGGCGTACCCGGGTGATATCTTTTACCTGCACTCCCGCCTATTGGAACGTGCCGCCAAGATCATTAACCAGCCGGAGGTAGCCCGTGAGATGAACGATCTCCCCGAGAGCATGAGAGACAAGGTGAAAGGCGGTGGCTCCTTGACCGCTTTACCGATCATCGAGACTCAGGCGGGAGACGTATCGGCTTATATCCCGACCAACGTGATCTCTATCACCGACGGACAGATATTTCTTGAGACCGATTTATTCAACCAAGGGAACCGCCCGGCTATCAACGTCGGAATCTCTGTTTCCCGTGTAGGCGGTAACGCACAATTAAAGGCGATGAAAAAGGTAGCGGGTACCTTGAAAATCGATCAGGCTCAGTTCCGTGAATTGGAATCATTCTCCAAGTTCGGAGGCGAGATGGATGCCGTCACCGCTTTCACGATCGATAAAGGGCAGAAGAATACCCAGTTACTGATACAGCCTCAATATAGCCCGATGCCGGTGGAAGAGCAAATCTCGATCCTTTATTGCGGAACGCAAGGTCTGCTGAAAGAGGTTCCATTGGACAAGGTGCATGAGTTCGAGGCAAGGTTCTTGCAAGAATTACGGACCTCTCATCAACGGGACGTACTGGATGTCTTAAAGACCGGCGTTATCAATGATGAGATACGAGGCATATTGGAAAAAACAGCGAAGGAGCTATGGGTTCATTGAAAGAAATAAAAGTCCGGATCGCCTCTATACGGAGTACGCAGAAGATCACCGCCGCCATGAAAATGGTATCGTCGGCCAAGTTTCATCATGCCCAGACGCAAACCGAGCACACACTTACATATGCTAATAAACTATCCGCTATCTTAAACGGTCTTCTTTCGGCGGAATGCAACCTAGACTCACCTTACACCGAACAGCGTAAGGTGAGCAAGGTGGCTATCGCCGTATTCGCCTCGAGCACGGGTTTATGCGGGACATTCAATGCCAATATATGGAAAGAGTTATCCGCCACGATCCAGACTTATAAGAACCAGCAAATAGAGGTACGCCTCTACCCTATCGGCAAGAAAATAGCGGATGAGCTTCATAAAGCGGGGTATAGCTTCGACACTGATTTCGTCACGATCGGCGAAAAGCCGTCTTATGAAAGCGCCGTATCCTTGGCGAACCGTCTCATGGAGCTGTTCGTCACGGGTAAAGCGGACCGGGTGGAATTACTGTATCACCATTTCAAGAACATGGCGACACAAGTCGTAACCCACAAGACGTATCTTCCCCTTTCCCTCTCGGATACGGAAGCGGCGGAAACGGCCACCGACTACATCCTTGAGCCCTCGGCGGAAGAGTTGCGTAACCGGCTTTTCCCGAAATTGCTGAACCTAACCATCTATACGATCCTACTCGACACCTCGACCGCCGAGCACGCCGCCCGTATGATGGCTATGCAGACCGCCAACGACAACGCGAACGATTTAATCCAACAATTAACTTTGCAATATAATAAAACCCGCCAGCAAGCCATCACCAACGAATTGCTGGATATCATGGGAGGGGCGGCCGTTTCATCGTAATAAAAACGGGATGCATCCTTGACTAAACAGACAATGATCCGTATGTAAAACACTTTACTAACGGATCATTTCTTATTTACAAAAAAAAGTAAGACCTTTGCTCACCAAAACATAAGCCTGTATACATTATATTATACCAATCTAGGATCGTACTTATGATGAATCAAGAAAAGCTAAAGGGGCATCTCCTTATTTTAGCGGCCAACATCCTGTTCGCCATTAATATGCCCGTATCCAAATATCTACTCCCCGAGCATGTGCAACCCGAGGCGTTAACCAGTATGCGGATGAGCTTCGCTTGCGTGATGTTCTGGATCACCTCCCTATTCGTTCCCTATGAGAAAGTGCCGTTGAAGGACTTGGGACTTCTATGCCTTTGCGCCCTTTGTGGAGTAGGCTTGAACCAAGGGCTGTTTATCTGGGGATTGAATACCACGTCGCCGGTAGACGCTTCCATCATAGCGACCGCCGTCCCCATCTTTGTCATGATCTTGGCGGCCCTGATCCTAAAGGAACCTATCACACGGATGAAAACATTCGGGGTACTGCTTGGTATATGCGGGGCGATCTCCTTAATACTACAATCCACGCAAGGTTCCAATCAAGCGAGCAGTCTAGGGGGAAACCTCTTGATTACGGTTAGCGGATTCATGTACTCGATCTATTTGGTAGTATCCAAGCCTCTAACGCTCAAGTACTCATCCGTCACGATGATGAAATGGATGTTCCTGTTCTCCACGCTGATTACCCTGCCTTTCGCTATCGAATCCATCTGGAATACCCCGGCTTTCCATAAAGAGGCCTTCGACGGCCAAGAGCTGGGAGCCATTTTCTTCGTGCTATTCGGGGCCACGTTCGTACCCTATTTATTAATACCGCTGGCCTTAAAGCGAATCCGCCCGACTACCGTCAGCATGTACAATTATATCCAACCGATCGTAGCTTCCTTTATCGCCGTATTCATCGGTCAGGATAGTTTTAGCGTAACGAAACTAGTATCGGCCGCACTTGTTTTCTCCGGTGTCTATTTAGTGACCCAAAGCAAGAGCCGGGCGGACCTTGAACAACAAAATAGTCAATCTTTTGACAAAAACGCTTGCAATATGAAAAATAATGCGTAATATTGCCCCCATAATATAAAAGAATAAGTAGCATACAAAATCAATGATGAGTATAGAGTCCTCATATTATACATGGGCATTGATGACCCCTTGGGGGGTTAGAATCTATTAATAAGCATTCGCGTAGACCACGTCACGCTATGTCGCAATCTCGTATTGCATCCTTTTTTATTTCTCCTTTTACATAAATAAGTTTAATCAATCGGGTATTGTCGGTTGCTAATCCTGAAAAAGCCTTTTCTTGATTGTCAATCCTCGATGAACCATTAAAAATACATATCGATGAAAGTATTAAAATTCGGCGGAACATCCGTAGGTTCCGTGAATAGTATCTTAAGTGTAAAGAAAATAGTAGAGGCTATCGAAGAGCCCGTAATCGTGGTTGTCTCCGCCTTAGGGGGCATCACCGATAAATTACTGGCCACTTCTACCATGGCTTCTAAAGGCGACCTTGCCTACGAGAAAGAATTATCGGAGATCATCGCCCGCCATCTGGACGTGATCGAGGGAGTGATAGAGGACAAGGAGGTACGCATGGATGTCCAGAAGAAAGTGATGGCTTTACTGGATGAATTGAGCAATATTTTCAAAGGTGTTTATTTGATTAACGATTTATCCGCCAAGACATCCGATACGATCGTAAGTTATGGCGAGCGCCTATCTTCCTTGATCGTCTCGAACGTGATCAAGGACGCTAAGTTGTTCGACTCACGCAAATATATCAAGACAGTCAAGCAATTCAACAAGCATATCGTGGATTTCGACTTGACCAACAAGCTCATAAAAGAGACCTTCTCGCCGCTGCCCAAGGTTTCCTTGGTGCCCGGGTTCATCTCTTCCAGCACAGAAACCGGAGAGGTTACGAACCTCGGACGAGGGGGATCGGATTATACCGCCTCCATCTTGGCGACCGCCTTAGACGCTAACACCTTGGAGATATGGACGGACGTGGATGGTTTCATGACCGCTGATCCCCGTGTGATCAGCTCCGCCTACGTAATCGACCGGCTTACTTTCACGGAGGCGATGGAGTTGTGTAACTTCGGGGCGAAAGTAATCTATCCGCCGACGATCTATCCGGTTTATCATAAGAATATCCCGATCCGTATCTTGAATACCTTCAACCCGACCGCTCCCGGAACCTATATCTCGAAAGAGCGGGTGAAAGAGGAAGGCAAGGCCATCATCAAGGGTATCTCCTCCATCAACGATACCTGTTTGATCACGGTACAAGGTTTAGGTATGGTGGGCGTGATCGGCGTGAACTACCGGATCTTTAAGACGCTCGCCAAGAATGGCATCAGCGTATTTATGGTATCGCAGGCCAGCTCCGAGAATAATACGACTTTCGCCGTACGTAACGCCGACGCTGATTTGGCCGTACAAGTATTGAACGACGAGTTCGCCTTGGAACGTGCGCAGGGTGATATGAACGATACCGTAGCGGAGAAGGATCTGGCTACCGTCGCTATCGTAGGCGAGAACATGAAACGTACCCCGGGTATCGCCGGTAAGCTGTTCGGTACGCTGGGACGTGCGGGCATCAGCGTGATCGCTTGCGCCCAAGGCGCTTCCGAGACGAATATCTCTTTCGTTATCAAGCATAAATACCTTCGCAAGGCGTTGAACTCCATTCATGACTCTTTTTTCCTATCCGAATATAAGGTATTGAACCTTTTCATCGCCGGTGTAGGAACCGTAGGCGGCAATTTATTGGAACAGATACGCATCCAGCAACCGAAACTGATGCGGCAAAACGGTTTGAAGCTGAATGTCGTAGGTATCTCAAACTCCAAGAAAGCCCTTTTATGCCGGGAAGGGATCAACCTCGACAATTATCTGGAGGAGCTGAAGGAGAACGGGGAAGAGAGCAACCCGGAGCATCTGTGCGAAGAGATCGTAAAGATGAATATCTTCAACTCCGTATTCGTGGATTGCACGGCAAGCCCGGACGTGGCGGCTCTTTACGAGACGTTGATGAACAATAACGTATCCGTCGTGGCGGCTAATAAAGAAGCGGCTTCCTCCTCTTACGATAATTATACCAAGCTAAAGGAGACCGCCCGCCACCGGGACATCAAGTTCTTGTTCGAGACGAACGTAGGCGCCGGCCTCCCGATCATCAATACGATGAACGACTTGATCAATAGCGGCGACCATATATTGAAACTGGAGGCCGTACTTTCCGGTACGCTGAATTATATCTTTAATACGATCAGCGCCGATATCCCTTTCAGCGAGGCGATCCATATGGCAAAGGAAGCCGGATACGCCGAGCCGGACCCACGTATCGACCTTAGCGGCAAAGACGTAATCCGTAAGCTGGTTATCTTGGCTCGTGAGGCCGGTTATCCAGTGGAGCAAGCCGACGTAAAACGGAACCTGTTCATCCCGGAAAAGTACTTCGAGGGTTCCCTTGAGGACTTCTGGAAGAATATCAAGGATACAGATGCCGGTTTCGAGGAGAAACGCCAGCTACTGGAAGCGGAAGGCAAACGCTTCCGTTTCGTGGCGAAGATGGAGAACGGCGCTTGCGAGGTAGGCCTACAAGCCGTAGACAGCCACCATCCGTTCTATGAACTGGAGGGCAGCAACAATATTATCATGATCTCCACCGAGAGATATCATGAATATCCAATGATCATCAAGGGATATGGTGCCGGAGCCGACGTGACAGCCGCTGGCGTATTCGCCGACATCATATCCATTGCTAATATTCGATAGGTATGAAGCACATTATCATTTTAGGCGATGGAATGGCCGACGAGCCGATAGAGGCTCTGGGAGGCAAGACCCCGATGCAATACGCCAAGACTCCTTATATGGATAAATTGGCGGAACTGGGAGTAACCGGGCAGATGAAAACCGTAGCGGATGGTTTCCATCCCAGTCGCGAACATGGCGGTATTAGGCTATGACCTGCCCTCCGTATACGAGGGACGGGGTGTATTAGAAGCCGCCAGCATAGGCGTCGCCCTGCAGCCCGGCGAGATGGCGATGCGTTGTAACTTAATCTGCGTAGAAGGCGACATCTTGAAGAATCACTCTTCCGGCCATATCTCCACGGAGGAAGCGGACGAGTTGATCCAATGCCTGAACGAGCGATTAGGTTCCGACCGTGTCAAGTTCTATACGGGTGTCTCCTACCGCCACCTATTGGTAATCAAAGGAGGCGATAAGCGTCTGGATTGCACGCCACCACACGACGTACCCCTCCATCCTTTCCGGCCTTTAATGATAAAACCGGAAGTTCCGGAAGCACGAGAGACCGCCGATTTATTAAACGAATTAATCCTCAAGTCCCAAGAGATCTTAAAGGATCACCCGGTGAACCTCAAACGTATGGCAGCGGGGAAAGATCCGGCGAACAGTATCTGGCCTTGGTCTCCGGGCTACCGTCCGGCCATGCGAACGATGCGGGAGATGTACGGCTTCGGGAAAGGTTCCGTGATCTCCGCCGTCGATCTCATCCGGGGAATCGGCGTTTACGCCGGCCTCGAGGTGCTTCACGTAGAGGGAGCTACCGGATTATACGACACGAACTACGAGGGAAAAGCGCACGCCGCCCTTGAGGCCCTCAAGACAAACGACTTCGTCTACCTGCATATCGAGGCAAGCGACGAGGCCGGGCATGAGGGAGACGTAGACCTAAAGATCAAGACGATAGAGTATCTGGACAACCGTGCCGTACGTATCATCTACGAGGAAACGCAAAAATGGGACGAGCCAGTAGCAATCGCTATCCTTCCGGACCACCCCACTCCTTGCTCCATACGTACGCATACGAATACCCCGGTTCCATTCCTGATTTACAAGCCGGGCGAGCAACCCGACTCCGTTACCACATTTGATGAGTTCTCCGTATCAAACGGCAAATATGGCATACTGGAAAAAGATCAATTTATAAAAGAATTTCTAAACGATTAGAGCATGAAATATTACAGCACAAACAAACAAGCCCCTGTAGCCAGCCTAGAAGAGGCCGTCGTAAAAGGTCTGGCCGGCGATAAGGGATTATATATGCCCGAGTATATCGACTCCTTGGACGAGGAGGTGATAGCCAACATGAAGAACCAGTCCTTCCACGAGATCGCCTGCACGGTAGCACGGATGTTCTTCGGGGAAGACATAGAACCGGAGGTATTGGACGGTATCGTAAAAGATACGCTCTCCTTCGAGACCCCGGTGGTACCCGTAAAGGATAATATCTATAGCTTAGAGTTATTTCACGGGCCTACATTGGCCTTTAAGGATGTAGGAGGGCGCTTCATGGCTCGTCTGCTCGGTTATTTCATAAAGAAAGAGGGATTGAAGCAAGTAAACGTATTGGTAGCTACTTCCGGCGATACGGGAAGCGCCGTCGCCAACGGATTCCTAGGCGTTCCGGGCATTCACGTGTATGTGCTTTATCCCAAGGGAAAGGTCAGCCCGATCCAAGAATGCCAGTTCACGACATTAGGACAAAACATCACGGCATTGGAGATAGACGGCACGTTCGACGATTGCCAAGCGCTGGTTAAATCCGCCTTTATGGACGAGGAATTAAACCGTCATATGAAACTGACCTCGGCGAACTCCATCAACGTAGCCCGTTTCTTGCCCCAATCGTTCTACTATTTCAACGCTTACGCTCAGCTGGACAAGCTGGGAAAAGCGGACGAGCTGGTCGTTTGCGTGCCGAGCGGTAATTTCGGAAACATCACCGCCGGATTGTTCGCCTATTGGATGGGGCTCCCTATCAAACGTTTCGTAGCGGCAAACAACCGTAACGACGTATTCTTGGAATACCTGAATACAGGAACTTATACACCCCGCCCATCAGTCGCCACCCTAGCGAACGCCATGGATGTAGGCGATCCGAGTAATTTCGCCCGTATCATCGACCTATTCGGCGCATTCAATGATCCCCATAAAGAAATATGCGCACTGATCTCCGGACATCGCTATACGGACGAGGAAATCGCCTCTACGATGCGAGCCGTCTATAAAGAGACGGGATATATCCTCGACCCGCACGGAGCCTGTGGCTACCAAGGATTACTAGACAGCGACCTAAGCGAGACCGAGACGGGTCTATTCCTTGAGACCGCCCATCCCGCCAAATTCAAAGGAACGGTCGATAATATACTGGAGGCAGATATCGAGATCCCGGCGAAACTGAAAGCCTTCATGGAAGGAACCAAACAAAGCATCGAGCTGGCAAAAGATTTCGAGGGATTCAAATCTTTCTTGATGAGCCGGTAAAAAGAAGAATAGTTTTCGTAAGTGATATAAAATGGAAGGTGTAGCAAATTGATATTATCGATATTTGCCACACCTTCCATTTTTATCACCTAGGACATACAAAAACAGGCGAGAATTTCAAAAAGAAATTCCGTAAGCAAGCTTTTCTTCCGAAAAGTCATGTTGTTAAATTCGATTAATTAGTCGTCCCTTAAGAATATCTTTTTCTGTTGATATTCAGTAATTTAGTCTATAA
>OCHA01002086.1_pt1 | contig 12876 bp, 12 predicted proteins | sample 1538591 | NCBI WGS metagenome assembly OCHA01 (sample SAMN04571710, study PRJEB22368) | human gut metagenome | biome: human gut; material: stool | host: Homo sapiens | place: Luxembourg | collected 2012-09-06 | reverse complement strand
CCTTAGCAATTGTTCCTTCAAAGACACTAACAACACTTGAAGCCATAATTGCTGTAAAAAGATTGACAATCAACCAAGGAATACGGTTTTTAAATGATTCTACAAGCGTTGAATCTAAACGTTCTTCAGAACCAACCCCTCCTAATAAGTTCATGTCTTCAGTTGTTTCTTCTTCGATGACATCCATAACATCATCGATATCAATAACGCCTAATAAATGATGTTGTTCATCTATAACAGGCATCAAAATATATCCATATTTACTAAAAGTCTTCGCAACTTCTTCTTGGTCTTCATAATAATAAACAGCTTTAACATTTTGATTTGTAATCTCAAGCATTGGTGTATCAAAGGTACTTGTAACGATATCACCTAAAGAAACAACTCCCTTTAACACATTTTCCTTATCAACAACGTAAAGATAATGTCTTGGTTCTTCTTCAGTTGTTTGTAAAAATAATAATGTTTCTTTAACTGTATTATTTGCATGGATATCTAAATACTCAGTTGTCATAATTCCCCCAGCAGTTTCTGGGTTATATTGTAATAACTGTTTGACATCTTCTTTATCGTCATCTTCCAACAATTCTAAAAAAGCATTTTTTTCATCTTCATCTTCGATTGATCCAATAACATCCGTAATAACGTCATGGCTAACTTCATCTAAGATTTGTTTTTGTTTATATTTTGAAAATAAATTCAACCATTCTAAGATAAGTTCTTCATCATCTTCTTCATCTAAAATATCACCAATAACTTCATTTGGTAAATGTTCTAAGATTTCTTTTGATGAATCTTCATCTTCATGCAAAATATCAAGGATATCTGCCGGGTGAATATTTTCTAAAACTTCTTTAATTATTTCTTTATTCCCGTGAAGAATTAAATTCTTTAATTCTTCAGAAGTCATTTGTTTTATCATTTATTTTCCCCCTCTTATTTAAAGAGGAACTTTACCGACGGTGGTAAATGATCCTCACTATTATCATTGTGTCCACCGGATAACGGGTCTACTATCATTTTTACCACCTCCACCTTGTTCATTTTATCATAATGTTCAAACTTTTAAAGAAAAAAATCATTTTTTACATAATAAAAAGATTGATTTTATAAAAAAAGAAGATAACATTTGCTATCTTCTTATTTCGAGCACATATTTCTTTGATTTTCTTGATCATAATCAAATAATCCATCATTCTTTTCTTCAAGTGCTTTTATCATATGATAAGTATATTCATTATAAGGTGTAGGAATGTGAAGTTCTTTACCCATTTTGATTAAAGCTCCAGAAAACATATCAATTTCACTATGACGTTTAGCATCTAAATCTTGCAATGTAGAATAACGAGCAGTTGCAGGTACAGCACTTCCTCGCGTCGAAGAAGAATCAGCTTTACTTAAATCAATTCCTTTAGCATGCGCAATGGTTTCAAGTTCATGACGTAAACCATCTTGAATAAATTTCATATGTTCACTATCACGATAACATCCTACTCCAGCTCCTAAAATAGCTTGAGGTAAATTATTACATACATTTAAACGAAATTTACTCCAAATTTCTTCTTGAATATAATTACTTACACGATAATGAATCCCTGTATTTTCAAATAATGATTCTATTGCTTGTACACGTTTGCTTTGATAAGGTGCTTGCAATTCTCCAAAAACAATCCCAATGGTTGTTTCAGGATCAAAGCAATAACCATTTTCTTTATGTGAAGCAATCTTAATTAAAGATGGCATGAGATGTTCTTTACCTATGACTTCTCCAATGATTTCTTCACTATCTACACCATTCATTAAAGACATGACAATTGTATGATCGTCAACAATTGTTTGAATAGATTTTAAGGCATCTTTCAAAGCACCATATTTTAAAGAAACAATCAATAAATCCACTCCATGTGCTTCTGTCGGTGACCATACTTCTGGATAATACATTTGATCATTGATCAAACATCCCTTTTGTAAACGTTTAGCACGTTCACCTTCTCCAATAACACCTAATTTTACTTTTTTGTCTAATCCCCAAATAATATATGAACCTACTGCTCCAGCACCTAAAACAGCAACTGTTTTTATTTCCATTTTTTCATCCCCCATTTATTTTTCTATATTGTAGCACAAAATTTATAAGTTAAAAATGTGTACAGCAATATTGAAATAAACAAGAATAGAGCATGTATCTACAATTGTTGTAATAAGTGGTGAAGCCATAATTGCTGGATCTAAACCAATTTGATTGGCAACTAAAGGAAGAATACAACCAATTAATTTAGATAAAATAACTGTTACAATTAAAGATAAAGCAATCACAAAAGCAATATTAAGGTCTTGATACATCACATAAATTCTAAATCCATTAGCAATCGCTAAAATCACCCCTACTACTAATGCAATTCTAAATTCTTTAAACATCACTTTAAAAATTTCTTTAAAACGTATTTCATTTAAAGCAATCCCTCTAATAATTAAAGTAGAACTTTGAGAGCCACAATTTCCTCCTGTATCCATCAACATAGGAATAAATGAGACTAATAAAGGTACTGCTTGAAAAGCATTTTCATATCTTGTAATAATACTTCCTGTAAGTGTTGCAGAAAACATCAATACAAGTAACCAAATAATACGATGTTTAGCATGTTCAAAAACAGATGTTTCAAAATAACTTTTATCATGTGGTTCTACAGCAGCCATTTTAGAAATATCTTCACTAGTTTCATCTACCATAACATCCATGACATCATCAACTGTCACAATTCCTACAAGCATTTTTTCATCATCTAAAACAGGTAAAACAACTAAATCATATTTTCTAAAAATATTAACAACTTCTTCTTGATCTGTATGAGTATAAACATATTGAAAATCTTCTTTCATAATTTCTTCAATACTTTTATTTTCATCATTTAATAAAATATCTTTCGTCGAAACAATTCCTATTAATTTCTTATCTTGGCAGACATAACTTGTGTAAATGCTTTTACAATGATTTCCATTTTGTTTAATATAAGTTAAAGCATCTTTAAGTTGAATTTCTTTCTTTAAAGAAAGAAATTCAGTAGTCATAATTGTTCCAGCACTATCTTTAGGATAACTCAAAAGTTGATTGATGACTTTTCTTTGATTTTCATCGACATGTTTTAAAAGTCTAGTTACTAAATTTGCAGGCAATTCTTCGATTAAATCTACAAGATCATCCATATATTGATTTTCAATCAATGATTCTAACTCTTTTTCACTAAACAATTCTACAAGTTGACTTTGCATTTTAATATCCATATTTGAAAATACTTGTGCTGCTTTCTTTTTAGAAAGTAAGCGAAAAGCAATAGCACAATCATCTATTTGTATTTGTTGTAAAAGATAAGCTATATCGACAGCATTGTTTTCCATTAATAAAGTATGTAATTGTTTGTATTGTTTTGTATTTAATAATTCTAGCAATAATTCTTTTTTCATTTTGATATTTCCTCCTTCTTTGAATTTGCCTTTGACAACCCTCGTCCATATAACTCACCTCCTTACAAAAAAACATCGCTGCTTGAGCGATGTTCTATTCCATTTCATCCGTTCAAGCTTTAGTATCACAGGGCATATCAATTACATTAAACAAAGCCTTTGCGACTTTATCTGCTAACCAGCGCATTGTGTCTCCACAATTTTGCGGCAGTAATCTTAGGATATCCAAATCCCTGCGGCAACCTCACCTACCGTTGTTTATTCAATTCATTTTCATTATATTTATTAAAATATATTTGTCAATTAAAAAATTTTTTAATTTCATACTTTAAAACTATTGATTATTTAATTCTTCTAAACATAAATTTTGATCATGCATCTTTTTGGCATTTTCTTTACCAACATATCTAAAAATATTACAACTTTCTTTTTGTGTGATTGCTACTTTATCACTTGGATATCTTAAAACATATCCATATTCATAACAATGTGCCACCAACCATTGATAAACATCTGTCGAAACAAATTCAACATCTTTCATACCACTAACCTTTAAAGAAACGGATGTTCCTAGTTGGAATTCACTATATCCTGCTTGAAGAGAATGTCCTTCTAAATTTAATATATCATAGCTCGTATAAGCATTTGTGACCAAAAATCTTTTCTTAATACTTTTATATAAATCATCATACATTTGTTTTAAAGCACTATAAGCATCTTCATTTAAATACATTGAATAAGATAATCTTGAAATATTTTCAATCATTGTCATATGTTTGGACTCATAACCACCAATAAAAGTTGTGTCATTAATCACTTGAGTCATCAAATCAATTTTATATAAACGTGAAGCATTGGCTTTTAATTCTGTATTCATTAAAGTATAAAGTCCTTGTGCATCATAAGTACTTACCATTTCTTTAAATAATTTATATGTATCATCTTCTTCATTTTCTAAAGTATCAACATAATTATTAGTAAGTACAATGTAACGATAATCATCATCACTATAAAGTGTTCTTAATAGTTGATAATAGCGTACATTATCAAAATCAAAATACGTACTTTTTTGATATGCATAAAATAAATCATTTTTGATAAGTGTTTTAAAATATGTATCTGTTTGACTACCAAACTCGACTGTGAGTCGGTCAACTATTGACATCATTAATTAAATCTACTAAGGAACTGTATTTTTTTGCTTCTCTTAACTCATTATAATATTGATAATATTGTAAATGAAATTGATCATACGTAATATAATCAATAAATTCATTAACTGCAATTCCATGATCAATTAAATAATCTTGCTCTTCTTTATCTAAATATTTTTCTATTAAAGAACGATTATCATTATCTATACCATTAACACGGTAAAAACGATCATACTTCATATTTAATGATGTAAAAGCAAATAAAAAACATAAAGTTGCTAGAACATAAAGATGCCAGCTTTTTAATTTCATCTTCATCACCATCCTTATTATATAGAATTATAGAAAAAAGATAAAGGAATTCGCTAAAGCTGCAATTCCTTTAACCTCACTAATTCAAAAACTGCTTGTATTCGTGATTCAACCCCTAACTTTTGAATCACATTTGAAATATGGTTTCTTACTGTTTTTTCACTAATATTTAATTCTTTAGCAATCTCTTTAGTAGAGAAATTTTTAACCAATAAATGAAATATTTCTTTTTCTCTTGGTGTTAATATAATATTCATAGTCCACTTCCTTAATAATAGTATATGAAAATTATATTATTTGGTGTTTTGTAAAACAGTAAATAAATTTTTAGCAACTTCTTTGGGCAATACTTCTTCTAATTGTTCAATTGTGGCTTCTTTTAATTTTTTAACAGACCCAAAATGTTTTAATAACTCTTTTTTTCTCTTTGGTCCAATGCCTTCAACATTGTCTAAAATAGATTGAAATAAAGATTTAGAACGTACATTTTTATGGAAAGAAATTGCATAACGGTGTACTTCATCTTGCATACGTGTAAGTAAAAAGAAAAGCTCACTTTTTTTATCAATACTAATTTCATTAAAATCACTATCAATCAAAACAGCTGTTGAATGATGATCATCTTTAGCTAGTCCACATACTTTAATACCAATATTTAAACTATCAATGACTTCTTTTGCAACTTTAATTTGTCCTTTACCTCCATCAACAATAATCAAATCTGGCTTTTTTAATCCTTCAACAAGCACACGATAATAACGACGATAAATAACTTCTTTCATACTGCCATAATCATCAGGACCTTCAACCGTTTTGATTTTAAATTTACGATAATCTTTTTTAGAAGGAACTCCATCAACAAAACAAACCATCCCTGCAACTGCATAAGCTCCTTGAATATTAGAGTTATCAAACAATTCAATTCTTCTAGGAGTAATCATATTTAATTTTTCACCCAATTGTTTAATAGCACCTACAGTTGCCTTTTGATTCTTTTCAATCAATAAAAATTTCTTTTCTAAAGCTTCTTTCGCATTATTTGTAGCCATTTCTACAAGTTTTGCTTTTTGTCCTTTTTGAGGCTTAATAATTTTACATTCAACAATTTCCTCTAATAAAGATGTATCAATATCCTCTGGCAATAGAATTTCTTTAGGATACGTATTCTCTTGATAAAACCCTACAATAAATTGCGTAATTTGTTCATGAACATCTTGTAAAGGTACTAGATTTAAATCTCTTGCAAGTAATTTTCCATTTCTCATAAAGAAAAGTTGTAAAGAAAGATACCCTTTATCTTGATAATAACCAAAAATATCTCGATCAATTTGATCTGCAAATTGAACATGTTGTTTACTTGTAACATGATTAATATGCTGGATCAAATCACGGTATTCTTTCGCAAGTTCAAAATTTAAACTTTCTGAAGCTTGCATCATTTTATTTTGTAAATCATCTATGATTTCTTTGGTATCTCCTTGAATAAATTGTGTAATTTGTTTAGTTATTTTTTTATATTCTTCTTCATCCACTTCATTGACACATGGTCCTAAACATTGATTTAATTGATAGTAAAGACATGTTTTTTTAGGAACGTGATTACATTTTCTAAGAGGATACAGACGATTTAATAATTTAAATGTTTCTCTAGCTGCTGTACCATCTGGAAAGGGACCAAAGTGTTTATGTTTTTTATCCTTAGCGTTTCTAACAATTTTCAATCTTGGATGTCTTTCTTTTGTTAATTGGATATAAGGATAATATTTATTATCCATAAAACTAATATTATATTTAGGTGCGTAATCTTTAATTAAGTTAATTTCTAATAAAAGTGCTTCCTTTTCACTATCTGTCACAATATATTCAAAATCAACAATTTCTTGAACGAGCTTTGTTGTTTTATAATTATGACTTCCCATAAAATAAGAGGAAACCCTATTTTTTAATTTCTTTGCTTTTCCAACATAAATCACCGTGCCATCTTTATCTTTCATTAAATAACAGCCTGGTTGCATTGGTAAAAGTGATAACTTATCTTTAATATATTGAAGATCCATTATTCAAAATATACCACTGTTGCACCTAATCCACCTTCATTAGGTCCACCATCTTGATAAGACTTTACATATTTATTTCTATCCAATAACTTTCTAACACCTTTTCTTAAAACACCTGTTCCCATTCCATGGATTATTCGTACTGTTGAATAGTTTGATACGAGTGCCCCATCAATAAATTTATCTACTGCATTCATTGCTTCTTCATAACGCATACCAATAATATTAAGTTCATAACTTTGTTTATTAGCTCTTCTTAATGAACGGATATTAGATGTTTCTTTCTTTTCTGGTACTTTTTCATGCATGAATTGAACTTCTGTTTTTTTAGCATTCAACTTTAAACCACCCATTGAAATTGTCAACATTCCTTTTTTATTAATATCAACGACTTCACCTTGGCGATTAACGGATAACACTTTAACAATATCACCTATTTTATAATCATGGTTTTCATGATTTTCAACCTGTTTCTTTTGATGTTTTAAATCACCTAATTGTTTTTTTGCTTGAATAACTTGATGTGGCTTAATTTGCCCTTGTAATTCTTTTAAAATTGCATCTGCTTTATTTTGTGCTTCTTCAAGAATCTTATTCGCATCACTTTGAGCATCTTCAATCATTTTTTCTTTTTTAGATTGATAATTATCTATCAATTGTTGATAATGTTTTTCTTTATCAGCTGTTTCTTTTTGTAATTTTTCAAGTGCTTCTTTTTCTTGTAAAACAGCTGATAATTCTGATTGTAATTTTTCTAATAATTTTTGTGATGTTGTCATACTTTCATCTTTGATGATGAAAGCATGTTGAATAATATCTTGATTTAAACCTAAATGTTTTGAGATTTCAATAGCATAAGAATTTCCTACACTACCATCTAATAAACGATAAGTAGGTTGCATTTTTTCTTGATCAAATTCAACCGAAGCAATCTTAATATAATCCGATTCTTTCGCAAACTCTTTTAATGCACTATAGTGAGTAGAAGCTAAAATATAAGCACCTTTTTTATGTAAATAAGTTAAAATAGCTTCTGCTAAACTTTCACCTTCTTTAGGATCAGTTCCTGAACAAATTTCATCAATTATAACTAAACTATCTTTTGTTGCATGTTGCGTAATAAAAACCAATCTTTTCATATGCGATGAAAAAGTAGAAAGTGATTGTTCAATAGATTGTTCATCACCCACATCAACAAAAACATCATCAAATAATGGAAGTTTTGCTTGTGTGACTGGAATTGGAAGTCCACAAATAGCCATTAAAGAAAGTAATCCCGCTGTTTTTAAAGCAACTGTTTTACCCCCTGTATTACTTCCACTAATGAGTAAAATATCTTGTGGTTTCTTTAATACAATATCATTAGCGACAACTTCTTTTTGATCAATCAAAGGATGTCTTGCTTTAAGCAGTTCAATTTCCTGACAATTTTCATCAACGACTGGTATCACCATATCTAACTTTTTACCATATTCACTAATAGCAAAAATAGTATCCATTTCTATCATGATTTCTAAATCTTCATTTAAAACACGATCATAACTTCTTACCTTTTTTGTAAGCTCTAATAAAATACGATGAATTTCTAGTTGTTCATCCTGTCTAATTTGTGAAAGTTGATTGTTGTAAGCAACTATTTCTTCTGGTTCTACATAAGTTGTTCTTCCAGAAGAAGAATGTCCATGATGAATTCCCTTGATTTGATTTTTATAAGAAACATTGACTGGTAAAACAAAATGATCATTTCTTGTTGAAATGACATCATGAGATAAATAATCTTTATTTTGTGCTTTTAATGATTCAATTTTTTTTCTCATGTTGGCTTCAATCGCTGAAATTTGTCTTCTTAAACGATAGAGTTCATGACTAGCATGATCATAAATATTTCCACTTGGATCAACACATTTTAAAATTTCATTATATAAATCTTTAGGTAAATATAGTAATGAAAGTGTTTCTAGTAGATGTGTTTGATCAATTTCTTGATCTAAATAGGCTTGTACTTCTTGTACATTTTTTAATATTTGTACAATTTTTAATAAATCCTGTGGATAACAAACACCACCTTTTTGAGCTTTTTGAAGTATTTCTTTAATGTCTTCATAAGGTGCTAAAGGAATACGACCATAAGCATAGATTATTTTCATAGCACTTGAAATATCATCTTGGTAGAGTTTTAAATCATCAATATCTTGAAATGGCTGAATTTGACCTATCTTATTCTTTGCCATTTCACTAAAACAATATTGTTTAATATGATCTTGAATAAAAGAAAATTCTAATGTTTGATAACTCTTTTTCATTTCTAATGTCCTTTCGTTAAAAGATTGATATCAATATCATAATTTTGACATAAAGAAGATATTCTTTGATAATCTTCTTGATTTAACGTCTGTAAATCTATTTCACTATAATAGTTATAAATAAAATCTTTGATTGTTTCATCATCTAACCACTTATTTTGACTAGCTTCTTCAATAAAATTTGTTACCATAGATACTTGCTTTTCATCAGACATAGATACATCTAAATGTACTAATTGATTTATATTTTCAAAATCAGCAATAGAAGAAAAATAATGTGGCATTGTATCTACAATAAAAGAACCTAAATATGTTTGTTCAATTGTTTCTTTTCCTTGATTTATAAAAGGAATAAAAATCATTGAAATAACAAAATAAACAATGAAAATTCCTTCAATAATTGATAAAACGACTCCTAATAAATGATCAAATAATTTTGTTATTTTTAACAAAGAAACAATTTTCTTTAAAACTGGTTTTAATAAAATACCTATTCCCTTTAAAAGAAAATAAATAACAATAAATAAAATAACAGCAACTAACAATTGATTCATCTTTATACCAATAGGTTCTAATAAACCTTCTAATTGATAAAGTGTAATCAATTTAGATAAAGGAAAAGAAAAATTAATTGTTAGAAAATACGCCATAAAGAGACTTAAAAAGTCATAAAGTCGAATAATGAATCCTTTTAAATAACCAATCAATGTATATATAATAAGGAATAAACCTATAATTATATCGATTATGTAGGGATTATTTAATAAAGCCATAAATACCTCCTTGCAATTATTGTATCAAAACAAAAATATAGTGTCAAAATTTGAAAAATATGCTATAATTAGTATATATGGTAGGAGGAAAGAAATGACATGAATGTAGCAAATAATAACAAACCAATGAATATTATAGATATGCATGTTGAAAACTACGCCCCTTTAAGTGATGGTGGTCCATCAAACCAAGAAAAAAAATACTACCCTTATTCTCATATCGGGTGTGATGAAACAGGATCAGGTGATTTTTTTGGACCATTATGTGTTGTTGCATGCTATATCGATGAACGTGATTATGATTGGTTGACGTGCCTAAATGTTCGTGATCCTAAACTCATGACACCTCAAGAAGTTATTGAAATTGCTAGAGAGATCAAAGATCGACTTGTTTATAGTTTGTTGATTCTTGATAATTCTCACTACAATCAAATGGCAGCTGCTGGTAATAATCTAGCAAATATCAAAGCAAAACTTTATAATCAAGCCGTTACAAATGTAATGCAAAAAGTTGCAATGAAAGTTGATAAAAAAGTCGTAAATCAATTTGTTTCACCTAAAACGTATTATAATTATTTAAAAAGTGAAGTAATCGTTGTTAAAGATTTGTCTTTTGAACAAAAAGGAGAAGAACAATATTTTGCAATTATGTGTTCGTCTATTCTTTCAAAATATGCCTTTTACCAATATTTTAATAACATGTCTAGAAGCTTAAAAATTAAATTACCTCGTGGTAATACAAGCTCAGTCGTTGACCATGTTGCTGTAAGTATTGCTAAAAAGTATGGTAAAAAAATGTTACTTAAAGTAACGAAAACTAATATGACTAATTATAAGCGTATTAAAGATGTAATTTAAGGTCTTCCGAAGAAGACCTTTTTATTTTACAAACTATTTAATTCAAATGCAGGAATTTTTGTATATTTTACACCTGCTGCATCCAACATGCGTTTAGCTGCACGATCACTATCTGTTCCATTATATTTATCATCTTCGTAAATGATTTCTTTAATACCACTTTGAATGATTGCTTTAACACATTCATGACATGGAAATAAAGAAACATAAATGGTACATCCTTGTAAATGAGAAATGCTATTTAAGATGGCATTTAATTCTGCATGAACAACATATGGATATTTTGTATCATACAAATCCCCTTCTCTTGCTGCCCATGGAAACTGATCATCTTCGCATCCCCATGGAAGTCCATTATATCCTACTCCTACGATCTTATTTTCTGGAGAAACAATACACGCTCCTACTTGTGTATTAGGATCTTTTGAACGATAAGCTGAAAGTTTTGCAACTCCCATAAAATATTGTTGCCAACTAATAATCTTTTTAGACATTTTATTCTCCTTTCAATTCATCAAGTTTTGCTTGAAAATAATCAGGTAAAGGACATTCAAACTCTAAATATTCACCTGTTGTAGGATGAATAAATCCCAATTTTTTAGCATGTAAGAATTGTCCATGACTTTGATCATCTTTTTTCTTTCCATACTTAGGATCTCCATAAACTGGATAACCAATATAAGACATATGCACCCTAATTTGATGTGTTCTTCCTGTTTCAAGTCGACATTCAATTAAAGACATATTTTCATATCTTTCTAATACTGTAAAATTAGTAATTGCTTCTTTACTATTATTTTTTGTGACTGCCATTTTTTGACGATCATTGACATCTCTACCAATTGGCGCATTGACTTTACCATGAACATGTGGAATAACGCCATGGACTAAAGCCACATAACGACGTGTAACACTATGTTCTTTTAACTGTTCACTCAATGATTTATGAGCTTTATCATTTTTTGCTACCATTAATAAACCACTTGTTTCTTTATCTATACGATGAACAATACCAGGACGATTAACACCATTGATTCCTGATAAATCCTTACAATGATAAAGTAAAGCATTTACTAAAGTGCCACTATAAATACCTGCACTTGGATGAACAATCATCCCTGAAGGTTTATTGACAACGATGACATCTTGATCTTCATAAACGATATCTAAAGGAATATCTTCTGGTAAAACATCCATATCCTTATTATCAGGTATTGTGATTTCAATATCATCATTCATTTTAATTTTATAACTTGCTTTTTCAATTTTTCCATTTACAAGAACATGACCTTCTTTAATATATTCTTGAATAAGTGTTCTTGATAAATCAGGAATTGAATTCATAATAAACTTATCTAAACGTACATTTTCTTCATTAATCTCTAATTTTCTTTTTTCCATTAATATAATCCTCAAATATAATCTCTAAAATAATCAATCCTACTCCTATCACTACCGCCATATCAGCAATATTAAAAATAGGAAAATCATAACCAAAAATAATAAAATCAATAAAATCTCTCACATATCCAAAATATAAACGATCTGTTAAGTTTCCAACTAACCCTGCAAAAGTTAAAACAATTCCATAACGTGTTAACCTTTGTGCTTGAGTTGTCTTATTAAAAAAATAAAACATAAAGATAGCCGCAGCCAATGAAACAATAATAAATAAACTTATATGTCCTGATAACATTCCCCAAGCTGCCCCTTGATTGTGCGAATATGTATAATAAAAGAAATTATCGATAATCGCTTGTGATTGTCCTAGTTTCATTGAAGAAGACACTAATATTTTTGTAAATTGATCTCCTACAACAATCACTAAAAAAGTAACAATATATAATATCCAATTTTTCTTACTTACATTTTTCATTTTATCACCAAGGACATTATACAATAAAGCTTTTTAAAATCCTAGTATGACTTTTATAAGATATATAGTATTAAATACTAT
>OCHA01002080.1_pt1 | contig 12901 bp, 10 predicted proteins | sample 1538591 | NCBI WGS metagenome assembly OCHA01 (sample SAMN04571710, study PRJEB22368) | human gut metagenome | biome: human gut; material: stool | host: Homo sapiens | place: Luxembourg | collected 2012-09-06 | reverse complement strand
TATTTTTATGGATCTGCAGTATATGGGACAGACGGTGTTCAAGTCATTGAATAAGAAGAGACAGGCAATCTTCTTCTCGATACTTCGAAAAGTTGTGATCGTAGTTCCGCTGACTTATCTGATGCCGTATGCATTATATATGGGAACGGATGGTGTATTTCTTGCAGAACCGGTATCGAATGTGATCGGAGGAAGTCTTTGCTTTATCACGATGCTGTGCATTGTGCTGCCGGAGTTAAAAAGAATGGAAGAAAGATTATAAAGACAATATCCGGGAGATACTGAATGAAACTTATCAGTGTCTCCCGGATTTTTTTGTAAATCACCAAATAATAATAGAAACATAATGGAAAACAAGGAGAGAATTTGATAAAATAAAAGACAATATGATTCTGGAAAAGAGCAGGTATAAAGGGGAAACATATGTCTGGAGAAAGGATTATGAGCAGTAAAGATAAAAAGATTTCAAAAATTACAAGAGGACTGATGATGCTCCTGACGGTTATACTGATCGCGCTGTTTCTGACGATCATGGTTCTGGTGAGCAAGATTCAGGGAACGGCCCGGGTCGTGAACTATGCAGGACTGGTGCGTGGAAAAACGCAGCGCATCATCAAACTGGAGAATGCAAAAGAACCACAGGATGAGATGATCGAATCGGTATCGTCTATCATAGAAGGACTTCGTTATGGAAGTGATAAGCTGAATCTGGTCCGGTTGGATGATAAGGCTTTTCAGAATAAGATGGAAAAACTGGATAAATACTTTCAGGAGCTGAAAAAAGAGATTCTTCTGGTCCGGGAAAATGGATATGAGAATACAGATATTATTGCAAAAAGTGACGAGTTCTTCGGCATCTGTGATGAGGCGACAGGACTTGCGGAAGAGTACTCGCAGAAGAATGCGACTGCACTGGACCGGCTGGAGAAGATTGTTATTGCAGACATTATTGGTCTGATATGCCTGCTTGGATATGAACTGGTCAAAGCAGTAAAGTATGCAGCTCAGAATAAAGTGCTTAAGAAAAAAGTGTATCTGGATGAGGCAACAGGTCTTCCGAACAAGAACCGGTGTAAGGAAATCCTAGATGAAGAACTGACGGATGGTGAGAACGGAGCAACGGCTTTGTGCGTATTTGACCTGAATAATCTCCGTATCATCAATAACAGGCTCGGACATGAAAAAGGAGATGAATACATCCGGTCATTTGCTGTTCAGCTAAGAAAAGCCCTGCCGGAAGAATATTTTGCAGGACGAGACGGAGGAGACGAGTTCATCGCTGTACTTGAAGACGTAAATCATGAGCAGGTGCGGAATATATTAGAAAAAATCCGTTCGGAGATTGCGGAATATTCCAGAGAGCATCCGGAGATGCCGATCAGTTATGCGGTGGGATACGCATTATCATCAGATTTCGAAGGATGTACGATGCGGGATCTTTTCCGGTATGCGGATAAGAATATGTATGTAGATAAGAATCAGGCGAAGATGAAAGAAGCAGCAGACCGCCGGGCACTTCATATACAGATCCTGGATGGAATCAAACAACAGGGATATCATTTTTCGGACTGCCTGTATTGTGACGCCATGCAGGATCAGTATTCGATCCTGAGGGCGAGTTCTAATTTCTTTCTTGCGGATGACGGAAGTTATTCGGGCGCGGTAGAACAGATCGTACAGGAACTGGCAGATGATTCGTCCAGAAGAAAGATGTGGGAACAGCTGCAGCTTCCGAAGATCATCTCAAAACTTTCGGAAATGGAAGAAAAAATAGCAAAATATGAACTGCCATATTGCTGCCGGAGAGGTGAAGATGTTCTGAGAGGCCGTATGACATTCCTTCGTCTGGACAGTACGGCAACCGGAGAGATGCATCATTTCATTGTGGGATTTGAAGTATTTCATGATATGAAGCAGATGCTGGAAGATGAGAAAATACAATTAGAGCAATATTATGAACAGATGAAACAGTCTATTCTGGAAAACAGTAATTATGTAGAAGCGCTTCTGGAGACGGCAGAAGCTTTGCATACTGTGAATCTGACAGAGGATTGCCTGGAACGGACATTTTATTATAAGAAGAAAGAAGACAGGACATTCGATCTGAAGACGGATCTTCCATGTTCGTATGATGCATACTGCAGGGAGAGACGGAAGTATATTACAGAAGATACACAGGAAACGTACAGGATTGTAGATACGTCCGGAAGCCTTCTGGACAGGTTTTATGCCGGTGAGAAACAGGTTACGGTAGAATATCAGGAAAGAAACAAGAATGGAAAAGAGATATGGATACAGAAGACAGTTCTGATGTCTCAGGATATGATCTATGATAATGAAAAGGAGCGGGAACAGACGGTAGTCCGCGGAATTATTATGTTCCGCAATACTTCGGAATTTCATGAAAAGGATCAGAAAGAAAAAGAGGAATTACAGATTGCTTATGAAAAGGCTGATCTGGCCAGCAAAGCCAAGACAGAATTCCTGAACCGGATGAGTCATGATCTGCGTACCCCGATCAATGGGATTCTTGGAATGATACAGATGATCCGGAAAAACTGGAACGAACAGGAGAAACTGAAAGATTACGTAGATAAAATTGAGATATCGACAAGACATCTGATCGACCTGGTCAATGACGTGCTGGATATGAGTAAGATTGAATCTGGTCATATGAAAGTTCACGAAGAAGTATTTGATATTGCAGAGCTTATGAAAGAAGTTGCAGTATTGATGCAGGGACAACTGGAAGAGACCGGAATTACGCACCGGAAGCACAGAGCGAATATCCAGCATACAATGTTAAAAGGAGATACGCTGCAGCTTCAGAGGATAATGATGAACCTGTTCAGCAATGCGGTGAAATATAACAAAAAGAATGGCACAATTGATACATATGCAAGTGAGATATCCTGTGACGGGAAAATTGTTGTCTATGAATTTAAAATCGTGGATACCGGAATTGGTATGAGTAAAGAATTTATAGAAAATGAATTATTCCAGCCGTTTACACAGGAAAAAGCAGATGCAAGAACAAAGTATAAAGGCACCGGACTTGGAATGTCAATCGTAAAAGGTCTGATCGAAAGGATGAACGGAGAAATCCAGGTAGAGAGTACTCCGGGAGAAGGCACTGAGATCGCGTTTCGTCTTAGATTTGCACTGGCGCAGGAAGAAAACGGTAAGAAGAAAACGGACGGGAATGGAGAACAGGATGATCTGACGGGAATGAGAGTTCTTCTGACAGAAGATAATGATATAAATATGGAGATTGCAGAATTTTATCTGACAGATGCCGGTGCTGAAGTAGAAAAAGCATGGAATGGAAAGGAAGCACTGGAAAAGTTTGGACAGTCGGAATGTGGATATTATGATATTGTGCTGATGGATATTATGATGCCGGTGATGGATGGTCTGGATGCAGTAAAGGCAATCAGAAAATCAGAAAAAGCAGATGCAAAAGAGATTCCTGTTATTGCAATGACTGCACAGTCATCAAGAGAAAGTGAAAAAGATTGTAGGAATGCAGGAATGAATGATTATATATCAAAACCGGTAGACTCTGGCAAACTAGTACGCGTACTACAGAAGTACAGGAAAAAATAAGAAACAAAAGAGGAAGGTGACAGAGATGGTATTATTAAATGACTATCTGTATTCCGGAGATACCGTACTCCGGATTCTTCACAATTATATTAAGGATCTGAGAAAAGATGCGAAAAGAACAGGAAATGAGATTGATATGATCCACTGTAATTTTCTTCTTCAGGTTCAGGAATTACTGGAACATAATGATTTCCTGACGGCGCAGTCTCAGAAAATGAGAGAATTTTATAAATATATGGCGAAAGAATATCCATTTATGGCATTTACATTCAAGGGAAGGATCAAATCGCTGATACGTGCGGAGGAAAAATTTAATGGATATGTTGTGGAATTCATCTATGATTATTATGAAGAACATGGAAAATATCCGAGTATAGCAGAACTTAAGAAACGATTGAGTTGCTTTAGAGATTTAATTGCTTATAGAATTATCATTTCTGTTCCAAGATGTCACCTGAACAGTGAAGAGGACAGAGAAGAACAGGAACGGAAGTATCTGTATCAGATCGCGAATGTCCTTCCGGGATTTCTGGAAGAGCAGGGATTCAGTGCGGAACCTGCCATGGGAATCAAGGAGAGTACATCACCGCTTCTGAATGAATCAGTGAAACCATATTACCGCGATTATATCTGCAGTCACAGTTCGAATAATTATCAGTCTTTGCATATTACATTTTATGATAACAGCTCCAGATGTTATATGGAGGTACAGCTTCGGACAAAAATGATGGATGATATAGCAGAGATCGGTACGGCTAATCATGTTGGTTATGAGAAAGAACAGGAGCATGAGCGGGCAAGAAGAGATGCAATTCCGGAGGGTGAATGCCTGTATTTTGATGAGGCCTATGAACGGGGAATAAAGCTGCTGAATCTGGATTTGGCAGATCTGGATGTCAATATGTTTTCGGCGGTGAATAACAGTCTGATCAATGACGGATGCGGACTTTACCGCGGACGTCTGATCCTGCCTTACGAACACTTATCCAGATTCCAGAATGATCTGATTGATTAGAGAGGATTGCAATGTATAACAGAATATAGTATGATATAGTTCAGGACTTTAAAGTGTAGTGCTTTAAAGTCCTGAGATTTTGAAAGGACATTCATACTATGATAGCGAATTTGATAGAACGAGTATATAGTTTTTTGTGGGGAGATTTATTTCAGATCCCGCTTCCGGGAAGTGGAAGTGTCGGTATTTCACTGCTGATCATACTGCTGATCCCGGCGGGAATCTACTTTACGGTTCGAACAAGGATGCTTCCTATCCGGTTGTTCCCGGATATGGTAGCGGCACTGACAGGGAAAAAGGATGACAAGAACAGTCTGTCTACGTTCCAGACGCTGATCGTATCGACGGCAACCCGTGTCGGCATGGGCAATCTGGTCGGTGTAGTTGCGGCGGTATCAGCTGGAGGTGCGGGAGCCATATTCTGGATGTGGGTGACGGCACTGATCGGTTCTTCGACGGCATTTGTAGAGGCAACGCTTGCACAGATCCATAAGGAAAAAGATCCACTGTATGGAGGATTTCGCGGAGGACCGGCATATTATATCCATGATTATGTAGAAGGCAGGACAAGGAAAAAGAAAAAACATGTACTGGTATCGGTGTTATTTGCAATCTCCGGTCTGATCTGCTGGTGTGGAATCAGTCAGGTAATCAGCAATTCGGTAGCGGCTTCTTTTGAAAATGCGTTTTCTGTTCCACCGCTTTATACAACGATTGTACTTGTAATCCTGGCGGCAATCATTGTACTTCGAAAGAATGCGACAGTGAAGGTATTGGATATGATGGTTCCGTTTATGGCTGTATGTTATTTCTGCATAACAATCTTTATTATCGTAACGAATATCGGAAGTCTTCCGGGAGTATTTGTAAGGATTTTCCAGGAGGCATTCGGAATCCGTCAGGCAGCTGCCGGAGGATTCGGAGCAGTGCTGATGAATGGAGTAAAGCGTGGTCTGTTCTCGAATGAAGCCGGTTCTGGTTCTGCACCATGTGCGGCAGCGGCAGCAGAATGTGACAGACCGGTAAAAGCCGGACTTACGCAGGCTCTCGGAGTATTTGTAGATACGATCGTGATCTGTAGCTGCACGGCCATGATCATGCTGCTTGCACCGGAAAAACTGGTGGCAGGAAAAGAAGGAATGGACCTTTTACAGACGGCGATGAAGTATCATCTGGGAGAATTTGGCGTGATTTTCATTGCAGTAACCTTATTCCTGTTCAGTTTTTCTACATTTCTGGGAATCCTGTTCTATGCAAGGTGCAATGTGGCATATCTGTTCGGGGATAAATGGTGCTGGCAGACGGCGTATAAAGTGCTTGCGCTGGTGATGCTGTTCATTGGTGGAATTGCAACATATACATTTGTATGGGACCTGGGAGATGTCGGAATCGGACTGATGACAATCTTCAATATCGGTGCATTGTATCTGATGGGAGGACAGGCACTGGATGAATTGAAGATATATGAAGAATCGAAAAAATAAATGATAAAAGAGCAGTATGCTATACCATGAAAATGTCAGTATGGTATAGTATATTGCTCTTTTGGTTATTGCCATGTGTATGAAAGAGACTATGTGTCAGAAGTATTCTCTAATACGTTTGCCATATCGGCAGGCAGTGGTGCCGTAAATGACATCCATTCTCCTGTGATCGGATGTGCGAATTCCATATGATGAGAGTGCAGTGCCTGTCTGGTCATGTGTTCCATATCCGGATTATACAGGTAATCCCCGATCAGCGGGAAACCAAGATATTTCATGTGGATACGGATCTGATGTGTCCGGCCGGTTTCAAGCTTCAGAGAGACCAGGCTGTGTCCGTTGGCTTCTTTTACAAGCTGGTAATGAGTGATGGCTTCCTCACCGTGTTCAAAATCAACCGTGCGTTCGATGATGGTGCCTTCTTTTCTGGCAAGCGGAGCACAGATTGTTCCGGCCGGAGGGGTGACACTTCCTTTTACTACGGCAAGATATTCCCGGTGCACTTCACGGTTCTTGGTCATCGTTGAAAGGATACTTCCACTGACCAGATGTTTGGAGACGACAGTCAGTCCGGAAGTGTCCCGGTCCAGACGGTTGCAGCATCGGAAGATGAAAGGTTTTCCATGTTCCTGATAATACCATGCGAGTGCATTGGCAAGTGAATTATAATAATTATTCATGGACGGATGGATCGGCATGCCGGCAGGCTTGTTGATCACGATAATGTCCTCGTCTTCATAAATGATATCCAGTGGAATCTCAACAGGCGGGATCTTCTCGGAACATTTTGTCTCGCAGATGATAACCTGAAGAATATCTCCGGAGGTCAGTGTCTGGCGCATATAATAATGCACGCCATTGACAAGAATACTTTTGGGCATGCGCTTGATCTCAGCAAGATTCTGTCCGGAATATCCTTTGCGTCTTAAAAACTGTTCAATGCGAAGGCCGTTGTCTTCCTCTGTAATTGTGTATTCTATCGTACGGTTCATTGCAATTCTCCTGTAGTATAGCGTATAATGATGATACATATGATTGTAGATATCTATCATATCATAATCCATGTAAGAAAATAAAGGCAGATATTCGGAGCATTGCATATTTACAAAATCATGATGATGAAAAAAACGTAGATGGCAGAGTATAGAGGAAAGGCTGAAATGGATGATATGTAAGAGAAAGGAGAAAAGTGTGACAGGACTCAGTACATTATGTTATATAGAAAAAGATGGAAAATATCTGATGCTTCACCGGACCGTGAAGAAGAATGATGTGAATAAGGACAAATGGATCGGTGTCGGCGGACATTTTGAGGCGGATGAAAGCCCGGAAGAATGCATTGTAAGGGAAGTAAAAGAAGAAACAGGATATACATTGACTTCTTATCGGTTCTGCGGAATCGTTACATTTGTATCTGGAAATGGTGTGACGGAATACATGCATTTATTCACTGCAGATGAATTCGAAGGAGAACCGATTGCATGTGACGAAGGAGAACTGGAATGGGTGGATATCGATAAGATTGAATCACTGAACATCTGGGAAGGGGACAAGATATTCCTCCGGCTGCTGGTAGAGAAAGTGCCGTTCTTTTCCCTGAAGCTGATCTATGACGGACATGACGGTCTGGTATCGGCTGTATTGAACGGAAAAGAGATAAAGAAATAAAAAAGATAGAAATAAGAAATAGAAAATAAGAAACAAAAATAAAAATGAAAGTGGAGAAAGGTGAGAATCAGAATATGCAGAAAAATATAGAACAAGAACAGATTAAAATGGAAAATGATCAGATCGAAGTTATCGTAAATTATCACGGAGCGGAACTCCGGTCATTGAAAAAGAAAGCAACAGGACAGGAATACCTCTGGAATGCAGATACGAAATACTGGGGACGTACATCACCGGTATTATTCCCATTTGTAGGAGGAGTAAAGAATAAAGTTTACAGACATGAGGGGAAAGAATATCCGATGAACCAGCATGGATTTGCCAGAGACATGGAGTTTTCACTGGTAAGCCAGAGTGCAGATGAAGTATGGTTTGCGCTGGAAGATACAGAAGAGACGTATAAGGTATATCCATTTCACTTTCATCTGGAGATTGGATACAGACTGGAAGATGCTTCGGTCAGTGTAATGTGGAAAGTTAAGAACATAAATAATACACAGATGCATTTTGCGATTGGTGCACATCCTGCATTCTTTTGTCCGCTTCATGAAGGTGAGAAGCAGTCGGAATATTACTTAGGCTTCCGTGACGGACTGGGAAATGCACCGGAAGCACTGGTGAATACCGTATTCGGAGAAGGTGGCGTCGTTACAACGCAGAAGAAGGAATATAAGCTGGCAGACGGATGTCTCTCGATCGATGAACATCTGTTTGATGGAGATGCATTGGTGATCGAAGACCACCAGATTCAGAGAGTAACACTTATGGATCCACAGAAGAAGGAATATCTGGCAGTAGAATTTGATGCGCCGTTAGCAGGCATCTGGTCACCTCCGAAAAAGCAGGCTCCGTTTGTATGCATTGAACCATGGTACGGACGCTGCGACAGTGAGATATTTGACGGAGAATTAAAAGACAGAGACTGGGAAAATACACTGGAAGCGGGAGCGGAATTTGAAGCAACCTATAAAATCATTGTTGAATAATTTTTTCAGAATATTTTATAGAATATATATGGATAACTTTGGGGAATCGGTTATAATAAGCATGTAGTTACATGATAACAGTCATTACGAAAGAGAGGAAATAGATATGGCAATTGTACATTTGTCAAAAGATAACTTTAAGGAAGAAGTATTAGAATCAAAAGTACCGGTACTGGTTGATTTCTGGGCAACATGGTGCGGACCATGCCAGACAATGGGACCACTGGTGGAAGAGATCGCAGAAGAGCGTACAGACATCAAAGTATGCAAGCTTGATGTAGATCAGGAACCGGAACTTGCAAGACAGTACCGTGTAATGTCCATTCCGACATTCCTTGTATTTAAGGACGGAGAAGTTGCGAAAAGAGACATGGGTGTGATGTCTAAAGAAGAAGTTGAGGGACTTGTTGGATAATATCTGAATCTGAAAACTGTAATTGGCAGAGCTGTGTGCAGTAAGGAGATTAATAGAGCGGCTTCACCGAATGGTGAAGCCGCTTTGTGTATACAAAAGTATTAAAGCCCAAGTACATCTTTAATAGAATAGAATCCAGGATCTTTTCCATCAAGATAAGCTGCACAGTCGCAGGCGCCTCTTGCAAAGCATTCCCAGTTATAGGAATGATGTGTGATTTCAAGTCGTTCTCCCATGCCTCCGAAGAATACCGTATGGCTGCTTGGAATATTACCTGCACGGAGAGAATGATAACCGATCGTTCCAGGTTCACGAGGAGATTCGCCCTCGCGTCCATAGACCGCGATGTCGCTTAGCTCTTTGCCAAGAGCATGTGCCATGATCTCACCCATTTCTTTGGAAGTACCACTTGGAGCATCTTTCTTCCAATGATCATGCATTTCCAGAATCTCGATATCGATCTCATCTTTTAACGTTGTAGTTACAAGTTCCAGAAGCGTGTTCATAATATTGACAAGTTTGGAAGTATTGGCGGCATAAAGCATCGGAATCTGCTTTCCAGCATCCTCAAATCGTTTCATCTCGTCGGCAGAGAATCCGGTAGAACCGCATACCAGTGCTTTCTTATGTGCAATGGCAAGATTCAGGACTTCCATAGCCATTTCTTTTGTTGAAAAATCAATGATGACATCACAGGAGTCGATCACGCTTTCCAGATCATCTGTTACAGGTACTCCAAGTTCAGAGCCTGTCATTGCGACGGTTCCAAGATCCTTTCCTACATAGTCGCGTCCTTTTGGTGCTATTCCGGCGACGAGTTCCATATCGTCACGACTGGCAGCCACCTGTGTGATTAATTTTCCCATTTTTCCCCTTGGTCCGATTACAATAACTTTCATAAATAACTATTCTCCTTTCGTAATCCGATCGTATTATTATATGGCTGGATTCAGGATTACTATAAACTAAGACCAGTATAACACAACGATTATCTTGTGGATATGAAGAAATCTGAAAATAGAAGGAAATTTCACATAAATAGAGAAGAATTCGGGAGGGGAGCCGATGGTTGATGTGTATACATGGAAAAAGATAGAGATCCGGGATTCGTAAGAGTCGGCTCTTGTAGGAAAGACATGAAAATAGTATACTAAAAAAACAAACATAAAAATAATCTTGAAAAAGCGATTATTAAAAAGAACAGATAACGGAGGCACAAATGAAGGGAATTATATTTGACGTAGACGGAACTTTATGGGATTCGACAAAGGAAGTCGCGATTGCATGGAATAAAGTATTGCAGGAAGAATGGGAAGGTCATGAGATCTTAACGGTGGAAGGACTGCAGAAAGAATTCGGTAAGCCGATGGAAGCGATAGCAGAAAGCCTCTTCCCGGAACTGCCGGAAAAAGAGAGAATGGAACTTCTGGGCAAGATGATGGTATATGAAAATGAACTGGTAGCGGTTGGCCCGTGTGTGATCTACGATGGCGTACCGGAGACGATCAAGGCACTGAGCGAAAAATATCCATTGTATATAGTAAGTAACTGTCAGGATGGATATATTGAAGCATTTCTTAAGAATTCCGGACTGGGTGAGTATTTCAAAGATTTCACCTGCCCTGCTTATACAGGCAGATTAAAAGGGGAAAATATCCGCATCATTATGGAAAGAAACGGACTGGATGAAGCAGTGTATATAGGAGACACGCAGGGAGATGCCAATGCGTGTAAGAAAGCAGGAGTACCGATGATCTTTGCGACATATGGATTTGGCGAAGTGGAAGGCGAATATCCGTCGATTCAGTCATTTTCAGAACTGCAGGATATGGATTTTGAAAGATTATAATCAGAAAAATATATTCAATGACAGAACGATTGCGGAATAGAGAGAAAAAATATTGCATTTTATAAGCAAAAATACTATAATTTTCTTATATTATTTCGTAGAAAAATACTAGAAAAGCAGAGGTATAGATTATGAAAAAAAGAGTTGTAGTTGCATTAGGACACAGAGCACTTGGTACGACATTACCAGAGCAGAAAGAGGCAGTAAAGAAGACAGCAAAAGTAATCGGTGATCTGATCGAAAAGGGATATCAGGTTGCGATCACACACAGTAATGCACCTCAGGTTGGGATGATCCATACAGCAATGAATGAATTCGCAAAACAGCATGAAGATTATACAGCAGCACCAATGTCTGTATGTTCTGCAATGAGTCAGGGATATATTGGATATGACCTTCAGAATGCGATCCGTGAAGAACTGATGGACCGCGGAATCTACAGAACGGTCAGCACGATCCTGACACAGGTGATTGTTGATCCATATGATGAAGCATTCTATACACCGACCAAGGTACTCGGCCGTTATATGGATGTAGAAGAGGCAAATGCAGAACGCAAGAAAGGGAACTATGTTGTAGAAGAACCTGGCAAGGGATTCCGCCGTATCGTATCAGCTCCGAATCCGGTCAGCATCGTAGAGATCGATGCGATCAAAGCACTGCTGGATGCAGATCAGGTTGTTATTGCCTGCGGAGGCGGCGGTATTCCGGTATTAGAGCAGGATCACCGTCTGAAAGGTGCAAGTGCGGTAATCGAAAAAGACCTGACAGCCGGAAAGATGGCAGAAGAGACAGATGCGGATGAACTGATTATTCTGACAAGTGTTGAAAAGGTTAAGATCAATATGGACAGACCAGAAGAAGAAGAACTGGGAGAGATCAGTGTTGATCAGGCAAAAGCTTATATGGAAGAAGGACATTTCGGAAAATATAACATGTATCCGAAGTTCAGAGCAGCTGTAGAATTCCTCGAAAAGAGAGAAGGAAGAAGTGCACTGATCACATCTTTTGACAAGCTGAATGATGCAGTCAAAGGAAAGACCGGTACGGTGATCAAATAAGGATAACGAATAGAAAATCTAATCAATTCAGATAAGACAGCCGGGAATAATCTGCGGAGAATGGGACATACTGTTGTAGAAGTCCGAATCTTACATTTCAGGATGTGAGACCGGAGAATACAAGGAGGAGTGTTTCATGAAAGCAAAGGTAGTGGATGGATGTATTTCCTGCGGAGCCTGTGTTGCGACGTGCCCGGAAGTATTCAGATTTGATGAGGATGGAGTTGCGGAAGCATATGCAAAAGTAACTCCGGAACATGAAAGCGCGGCGGTTGAGGCAAAGGAAGAATGTCCGGTGGCTGTCATTATAATTGAAGAGTAAGGCATGAAGAGAACCTGTACAGACATGGTGGAAGCTGTGAATGTACAGGTTTTTTGTTGTCATGCGTTGGCAGGTCAAAATGCATTACAGATGCATATGATATAGAGAACAGAGGAGCATTGTTTGTGGATAAGTAGTCCGAAGTCTGACAGGGAGGTGGAAAGCGTATGTCCAGAGTCCGGTTATGTGAACTGGCAAAAAAAGAAGTGATCAATTGTTGTGACTGCAAAAAACTGGGATATATAGACGATCATAGATGACTGTAAAGGGTGTATAGAAGCGCTTGTTGTTCCGGAAGGTGGAAAATGGTGCAATTTTTTCGGAGACGGAACAGAATATATCATACCATTTTCCTGCATCAAGAGAATTGGTCCGGATCTGATCCTGGTGGAAATTCATGAAGAAAAATAGGAGAAATGTGTTTGACTTCTTATTTTGAAAAAGATATACTGTACTTGAATTGCTATGCATTCGGAAGAAGCTGCCAGTGGCAGG
>OCHA01002077.1_pt1 | contig 12916 bp, 8 predicted proteins | sample 1538591 | NCBI WGS metagenome assembly OCHA01 (sample SAMN04571710, study PRJEB22368) | human gut metagenome | biome: human gut; material: stool | host: Homo sapiens | place: Luxembourg | collected 2012-09-06 | reverse complement strand
CGCGGTGACGGGCACAGTGACCCAGCCGCCGCCGCAGTTGTCATTATAATACAGCACAGTATCGCTCTTTTCCGCGGTCACTGCCACGGCAACGGAGTAGCGGACATCGGGCAGCGTCAGGATGTACGCCGCGCCGGTGCGGGTAAGCGACGCACCGGGATAGTCTGCGCCCGTCAGCGTATAGCCGTCGGCAGGGGTCAGGGTGAAGGTCACACTCTGCCCCGGGGTAACGGCTGCGGTCTGGGTCTGCGCTGTAAACACAGGCGAGGATTCCAAAACGATGCGGCACTGCACCGCAGGGGCTGCCGGGGCGGCAGCACAGCCTGCCAGCAGAACCAGCATGGCAAGAATAAGCAACAAGCGGCGCAGGTGGAACACATCCTTTCAGAAAAAATCTGTTTTTTACATCATAATACAAAATACCCCGGAGAGAAAGCCCCCCGGGGTGTGGATGAGGAAAAAGCTGTCACGATGAAGTGACGCGGGAATGGCGCATAATTACTGCTCGTTCACATTGGTGAACGCGGCAATGATGTTCAGCACCACGGCAATCAGCAGCGCGGCTGTGCCGTAGATGGCGCTGGACAGGTCAGCCATCGTCTGGGCGTTGTTCGTAAAGGTCATGATCGAGGCGATGGTGTTGACGCGGGGGCTGATGAACTGTACGGCAGCCACGACCAGCGTGATACCGGCAACTACGCTCATCGCATCGGCGGCAATGGCCAGCTTCTTGTCCAGCACGACGCGCAGCACCAGTGCAAGGATGGCGATGACGGCGCAGCCGATGACAACCGGGCTGGTGCCGATCTTGCGGAAGGAATCAGTCCCGGCGTTGACAATGCAGAAGCCAAGGCCGACAGCACCGGCAACGGCGGTCAGAAGCGACAGGATCAGACCTGCGCCCTTTTTATTCGTAGAACTCATGGTTTGCACTCCTTTACTGCTTCTTGGATTTGCGGTCATTCAGCACATACATGGCGGCGGCCAGTACGGTCAGGGCGGCAAAGACGACCTGCACGGCAACGAGGGCGTTGTCATACCAGGTGCGCACGCTGACAAGGCGGGTGCTGCTGGCCATGCCGTCCATAGCGTTGGAGTTGGCCAGCGCGTAGGCCTGCCATGTCATGGCCTGCTTGATGGCGCTCATCAGCTCGGTGTCCTGACCAACATTCTCGGTGATCCAGTAGGCAAACTTTTCGCTGACAGCGGCCATCGTGTTCTCACCGGTGAAGGTGGTCATCGTGCCGCCGTTGAGGGCATACTCCTTCAGCACGGCGTAGTTGGGGTTCATGATGAAGTCCTGGCTCTCCAGACCCTTGAAGCCCCACTCGCCGCGCAGAATGTTCTTGAGCAGGCCGGTGTGGGCGTTGGCGGCGGTGATGCCGACACGGTTGAAGGCGGTCATGATGCCCAGAGCGCCGGCATCCTCGATGGATGCCTGGGTGCCGCGCAGCTCGTTCTCGCGGGCTTGCTGCTCAGTCATAAAGACGGAAACGCCGGTACGGTTGATCTCGGTATCGTTGAAGGCAAGATGCTTGGGGGCAATGATAACGCCGTACTCCTTGCCGCCGCTGATAAAGGCAACGGCCTGACCGGAGGTAAGGACGGCATCCTCGGAATAATACTCGTGGTTGCGGGCGTTATAGGGGGTGCGGTGCAGGTTGGTGCCGCAGCCCCAGAAGATGGTCAGGTTGCTCCACAGGCTGTAGTTGCCGCAGATCTTGCCGTACTCGTTGGCAAGGTCTTTGTTGAAGGTCTGGGCAATGACGGTCTCGTTGACCATTGTGCCGAACTTGTATGCGAGGTTGGGATCGTTGGCATCCACGGCGCAGGGGTCGGTACTGGTTTTGTCGGTGTTGGCATACTGGCCGAGAGGATAGCTGTAGATGCCGTTGGGGCCATCGTTCTGGATGGTCTCGGGGCTCATGATAGACTCGATGGCCTTGGTGGAGGTGCCGCCCAGACCCAGACGAATCATGCCCTCCTCCAGGGTGAGCTGATCCATCAGCAGACTCCAGCGCTCATCATCAAGGTCAGTGACGCCCTTCAGGTCAGCCAGAGTCAGGCCGTTGTCGGCACCGAAGGTGACGGTGGACGGATCGCCGTTTGCGTTGATTTCATAGATGTCATTGTCCAGAATGTCGAGCATCTCATCGGAGGCGGTCAGATCCTTATAGGTCTTGGGGAAAGTGCCTTCCCAGTCGGCACGGGTCAGATAGGTAGCAGTGCCGGGCAGCCAGTAGTTGACATCCATGTCAGCCAGCTGGTTCTCCACAGCGGTGCCATTCTTGGTCGTTGCGAAAGTGGTGGTGTCCTGAGAGCCCAGATTCCAGCTCTTGACCTTGTCTGCGTCACCGCCGACATCCTGCCCCTCGGCAGCCAAAACGTTCTGCACAGCCTCGTGTGCACCGTTGCCGATGGTGAAGTAGTAGTCACCGGCATCGAGAATGTAGCAGCCCTTGGTACCGGCCGCGTTGTCGGCGGTGGAATCCCAGCTGGCCATATTCTGCATGTCAGCGGTGATGGTCACGGTCTCGGAGGCACCGGGCGCAAGCTCGGCGGTCTTGCCGTAGTCCAGCAACTGGATGGCAGCCTTCTCAACACCGTGCTCCTTGTCATAATCGGTGTAGGGCAGGCTGACATAGAGCTGCACAACATCCTTACCGGCGACGCTGCCGGTGTTCTTGACGGTCACGTTCGCGGTGACGGTCTCGTTTTCAAGGTCAACATTCAGGTTATCGAGGGTCTGCTCAAACGTGGTGTAGGACAGACCGTAACCGAACGGGTACGTAACCTCGTCGTCGTAGTTCCATGCGCTGCCGGTGGAGGAACCGACGGTGGAGGCGGCGTTGCCCTGCCCCATGACGGTGTCAAAATAGCGGGTCTCGTAGTATTTGTAGCCGATGTAGATGTTCTCGGCCTCGACAATGGCATCGTTCATGCTGATGTCGGGGTTGGCATTGGTCCACTGCAGGTCGCCGAAGTTCTGTGCAGCGGGAGAGTTTGCGTTCTTGACCGCATAAGTATCGGTCAGATGGCCGGAGGGGCTGACCGCACCGGAGAGAATGTCGGCCGTAGAAGCCGTAGCCGCCCGGCAGGCCGACCTGCAGGATGGCGTCAACACCGACGTTGTCCTCGATCTCCTGCACCTCCATGGCGCTGGCATTATTCAACAGAACGATGACCTTGCCGCCGTTGGCCGCCTTGGCAGTGACGGCGGCATTGATGAGGTCGCGCTCGTCGTCGGACAGGCCTAAGGGGTCAGTCTGGTTCAGGTTTTGGGTCGGGTCTACACCGGCCGTGCCGGGCTGGTAGGTGCCGTTCTCAGAGGCGGAGCGGGCAATCGTGACGATCATCACGTTGTTGTCGTTCATGCTGTCTTTCCAAGTGGCGTTCTGGCCGTCCAGCGCAGCCTGGCTCGGCTCCTTGCTGGAGAAAACGCCGGTCGTGGAGGGAGCCGTGATGTGGTTGTACTCAATCGTACCGCCCCAGCTCTGGACTTCGGACTTGAAGGTAGGCTGCAGGGCCTCGTACATATCGGCCACAGTCTGGTTCAGACCGAAGCCCTTTGCCTTGAAGGCACCGACCATATCGACTGTATCGGCATCCGTGCCGGTGTTCTCCACAAGGCTGGAACCCATATCACCGCCCTGTACGGGATAGTAGCTCGAGAAGCCAAGCAGTGTGATTTTCTGGGTCTCATCCTGCGTCAGCGGCAGTGCACCGTTGTTCTTCAGCAGGACGCTGCCCTCTTCGCTCATCCGCTCACCCACGTCCTGAATGCCGTGCAGCAGCTCGGTAGTGGAGGTGTAGTTGGATTTGAAAGTATACAGGTCAGTGCCGTCGGAGTCCTCGGTCACGAGCTTGGTGCTCTTGGTGCCCAGGAACTTGTCAATGTCAGTGCGGAATCCGTCCACGACGGTTGAGGCGCAGACACTGAGCGCCAGCAGCGACGCCGTGGCTGTGGTCACGCCGCGCCAGACGCGGCGGCCGGATTTTTTCTTACTCATGTTTTTCCTCCTTGTGTATCCTTGTGTATATTGTAATCGCGTGTAGGGCGCGTTACTTCTTGCTGCGTTCCTTGATAACCTTCTGTTCCTCAGGCAGGTTTTTCTCAACCGTCCAGAACAGGATCAGGATGACGGCACCGATGATATAGCAGACGGTCTCGACCCAGATATAGCTGACAGAGATCGCGGTCTGCACACTGGCGGTCTGGGCAGCGGTGCCCAGAGCGACGTCGGCGGCCTGGTTATAGCCGCTGCCGTTCAGCATGGCGCTGAAAATGGAGTTGCAGATCGGCGTGGCGGCGACCATAAGGGAGCTGTAGATGCTCATGGTCAGACCGTCGGTGCGGATGCCGGTACGGTACTCAATGTGGTCGATAACGTCGGCAATCATGGCCAGGATCAGATAGCAGGCCGGGGAAGAACCCAGACACTTGAGGGCCACGCCGATGGCGACCGGCACGATGCTGCCGCCGCCCAGACCTGCGATAATGCCGCCCGCGGCACCCAGCAGCATGAAGCCGCCGCAGACCAGACGCTTACCGAACTTGTTGGCCAGGGGTACCACAAAGACCGCAGCCACGGCCATCGGGATTGCGCCCATGATGCTAAGCAGACCCTGGGAGGCGCCCCATGCGTCCGCTGTGCCGAAGAAAGTGTTGTCCAGAACCCATTTGCAGAAGTAGCTCATGGAGCCGTTCTTCATCGCGCCGCTCCACTGGAACAGCATATAGAACGCCATGACGATCCACCACATGCGGTCACCGGTAACGGCCTTGAGCTGCTCGCCCAGCGTGGCGGACTTGGCAGGGGTCTCGGTGTCGGCGCGGCCTTCCTCGGTGACGCGCTCACGGGTGAAGAGGAACTGCAGGTAGATGGTCAGTGCGCTGAAGATGGCGACGGCCAGCATGGTGAGGAACCACAGGTGCTGGTCCTCCTTCAGCGCGAAGGAAACGAGCATCGGGAATACCATCGAGCCGCAGCCCATAACGCCCAGACCCGCCACGTTGGTGAAGGAAGCCAGCGCACCGCGCTGCTTGCTGTCACGGGTGGAAACGGGGATCATGGTGGAGTTGGCGGTGTTGTAGATGGGGTAAGCGACCGCGTAGTACAGGTTGTACGCGATGGCGATCCAGACCATCTTGGCCATGCCCTCAAACGGCACGATAAACATCAGCACACTGGCGACGGAAAGGGTCAGCGCGGAGAGCAGGATCCACGGGCGTGCCTTGCCGGCCAGAGCCTTGGTGTGCTCAATCAGCTGACCGACGATGAGGTTGGACGCCACGATGAGCACCGTGGAGACCAGCTGCAAGGTCGTCAAAAAGCCAAGATCAAGCTTGAGGACATCGGTGAAGTAGTTCTGCAGGATGCTGGTGAAGATGCCCGAGGAAAGCAGTGCGCCGAAGGGGCCGATAAAATAGCCCAGCAGCATTTCCGGCATCTTGACGTCGTCGCTGGTGATACGGGACTTCGTCAGCGGCGAGGACCAGAAGTTGGATTTCGAGGTTGACATGATAGAGAGTCACTCCTTCTTTGTGTATATAAGCAATTTGCTTACAGTATGCTTTTACGCCTTTGCCGTAACGGTATATTCCCCGCTGCCAAGCACCTTCTCTTCCCCGCTCGGCAGCACGACGGTGCATTCGGTGCCGACGGGCACCGCCACGGTCATCGTCATCTCGCCGTCCGCGATCTTCCATGCAGCCTTGATCACGCCGTAGGGCGTGCCCACCGTGCCTTCAGCCTCGGTGATGCCGCCGCCGACCACCGGCGCAAACTTGAACTTGCGGTACCCGGCCTCGGTGGGCTCCACACCCAGCACGCGGCGGTAGAGGAACGCGCCCACCGCGCCGCTGGCGTAGTGGTTGTACGAGATCATCATGTCGGTGCCGTCGTCGCCGATTGTGCACTCGCCGTTCTCGTCCAGACCGTCCCAACGCTCCCAAACCGTGGTTGCGCCCACGCGGACCTCATACAGCCAGCTGGGACACTGTGTGTTCAGCAGCATCTTGTAGGCAGTGTCGGCGTGGCCGTTGTCGGCCAACGCAAACAGGATGTACGGCGTGCCCGGGAAGCCTGTGCCGATCTTGTAGTCGTTCTTCTCAACCAGCTTGACCAGATTCTCGGCAGCCTTCGCCTTGACGTTTTCGGGGAACATATTCAAGTACAGAGGCAGCACATAGGCGGTCTGGAATTCTTCCTTCGTCTTGCCGTTGCCGTCGGTCAGCACACTGCAATAGGCATCGGCCACCTTACGGCTCAGCTCCTTGTACTTGGCGGCGTCCTCGGTTTTGCCAAGGATGCGTGCAATTTTCGCCAGTGTACCGCTGGTATTACACAGGGACGCTGTGGCGGTGTACTTGCTGCGGGCCTGCCACTGACTCATCTTCGGCACATCGGGGGCGACCCAGTCGCCAAAATGCAGCACCGACGGTGTGTGCCAGATGTAACGGTGCTTGCCGATGCCGAACCCGGCCCAGAAGCAGCACGCCTTGACGTACTTCTGCATGGTGGGGTACATCATACGCAGCACATCCAGGCTGCCCGTGGCCTCGTATAGAGCCCATGGCACCAGCACGCAGGCGTCGCCCCACCAGTCCACGGCCATCTCGGGCATTGTGGCGGGAAAACCGTAACCCTGCACAGGCACGGTGTTGGGGATGCCGCCGGTGGGCAGCTGCTCGGCCTTGACGTCGCGCAGCCACTTTTCCAAAAAGCGGCTCAGTTCAAAGTTGTACAGCGCGGTGGGCGAGAACACGGCAATGTCTCCGGTCCAGCCCATGCGCTCGTCGCGCTGGGGACAGTCCGTCGGTATATCAACGAAATTCGACTTGGCGCCCCATGTAATGTTGGACTGCAGTTTGTTCAGCATCTCATTGGAGCAGCGGAAGGAACCGCTGTGCTCCACATCGGAGTAGAGCGCCACGGCCTCGATTTCCAGATCCTTCGCGTCGACACCCTTGACCCCCGCATAGCGGAAGCCCATGTAGCTGAACCGCGGGCTGTAGGTCTGCTCGCCGTCGCGGCAGGTGTAGGTTGCCGTGGCCTTGGCCGTGCGCAGGAAGGTCGTGTTTAAGCTGCCGTCGGGGTTCAGGATCTCGGCGTGGCGCACGGTCACGACCTGCCCGGCCTTGCCGTTGAATTTGATGCGGACAACACCCGCAAGGTTCTGGCCGAAGTCGTAAATCGTCTCGCCGTCGGGGGCGGTCATCACGGCCACGGGCTTGTGCACCTCGTGGGCCTTGACCGGGGCACCGTAGTCCGCCGTGATGGCGGGGGTGACTTTCAGCGTCTCGGGCGCGGCGTTGTGCCAATCGCTGATTTCCTGCGTGGCATCGTAGGTCTCGCCGTCATACAGATCCGCCATCCGCACGGGGCCGCTCTCGCTGACCTGCCATGTAGCGTCGGTGCCGATGGTCTCCGTCGTGCCGTCCGTGTACTCGATGCGCAGCTCGGCCAGCAGAGCCTGACGGTCAGCAGTCACGCGGTTTTTGCGGGTAAACACAAAGCTGCCCACCGCCCAGCCGCCTGCAACCGTGAAAATCAGCGTGTCGACGCCTGTCAAAAGTGCCGTTATATCGTAGGTCTGATACTGCAAGTAGGACTTGTAGCTCGTAAAGCCGGGGGCGAAGTATTGCTCGCCCAGCTTTTGGCCGTTCAGCTCGGCCTCGTAGATGCCCATGGCTGTGGCGTAGAGGCGCGCGCGGGCAATGGGTTTGTTCGTTGTGATTTCCTTGCGGAAAACCATGGGCACGGGGCTGACCTTCGCCTCGGTGAAGTGGTAGCTCGGGTCGCTGATCCACCGGCCTTTCCAGGGCGTCTCCATGCGGCCTGTCTCAAAGGTAGTGGTGGCGGTGGCGGTCTCGCCTGCGTCGTCGGTGGCGTTCAGGCGCACGCTGTAGGTGGTGAACGGCAGCAGCGCAGGGCCGACGTAGGCAGCGCTCTGGCCGCTGGTCACATGGGCGGACCAGTCGCCGACGGTCAACTCGGCGTCGGCCAACTGTGCGCCCCGGCGGTCACTGCTCAGCGAAAACCCGATGCGGGGCGTGGAGCAGTCGGTCACGCAGCCGGCGGCCAGATGCTCCACCGTCAGGCGTGTGATTTCAAACATGTGTTCTCCTCCTTCGTCGGACGGGCAGCCCGTCCGGAGATTGCTTCTTTTTTCTGTAAGCTTACCATACCACAAGAATCGTGCGGCAGCGCATGATTTGCACGAAATGCGCTCTTTTTCGCACAAACGGTTTTTGGCTTCGTCAGGTTTCACAAGGTTTCTCGCTTGTTTTTTGTACACATTGCTCAATGTAGCATCCGAACATAGACTCTTTTCGCACAAACAACGCCCCCTGCACAGCGTTTGCCGGTGAAGGGGGCGTAAAACTTCATTTTTATTCTTGCTGCGGCTGCCCCAGCGGAATCAGTACGCGCAGCTCAAACCAACCCTCGCGGGTCGTAATTGTCGCGGTACCGCCGTATTTTGCGGCGGCGTTTTGTATGCTTTTTACACCGAAACCATGGTACAAGACATCCTTTTTCGTCGTGACAGGCAGGCCCTTCTCAAATTTCAGCTCACCGTCAAAGCAGTTTTCAATGCGGATGGCTGCAAAGCCTTTTTGCCTCGCTACGCTCAGGTGGATGAGCCTGCGCTCCGGGTCTGTGATTTTGTCGGTGCTCTCGATTGCGTTGTCCAGCGCATTGCCGAACAGGTTGCTGATGTCCATCACGTCCATAAAGTCCAGCGCTGTGCCGTCAGCCACGCAGGTCAATTGAATGTTTTTGGTGCGGCAGGTCAGACTTTTGCCTGTCAGTACCGTGTCCAGCACCTTATTGCCGGTGTCGTTCTGCGCCTCGTAGGCTTTGATTTCCTGCTCCATATTGTCCAGCACGGCATTGCGCTTCTCGCCGCTCTCGGCGCGAAGCACCGCGATCTGGTGCTTCAAGTCATGATATTTTTGGTTGATGAGGTCAATGCTCTCCTGCCGGATTTTGTAGTTTTCATACTGGATGTGCAGCATGTTCCGCAAGGCATCCGCCTCGCGCTGCGTCAATAAATCGCGCAGCTGCGATTGATATGCAAACAGCAGCGCCATTCCGCCGAAGTAGACAACCGTGCGCATTGTGTAAATTTCCATCGTGCCGCGGGCCGAAAACGGCGTGTTCAGCTGCGTATAGCTGATGCTGGACAAAATGTAGATGGCCGCCGCCATGACCGCCGCGATGCAGGTCGTGCGGGGCCGAATGTCAAACTGAATGCTGCCCGTGCTGCCGCCATCCTCCAGAAGCCACATCAGGCCGAAGATGATGCCGAACCCCGCCGCAATAAAGAGCACCAACGCAGGCAGACTTTGCAATGCTGCGATGTAACGCGCAAAATATACATACATCTGCCATGTCAGCGCCCCGGCAAAACCCGCCAGAATAAACGCCCGCGTGCAGAAATACCCCACCTGCCAGCGGTCTGCACGGGTGGCCGCCGCCATAAAAAGCAGCATAAGTGCGACAGAAACCGCGTACAGTACATTGAACCGCCAGCCGTCAAAGCCGTCGGTGGACACAAGGTAGAGTGCCAATACCGCCAATGCACCACCGTACAGCGCCGCACGCTTGACCCCGCCGTAGCGCGGAGGCAGAAACCGCAGGTACAAAAGGCAGGCCAGCCAGTCTGCCAGCGCCGTGACAAGGCGCGGAATATCCATCTCATAATAAGGGATTTTCAGCGGCATATCGTCACCCTGCCCCGTTGATATAGTCGTTCAGTGCATCCAGAAATGCCTTGCGCCGCGCTCGGGCCAGCGGCACACGGTCTCCGTGGACGACGGCATCCTCACCGTCCATTCGGTCAACGTGTTCCAGATTCACAAGGCAGCCCTTGTTTACGCGGAAATAACTGTCCTGCGCCAATTTTTCCTCAGTCTCCGTCATGGAGCCCGGGGCGGTCACCTCCCCTTCCGCCGTGTGAAAGACCAAGTCATGCCCGCAGTTCTCAATCCAATAAATGGCCGAGGTCTCCAGCTTATGTGCCGTGCCGTGGGCGTTGATCTGCAAAAAGTGCCGTGCGCGGCGCGCCACGCGCTCCACGGCGCGGCCAAGTCTCTGCGAAAACGCATAGTAGCTGACAGGCTTCAGCACATAGTCCAGCGCATCGACGGCATAGCCCTTGATGGCATACTGCGGCGAATTTGTGATGAAGATAATGATAACCTCGGTGTCGACCTTGCGGATCTCCTCGGCAGCCATCATGCCATCCATAAACTTCATCTCGATGTCCATCAGGATGATGTCATAGACAGCCTTATAGCCAAGTGCGATCTCGTCGCCGTCGGAAAATTCTGTCACGGTAAATTTTTCGCCCGACACCGCGCTGTATTTGTTAATATATTCGCGCAGCTGGCTGCGGTAGAGCTCGTCGTCTTCGACAAGGGCCAAACGAATCATACCCGGCACGCCCCCTTTTGTTTTTATACTAAATGTAGCATGTTCGCCGGAAAATTGCAAGGAAAGCCGCGGATTTCCATTCTTATCGGTTTTCCGCAGCCGAGAATTTGCAAAGAGCCGCGCAGAGGGCCTCATTCTTGGACAGCGACGCCGTCGCATTTGACAAGCTCGACGTGCCGTCCTACTGGCAGTTCCGCGGCTACGGCCACCCGTTCTATGTCAACATCCGCTACCGGTTCCCCTACAAGCCGCCCGTCATCCCCACCACGGGCAAGGCCGGGCGCACCAATAAAAAACCCGCATTGGTTTTGAATGCCAATGCGGGTTTTGGGTTTACGGGGCGGCAGACAGCTTTACGCTCTCATCAGCGTTCCCTGCAGGCTCTCCAATGCAGCCATGCGGGCGCTGACAGCAAAGACGCTGGCAACGTGGGTCAGCTCGTCGGAGCGGATATCCTCCGGGATCGTGCGCGCCAGCACCGTGCAGTGGTCGATGGCGTCAAAGCGGACACCTGCTTTGCGGCACAGCTCCACCGTGCGGTGGGCACAGCCGGGCATCGTGGCCAGGGCCGCCACGGCGTCCGGTGCTTGGGCGGGGTGGGCTGCGCCGGTATCGCGCAGCTCCTTGTCCAGCACAGTGCCAAAATGCTTCACCGCACGGCGGTTCGCGCAGCCCGGCAGCGGATCCTCCGTTGTCAGGTCCAGCTCCACCGGCTGGCGGATAAAGTCCGTGTACTTCCGTGTCAGGCGGCTGTACTCGCGCTGCAATTCCTTCCTTGTCAGATCCGTATACTGCATACCTTTCCACTCCTCTTTTACTTGCATCGACTATTATACACGTGGGAGTGGTGTATGTAAAAAGTATTTTCTGTATGTCTGATATATAAAATATGCATGACAGACTGTTTTAGCAATTTTTTTGGATATGCAGCAAATGACAGCAGCCCTCTCCCCTGCTCTCACAGCTGCGCCAGCGCATCGCGCTCCTGCAGACGGAGGGTGGCGCGGCGGTAGCTGAACACAAAATAGACGATCTCTGCGGCGGCGGTCAGCGCCCAAGAGCAGGGATACAGCAGGTAGAGCGCCGGGATCGTGTGAAAGTGGGCAAAGATCGTGTAGACCCACGCAACGCGGAATACGCAGGACCCCAGAATTACGATGATCGTCGGCCCTACCGTCTTGCCGAGGCCGCGGGAGGCGGCAATCGTGCAGTCCATGAACGCCGAGGTGCAGTAGGCCCAGCCCATGACCATAATGCGCTTCATGCCCGCGTCGATGACAGCGCTCTCGGTCGTGAACAGCGCCAGGAACTGCCGCCCAAAGACGAGCAGTCCGCCGCCCAGCACCGCGCCCAGGCCAAACGAGTAGGCCAGCGCGATGAAGTAGCTTCTCTTGACGCGGTCCAGCTTGCCCGCGCCGTAGTTCTGGCTCATAAAGCTGGCGCAGGCCATGTAAAACGCCGCCATAGCGTCATAAACCATCGCGTCGGCGTTAGCTGCGGCGGAGTTGCCCTTGACCATCAGCGAGTCGAAGGAGTTGACGCCCGCCTGAATAAAGAGGTTGGCAATCGCAAAGATCGCGTTTTGCAGGCCCGCGGGCACACCCAGCATCAGGATGCGCTTTGTCATGTTGAGGTCCAGCCTTACCTTGTGAAAATCCAGCGCATAGCAGTCGCTGACCTTTGTCAGCGCGTGCAGGATCAGCCCTGCCGAGACGCACTGGGCAATCGTGCTGGCCAGCGCGACACCGGCGACATCGAGCTTGCAGACGATGACGAAAAACAGGTTGAGCAGGATGTTCAGCACGCCCGCAAACGACAGGTAGGCCAGCGGCTTTTTTGTCTCACCGATAGCGCTGAACACTGCGTTGCCGAAGTTGTAGAGCGCCAGCGCCGGCATACCGAGAAAGTAGACCCGCAGGTACAAAATCGCACCGGGCAGCAGGTCCGCCTTGGTGTTCAGCAGCTCCAGCAGCGCAGGCGAGCCGAACAGGCCGACGAACAGCAGCAGCACACCGGCGGCCAGGCTGACCAGCAGCGCCGAATGGACGGTCTTGCTGACGTCCTTGGGGTGCCCGGCACCGTAAAAGCGGGCGACCAACACATTGACGCCATTGCTCAAGCCGATCAGAAAGCCGGTGAACAGTGTGACAAACGTCGCCGTCGAGCCCACGGAGCCGAGCGCCGTGGAACCGGCGAACCGACCCACAACGGCAACGTCGGACATGTTGAACAGAATTTGTAAAAGGTTGGATAAGGCCAGCGGCAGGCTGACCAGCAGAATTTGTTTGGCCAGCGGCCCTTCGATCATGGTTTTGGATTTTGAGGTGGTGCTCATGATGGATGGTTTTTGCTCCTGTTTTAATTGTGACTGCACAGTAGAGGCCGGGCATGCCCGGCCCTCGCGCGTAAGGCAGATGGGTTCTTGCGGGAAAGCCGCGGGCCGCACATCTGCGGACCCTACAGTTCTGCTTTTC
>OCHA01002072.1_pt1 | contig 12942 bp, 14 predicted proteins | sample 1538591 | NCBI WGS metagenome assembly OCHA01 (sample SAMN04571710, study PRJEB22368) | human gut metagenome | biome: human gut; material: stool | host: Homo sapiens | place: Luxembourg | collected 2012-09-06 | reverse complement strand
AGTTTGCGAATCGAGAAAGAGTTTGAAAAAATGAGGTGTGGCTTTTGATGCCACACCTCAGAATTTTTGTAAACCTTGGTAAATACCGGATTTTTCATTAACCGAAGTATCTCTTTAACAGACCCTCAAATGCTTTTCCGTGTCTAGCCTCGTCACGGGCCATCTCATGAACAGTATCATGGATTGCATCCAGGTTCAGAGCCTTTGCTCTCTTTGCCAGATCAGTCTTACCAGCGGTAGCGCCGTTCTCAGCTTCTACTCTCATCTCCAGATTCTTCTTGGTGGAGTCGGTAACAACTTCGCCTAACAGCTCTGCAAATTTTGCAGCGTGCTCAGCTTCTTCGAAAGCTGCCTTTTCCCAGTACAGACCGATTTCGGGATAGCCTTCTCTATGTGCAACTCTTGCCATAGCCAGGTACATACCAACTTCAGAGCACTCGCCCTCGAAGTTTGCTCTCAGGTCAGCGATGATATCTTCCGGAGCGCCCTGTGCAACGCCTACAACGTGCTCAGCAGCCCAGTTCATTTCGCCGGACTGAGCGACGAATTTGGAAGCGGGAGCATGGCAGATAGGACATTCTTCCGGAGCCTTTTCACCTTCATAAACATAACCACATACAGAACATACGAATTTCATAATTTTAATCCCCTTTCTTATTCATGACAATGGGTTTCATTGTCTGATTTGTTGTGAAAAATTAACTGTGCTGTTTGTTTAAACAGCAGTGGCAGATCCCCTGAAAATACACTGCATGTCCGTCGATCCGGTTTCCATCCACGGATGTCCCGTGAAGAGAATCGAAGGAATCCGGAAATTCGGTGTGCAGGTCGAGAACGCTGCCGCATTCCGAGCAGATAAAGTGATAATGACGACTGGTATCAGCATCGAAGTGATCCACACCGTCCCCAAGCCGGAGTCTTGCGATCTCACCGAGGTCAGCAAGCAGGGTCAGGTTCCGGTAGACAGTTCCAAGACTGATGTTTGGAAAGTCTGCACGGAGAGAGTGATATACCACATCTGCGGTCGGATGATCTTTGCGTGTCATAAGGAAGCACTTGATCGCTTCCCGCTGACGGCTGTACTTCAAAGCCGGCATTGCTTCATCTCCTATCCAATAATGATAATCGTTATTGTTATCATGGCTTTATTATAGGTCACCGATCCGGAAATGTCAACACAATTTTTTGGATTTATACATTTTTTAGATTTATACATTTTTTAGAAATATATTCTTTCTATTTTATAAAAAGAAAAAAAGGATGTGGTATACTGAAAATAGTAATGCAGTGCAGTCGGGAAATGCAGACTGCCTGCAGCAAAAGACAGGGAGTTGTCAGATCATGAAATTTAAGACAAAGCTTGCAATCACATTTTTGACGATCATCCTGCTTCCGGTTTTATTGTCCCTGTGCGCGTTTCTGGGTATTGGGACGGTCATGATGCGGTCGGGAGGCCAGACGACCTACGGCGAAGGTATGCGGGCGTACAGTATGATGTCGGAATCGATCGATGCGTTCAGTCAGGCGACGGATGAGCTGTTCGATACGATTCAGGAGCAGGCGCGGGAAAATACGCACCGGCTGGAGGACAAGGCGTATCTGGATAAATTAAATGAAGAAGCGACGGATAAATCTTCCTATATTATCATCCGAAAAGGGGATCAGATTTACTATGCCGGAAATGCAGCTGCCGCGCAGCAGATTTTTTCCAGGCTGCCGGCGTATGGGCTGGAGAGCGAGGAAACGGATTCCGCATATTACTTTAATGATATGCGCAAGCTGGTAAAACAGATTGATTTTCAGTTTGCAGACGGGACAGAGGGCAGCGCATTTATTGTAACGCGGATCACGAGTATTTTCCAAGACGTTCCTGTTGGATATGTTTCTGGCGATCATATTTATTCTGGTGCTTACGGCGATGGTGCTGACCCAGTGGATCCATAAGGATGTATTTGCTCCGATCAACCGGCTGAATCTGGCGATGCAGAAAATCGCGGAGGGAAACTTCGATTATATGCTGGAATCCGAGGACGACAACGAAATTGGCGAGCTGTACCGCAACTATGAGGACATGCGTCTTCGGTTAAAAGAGTCCACAGAGGAAAAGATTCAGAACGAAAAGCAGAACCGCGAGCTGATCAGCAATATCACGCATGATTTAAAAACTCCGATCACGGCGATCAAGGGCTATGTGGAAGGAATTATCGACGGTGTGGCGGACACACCGGAGCGTCGGGACAAATATCTGCGCACGATTTACACAAAAGCGAACGACATGGATCGGCTGATCAATGAGCTGACCTATTATTCCAGTATTGATAATAATCGTATTCCGTACAATTTCCACCGGATAAACGTTGCAGAATTTTTCGCAGACTGCGTAGAGGACGTCGGGCTGGATCTGGAATCGAAAAATATCCAGCTGAATTATTCCAATCTGGTGGAGCCCGACACTCGGATTATCGCAGATCCGGAGCAGCTCAAAAAAGTCATCAACAATATCATTGGTAACAGCATCAAATATATGGACAAAGAGAAAGGCGTGATCGACATTCGCCTGCTGGATGAGGTGGATTCCATCCGGGTAGAAATCGAGGACAACGGCAAGGGAATCGCGGCAAAAGACCTCGGCAATATATTTGAGCGGTTTTACCGGACGGACGCATCCCGCAACTCCATGAAAGGCGGAAGCGGAATCGGGCTGTCCATTGTGAAAAAGATCATCGAGGATCATGGCGGATACATCTGGGCGACCAGCAAAGAGGGCGAAGGAACATGTCTGCATTTTGTGATTAGAAAATACAGGGAGGCGGAAGCAGATGAGTAAAATTTTAATTATCGAAGATGAAGTGGCAATTGCAGATCTGGAAAAGGATTATCTGGAGCTGAGCGGATTTGATGTACAGATCGAATATGCGGGTGACAAAGGACTTACGCGCGCACTGAAAGAGGATTTTGACCTGATCGTGCTGGATCTGATGCTGCCCGGCATTGATGGGTTTGAAGTATGCCGCAGGATCCGGGAGGAGAAAAATGTCCCGATCCTGATGGTGAGTGCGAAAAAGGATGACATCGACAAAATCCGGGGCCTGGGTCTGGGCGCAGACGACTATATGACGAAACCGTTTTCTCCGAGCGAGCTGGTAGCGCGCGTTAAGGCGCATATGGCGCGGTATGAAAGGCTGACGAGCAGCCATCAGAAAACGAACGATATTATAGAAATCCGTGGCCTGAAAATCGACAAAACGGCAAGGCGTGTATGGATTAACGGCGAAGAGAAAGCATTTACGACAAAGGAATTCGACCTGCTGACCTTCCTTGCAGAGAACCCGAACCATGTTTTTACCAAAGAAGAGCTGTTTCGGGAAATCTGGGATATGGAATCGATCGGCGACATTGCGACCGTAACCGTCCATATCAAAAAAATCCGTGAAAAAATCGAAGTGGACACCGCCAATCCGCAGTATATCGAAACAATCTGGGGTGTTGGATATCGCTTCAAGGTCTGAAGCATATCCGGAAATGAGGGGAACGTGGCAGTAAAAATTATATACGAAGATAAAGATATTCTGGTTTGCGAAAAACCGGCGGGACTGGCGGTCCAAAGCGCCCGGATTTCCGAGCCGGATATGGTCAGTGAGCTGAAAAACTACCTGACGGGGAAGCAGCCGACGGGCGCGCCCGGCAAATCTGCGGAAATCTCGGCGTTTGGAGGCACCCGACAGCCGGCATCGGCAACGACGTCCGTTGGAGTGCGCAAGCCGCAGTCGGTCTATCTGGGTGTCGTGCACCGGCTCGACCAGCCGGTTTCCGGTCTTTTGGTTTTTGCCAAAAATAAAAAAGCCGCAGGTGCGTTAAGCAACCAGACTGCGCAGCATCAGATGAACAAAATCTATTACGCAGTCGTGTATACGAAAGAAGACCTGACCGGAAAACGCGGAACACTGACAGACTGGTTGGTAAAGGAAGCTTCTATTGCTCGCGTCTGCGATGCTTCGCAGAACGGTGCGAAAAAGGCGGTTTTATCCTGGAAATGTCTGGCATGTCAGGGAAACCGGGCACTTTTGGAAGTGGAGCTGGAAACGGGAAGATTCCATCAGATCCGGGTGCAGATGGCGCATGCGGGAATGCCGCTTCTTGGCGATCAGCGCTACGGCAGCGAAGAGAGTCGGGAGGTATCCATGCAGCTCGGGATTCGGACAATCCGTCTGCAGGCAGTAAAACTTGCGTTTTGTCATCCGACAAGCGGGAAAAGAGTATGTTATGAGCTTACGGACAAACTTACACTTTGAAAGCAAATCTGCGGTTTCGTGGCTGACCGCCCTGTGGATTTTTCTGATGACAGCGGTTTTTCCTTATTATATGAAGGATCACTATTCCCAGATGGGCGTGCGGAAGTTTTCGTTTTTCCTGACGGTCAGTCTGGTGTGCCTGATTCCTGCAGGCGTGCTGGCGGCTGGAAGCTGGGGAAAAGACTGCGCAGCGAAGGTGTTTTTGCGGATGCACAAGCCAGAGTCAGACGCAAAGACGCAGACAGGTGTGCAGGCACAGGCACACCCAGCCGCTCGTTCTCTCAGCAATTTAGATATTGCCATGCTGTGTTACCTTGCAGCGATTTTCGTTTCGTGGCTATTTAGTGTTGACCGTGCGGCGGCATGGACTGGCACAGATGGCTGGTCGATGGGGCTGCGGACGCAGGTACTTCTTGTGCTGATGTATTTTCTGGTATCGAGGTATCTGATCTGGTGGAAAGGGCTGCTGGCAGTACATATGCTGGCGTCCGGCGGCGTGTTTTTGCTGGGGATCCTGCACCGGTTTTCGATCGATCCCCTCGGAATGTATCAGGGCCTGGATGAGTCGTGGCAGCTGTTGTTTCTTTCGACCATCGGGCAGGCGTCCTGGTATTCCGGATATGTCTGCGTGGCGCTGACAGCTGGAGCTACGGTGTTTTTTATTGCAAAAGACAATAGAATCCGCACGGCAGCAGGGCTGTACTGCATGCTGGGCTTTGGAACGGTTGTGACTCAGAACAGCGACAGTGCGTTTGCTGCGATGGTGTTTTTGCTTCTGGGATTGTTTCTTGCAGGCTGCGACAGCTTCGATCGGATGGAACGGTTTCTGGAAACGCTGCTGTTGATGTTTGGAAGCTTTAAATTGATCGGAATTTTGCAGGAGTTATTCCCTGAGAAAGCAAAACAGCTCGGCAGCCTTTCGGAATTTTTCTCAAAGAGCACGGCGACATGGGTATTTTTCCTGATCGTGTGCATGGGATACATTGTTCTGCTGTTGTACCGGCAAAAGCATGAAGCTGCAGAAATTATCCGCTGTGGGCGGACTTTGCGAAAGATTGCAGTGATCGGCGTGGTCGGTCTGATGCTTCTTTTTGTTGTGACGATTTGGGCGAATACAACCGGTCTGCTGCAGAAATGGTTCGGGGTTTCCAGTACGGGCCAGTATCTTTTATTTGATGAATATTGGGGAAATTCCCGCGGCTTTTCATGGAGCATTACGGCGGAAACGTTTGCAAAGCTGCCGTTATGGAGAAAGCTTACGGGCGTTGGACCGGATTGTTATTCGGTTTACTGCTATGCAGACACAGATCTTGCGGGCAGACTGCATCATTATTTCGGGCAGAATCAGACGTTGACGAATGCGCACAATGAATTTTTAAACCAGCTGTTCTGTACCGGCGGGATCGGATTTGCAGCGTTTGTCGGATTTCTGGCTACTGCGGTGTGTCGCTTCTGGAAAAACAGGGAAAAAGAACCAATGGCGTTGATGGGGCTGCTGGCGGTACTCGTTTACGGTGCGCACAACTTTTTCTGTTATCAGCAGGTTTGCTGCATTCCGTTTCTGTTTCTGCTGATCGCTATGTCAGAAAATCTGGTGCGGGAAGCGGCAGAAAAATAGTAGAAAGGAATACCCAATATCGCGAATCGCTTTTTGAATCCTGATCCTGATATCATAATAATGTCGAAATTACTCATACTAAGTCTCAATGGAGATGGGAAAACATCTGCGGAACGGAGAATGGTATGGGTAATTTTTTTGAAGAAAACAGCTGTTTGGAGAAGAAGGATAACGCTGCGGATGCAGAGGAAAATAGAGAGAATGCCCGGTCTTGCAGGAAAAAAGTACTCTATGCTGCAGGGCTTGCAGGCGGGTTATACGCAGTGCTTCGATATTTGCTGCCGCTTGTTGCGCCGTTTGTGTTTGCTTTTTTCATTGTCCGAATTTTATATCCGCAGCTTTGCCGGGCAGAGAAAAGACTGCGGATTCGCAAAGACATCCTGATGGCAGGATTTTTGCTGCTTTTGACTGGAATCCTTGCGGCTGGATTCTTTTTTCTGCTGTCAAAGGGAACTGCATGGGCGGTAAAAATCGGAAGTGAGTCAGGCGCGATCAAAGATCAGGTGAATACAGCGTTTGAAAATGGCTGTTGCAGGGCGGAAGAGCTTCTTGGGAGGGAACGGGGAGAAATTCGAACGTTTTTTCAGGATAAGGGGGACGAAATGGCGAAAACTGTCGGTCGGGAGATTTTGCCAAAGGCTGCGGACTGGACGGCGAAATCCTGCAGCTTTGCGCTGCGGACAGGAGCGTTCTGGGGGATCGGGATGATCGCGGCGTTCTGGCTGTGCAGAGATTATGCGCGTTTTTCGGAATGGATGAAAAAGAGCGAGATCTGGGAAAATATTGACAGAATCTTACGGATGACAGGCGGTTACTGCAGGGCGCAGCTGAAAATTCTGGTGATCATATCAGGAATTACAGTTTTGGGGCTTTGGATTGGAAAAGTCAGAAATGGTCTGTGGATTGGATTATTGGCAGGGATTTTGGACGCATTGCCGATGATCGGAACCGGCATTGTACTGATTCCGACTGCAATTTGGCAGCTTTTGAATGAAAATCCTCAGGGTGCGGCATTTGCTTCGGTTACCTACGTTGCGTGTATTGCTGCACGGGAGCTTCTGGAACCGCGCCTGTTGGGTGCGCAGATCGGTCTGCCGCCGGTGCTGATGCTTTTGTCAGTCTATGCAGGTGTGAAAGTGTTTGGAGCCGGCGGCATTTTTCTGGGACCGTTGTATACAGTGCTGTATACAGAAGGACTGCGGCAGATTTTCTGCAGAAGCTGAGGTTATTCAATTCCCATCAGGTGCTGCAGCTGAGAGAAACGCCTCTGTGCACAGGGGCAGACCGCGCCGTTATCCAGAACAATCTGGCAGGGGCGGCGATACAGCGTGCGGATATGCGCAGTGTTTACCAGGCAGGATTTGTGACAGAGAAAAAAGCTCTGGTCGAGTTTGGAGAGCGTTTCATTCAAGGAGCCGCTGCACTGGTAGATCGCAGTCGTCGTATGGACGGTGATGCGGTGCGCACCGGTCGCTTCGATATAAAGAATTTCATGGATTGGTATGAATAAATCCTGATCGGGCATCCTGAAATGCAGCCGACCGTTCGGAGAAGCCGGAATTTTACTTTTCTCGAGAACGCTCTGCAAACAGTGAAGAATCTGCAGGGTGTAGTTCGGATCGTCTTTGATTAAAAAACCCAGCGGTTCTACCTGATAGCGGAACGTTGTCATTGCCATTTCGGAATGCGTCGTAGTAAAAATAATGAATGCGCGCGGATCCTTCTGGCGGATTGCTGAGGCAAGTTCGATTCCATCCATGTCAGAGTGCAGATGGATGTCGAGAAAATAAACGGCATTTTCGGGCTGATCCGGAAGCAGATTCAGCAGCTCATGCGGCGTGTGGACGGCCTGTCGAATCTCCATGTCGTAAGCTTGAATGAAAATGTACTTTTCGATCATGGATTTGAGAAGATCAAGCTGAAGCGGGTTATCCTCACATAAATAAATTGGTATCATGTCATCCCCCATTCTGCCGCAGAAGCGGCATGAAATCTTTATGATTTAATGAGCGCAAGAGAGCGGGAACAGGCAAAGCCTGCTCATCGCGAACGGCGAAATTATTGAGTGAGCTATGCTCACGATATATTATGATAATTCTTTTTGAAGTTGGAAACAACAAGAATCTGTTTAAAAAGACCGTTTTCGCAGATCGTGTTGGAGGTCAGCTCCGGCGCATTGGCGATCAGCATATTTGCGGTGGGAAGTCCAAGACCGCTGTGCGCTTCTTTGGAAGAAATACTTGGCTTGAAAAGCTCTTCCAGAGGGAAAAGAAGCGGCTTCGTCGAGTTTTCAATATGAAAAATAACAGAATGCACCTTGCACACGATTGCAATATGAAACCGTTTCTGTTCGGTTTCGGAAGCAGCTTCGATCGCGTTATCCAGAAAAATACCCAGCACTCTGGAAAGAGTGAGCAAATCGGTGGAAAGTTCTGTGATTTCCTGCGTCAGCTCGAAGGAAACATCCAGCTGACGGTTCATCGCCTGTACCATTTTTGTATACAAAAGACCCTTGATCTCCGTCACCTTGATCAGCGACAGACGCGCAAGGGTGTCGTCCTGATTGACCAGAATGCTGCTGCTCGTGACGATACTGGAATCAAAATAATCCCGAAGCTTGTCCATATCGTTTTCCTGGATGTAGCCGGTAATGGTGGAAAGAATGTTCAGGTAATCGTGTTTGAACCGTCGGATGTCCTGATAATGATTTTCGAGCTGTGCCATGTAGTGTGTCAGATTTTCCTGCTCACGGGCCTGAAGCTCCAGCTTTTTGTTGGCCTGCAGTGTGTTGTAAAGCATCAGAAAAATCAGGACGTTTGCTGTTGCGAAGCAGAAAATCAGGATTCCGTTGAAGAACAGAATATCGCTCGGATAATGAAGCAGACTGCCGAAAATGATGTTGATCAGGAAAATACAGGAACAGATTGTGACCTCCAGAAACAAAAGCAGTTGAATCCGCGGAGGGATTACATTCTGATCCGTGACCAGCTTCCGGTGCAGACGGTTGCCGATAAACAGACACGGCAGGATGCAAAGGAGGGCGTGGAGGATGGAGAACAGGAGTGTGAGGGGAAGGGAGGTCAGAATGACATCAAAATAATATCCGGCGATACGCAGCGGAATAGTGACAGCGTAGTCAGTCAGAACACTCCAAGCCCATAGAATCTGAAAAAAGAGAAGGTTGTATAATCGATCCTTTTTATGAAACAGCAAAATAATAATCGCTCCAAGTAAAAAGATCGGGATGCCATATTGCCCGGAAAACGGGGCCAGAAAAATACAGATAAAAATTGTGTATAAGTATAGAGGGTAAGTGATTTTTCGGGGCAGACGTTTTGAAAGGATCAGATGACACATCAGTATAAAAGTGGTAGTTGAAATAAGTTGGCATAAAAAAGTAAGTAAAGTCATAAGCAAACCTCCTAGTGCATATATTATATTATCATGAGGACAAAGAAAGATGAAGCAGAAACGGAATATGAAAAAACGTAAAAATAATAACAATAGGTTTGCGTTTGGGTTAAAAAATGATGCGTTTAGGAAAAAATGATTTATCCATAAAAAGGTGTGATATCTTTAATACAGGAGGAGGGGACAATGATAGACAAGCTGGCAAACCAGATAGCGCAATGGAATAGAAGAGAATTAAAACTGACAGAGACAGAAAGTAAAGTCATAGAGTTTGGGCTTGGTGTATTTCTGGATGTGTGCGTAAAATTTTTGATTCTTTTTATGATCAGCGTTTTGATAGGAAAAGAAGTTGAATTTGCATTATGTTTATTATCCTTTTGTGGATTAAGATGTTGGGCAGGCGGAGTTCATTGCCCAACAAGAGGGACATGCTTATTGGCTATGATTGCTTTATGTTTTATTAGTCTTGTGGCAGGTAGCCTTTTAGAAAACTGGGGAATTGGAGTATTTGTTGTTTTATGGGGACTCTGCATTCTGATTTTATGGTTAAGGGCACCTGGAAGAACGAAAACAGCGTCATTGTTAGAAGCAGAAGAGAATCTTCGAAAAAAGGTATATTCTATATTATTTTGTGGAGGGCTGATTTTGCTGAGTTTATTGCTTACAAAATCGAACTGGCGTGGAATTATTGTAATTTCCGCACTGCTGGAGTCGCTCAGTATTCTTCCTTGTAAAAGGAATAAAATATAATACTGAAAAAGGAGAATATTTATGATGAAAGAAAAAACTGCAAAACTGGTTAGAAAAATTGCATTGAGTTCCGCAAAAAATGCAGTGAACAGAAAGCTGATTTTAATCCTGCATGAGCCCGAAGTACCTGAATTTGTCCGGAAATACATGGAGAAAAAGGGAAAGTAAATTCCGGAAACCGACGTGTGACAGCGTTTAAGACGAATTTCGCTGCGTTTAGGAAATTTTGATCTGTGAATGGACAGGCTATGTTACACTGTGAGACAGATAAGGCAGAAGGCGGTTACATAAAAACTCCGGGAGCCTTATTCATTGCCGAAAACGGCATAAAAAACAAGCAGAGCATGTGGGGAATTTGTGTGGTGATAATTAGATCGTGGGATAAATACATTGCTTTGCCTGTTTTTTAGAAGGAAACGAAGGGCGTGCAAAAATCAAAAAATGGTTTTTGCGCGTCTTTTCGTTTGCGGTGATGAGAGTGAAAATTCACTATCACTGAGTGAAAAAAGTGAATATTCACTCTGATAGGGTGAAAATTCACCTAATACTATTGAAAAAAGTGAAAATACAGGTATGATATAGCTAAGAACTAGATTTATCTAGGTAGGAACCGTGGGTATGGAGATAAAAGCCAGGAGGTGCTGTACGTGCAATATGAAAGCGAACGTATTGAATATAAATCCCAGATGATCGATGATATTTATAAAGAAGTGATCGCTTTTGCAAATACAGAAGGCGGCGTAATTTATATTGGAATTGACGATCAGGGAAATCCTACGGGAATTGAGAACATAGATGAAACTTATACCCGTTTGACAAATGGAGTCCGGGATGCCATTGCACCGGATGTGACCATGTTTGTGCGGTATGTCCTTCGGGAGAATAAATTTATTCAGATTGAAGTTGGAGAAGGCTCTTATAAACCATATTATCTGAAAGCAAAAGGAATCAAGCCGTCAGGCGTATATGTCCGTCAGGGTGCGTCCTGTGCACAAGCGTCTCCGGATCAGATTCGTCAGATGATTAAGGATTCTGACGGAGATGTGTTTGAAGAGATGCGCACCGTTGAGCAAGGATTGACATTTCAGGAAGCAGAAGAGGCATTTGCACGATATCATGTAAATTTCACAGAAGATAAATATATTGCATTGGGCCTGCGAAATATCCATGACGATCAGTATACAAACCTAGCGTTGATCTTATCAGACCAATGTAAGCATACGACCAAAATCGCGGTATTCGGAGACGATGCCAATACGGTATTCAAGGATGCGAAGGAGTTTGGCGGTTCTGTTTTCAAACAGCTGGAGGAAAGCTATGCGTATCTGTCCCTCTGTAACCGGACGACAGCGATTTTTAAAGGGCTGGAGCGGATCGAAAAATCGGATTATCCGGAGGAAGCTTTGAGAGAAGCGTTGCTGAATGCCCTTGTTCATCGGGATTACAGTTACAGTGGAAGCATTATTATCAATGTCAATAATTCCTGTATGGAATTTATTTCGATTGGAGGGCTGTTGCCGGGGTTGTCAGCGGAAGATATCCGGAGTGGAATTTCCCAACCGCGCAACCGGAGACTGGCGGAAATTTTTCACAGATTAAAACTGATAGAATCCTATGGGACTGGCATTCGAAAAATATTTGCACTCTATAAGGGCTGTGCGGTGCAACCTAAAATTGACGTGACGCAAAATACGTTTAAAATGATCTTGCCAAACAGAAATGCAGACATGCCAGAGCAGGAAGCTTTGACAGTTGCAGCAGAGAAACCTTCGACGGAAATTACGTCGCAGATGAAAATTGTGCTGGATTATCTGGCGGAGTATCAGGAAATGACGGAGGAAGAGCTGCAGGAGCTGCTGAATATCAAAAAAACGAGAGCATATTTGCTTGCACGTCAGATGAGTGAAAACGGATTGATCGATATTATCGGACGAGGAGCGGAAAAAAAGTATAAACTGAAATAATCAGGAGCAGCGCGCCCGGCATCATTTCATCCACCGGACGCGCCAATACTTTTCGTTTTCCGGTTGACAAATCCGGAGAATTTTTTTATCATCAATAACAGATAGAAAAGAAGCGCAGAAAAGGAATAGTAGAGATGGGAGCGCACTTCAGAGAGGCTGCAATGGTGGAAGCAGCTGTGCAGAACATTTTGAACCGACCCTTGGAGCTTTGCCCCAATAAGGCAGCGTAGGTCCGGCGTTAACGGATGCAGAGCGAACATGCAGAGTGCATGTTAATTGGGGTGGTACCGCCGGATATCCGGTCCCTTTGGGGATCAGGTATCTTTTTTTTATTCATGGCAATAAAATGCCCACAGAGTGTGCATTCTATTGTTTTTGAAAGAAAAATGTAAAACCGCCAGTTTAGATTTACAGGGAAAAGGAGAAATAACATGGCAGACAAAAAGATGGTAGAACAGATCACGTCCATGGAAGAAGATTTCGCACAGTGGTATACCGATGTGGTTCTGAAGGCAGAGCTGATCGGCTATACCAGCGTAAAGGGCTGTATGGCGATCAAACCAGCCGGCTATGCGATTTGGGAGCTGATCCAGAAGCAGCTCGACGAGAGATTTAAAGCGGCAGGGGTACAGAATGTATATATGCCCATGTTCATTCCGGAGAGCCTTCTGGAAAAAGAAAAGGATCATGTAGAAGGATTCGCGCCCGAGGTTGCATGGGTAACCTATGGTGGTTTGCAGAAGCTTCAGGAGCGTCTGTGCGTTCGCCCGACTTCTGAGACACTGTTCTGTGATTTTTATAAAAATGATATCCAGTCCTACAGAGACCTTCCGAAGGTATATAATCAGTGGTGTAACGTTGTTCGCTGGGAAAAAGAAACCCGTCCGTTTTTGCGTTCCAGAGAGTT
>OCHA01002067.1_pt1 | contig 12963 bp, 6 predicted proteins | sample 1538591 | NCBI WGS metagenome assembly OCHA01 (sample SAMN04571710, study PRJEB22368) | human gut metagenome | biome: human gut; material: stool | host: Homo sapiens | place: Luxembourg | collected 2012-09-06 | reverse complement strand
CTTCTCACACCAAATATCTTTTCCTGCTTTAGCGGCCTCGACAGACATGATACCATGCCAGTGAGGAGGCGTAGCTATATGAACGATATCTACATTGGGATCTAGAATCAAATCACGAAAATCATGGTATGCGGCAATCTTATCCTTTACCAACTGTTTACCTAGCTCCAGATGATTCTTATCGACGTCACACACAGCGACAAGACGAGTCCCGGCATAGTCCACATGTCCACGGCCCATACCACCTGTACCGATAATTCCTTTTGTTAATTGATCACTTGGAGCGATGAATCCATTACCCAACACGTGGCGCGGTACAATCGTAAATGCCGCGATTCCTCCAAGAGTCTTCAGGAAGTCTCTTCTGTTTGTCTTCATAGTACGAATTTAAAATTTAGATAGAATAGATTAACTTGAGTGACAAAAATAATCATAATACTCGAAGAGACAAGAAAAATGTATATAAAAAAGAAAAGGATGCCTTTAACAAAGACATCCTTCCCTAGTATTTTATGAAAATCTATTACAAAGCGAATTGCGGTTGACGGTGAATCCATTGCCCACGGGTGAAATCCGGGAAGTCTACCAAAGCACCGCCACGAGCGATTGACATCTCCGACAAGCCGGAGATAGCGCTCCAAGCGGCAGCGTCATAGCAGTCCATTGGAGCCGGTTTCTTATTACGGATAGCGTCGATCAAGTCGTACATCATGATATAGTCCATACCACCGTGTCCGGCCTCAGCAGCTTGAGACTCTAAGGAAGCCCACAATTTATGATCATATTTCTTGAACCATTCATCGGAATCATCCCAACGATGAGGCTTAGACTTTCCTTGTACATATACATGATCGCCATCGTTCATCCATAAACCCTCAGTTCCCTGAACACGGAAACCTAATGAATAAGGGCGAGGAGAATTGGTATCATGGGTTACGATAATCGTTTGTCCATTAGAACACTTAATCATAGAAGTCACGATATCTCCCAAATTGAAGTTGACCTTCGCCAACGGATGATTCTCACCCCCATTATCCACGATAAACTTATGCAATCCACGAGATTGAGTAGCCATAGCGGATAAAGAAAGGAAACGGTTACCACGATTGATATCCATACAATGAGCTATCGGTCCGATACCGTGAGTCGGATAGATATCGCCATTACGATGTACGGAATGGTTCGTACGCCATTGAGCCTCGGCGAAAGCCGTCGGACCCATACGAAGATCACCACTGCCCGGTACATAGTTGTAATGAGTTCCATCGTTGAATTTCACCTCACGCAAGTCATGCTCATAACCACAACCACCATGCAAGATCTCGCCGAACAAACCTTGGCGGACCATATTCAACGCAGCCATACAGTCACGACGATAACATACGTTCTCCATGATATTCAAATGGCTTCCGGTTGCTTCCGAAACATTTACCAAATCCCAGCACTCCTCTAACGTGTTAGCTGCAGAAACCTCCACGCCTACATAAGGAACACCAGCCTTCATAGCGGCGACAGACATCGGTACGTGCCATTCCCAAGGACTTGCGATGATCACGCAATCAAACTCCTCGTTGTTCAACATATTCTCAAATTCACGTTCACCCCCTTTGTAAACTTTCGGAGCAGGGACATTAAATTTAGCGATATGTTTCAAGGTACTATCGATCGGGCCCTGTTGGATATCGCAAATCGCTACGATCTTATTACCGGGGATCGCCAATACATTATTAATATGCTCATGGCATCTAGAACCCGTTCCGATGAAACCGAAACGTAATTTACCATCATCTTTACCGGCTGTTTTTTTCTTTTGGGGTTCAGCGGCAGTTGTTGTAGCTCCGGCGTTTCCAGCCATTGCCAAGCCTGCGGCACCAATACCAGCGGCAGATACTTTCTTAAGGAATGAACGACGAGTGTTTTCCATATATTTTATAAATTAGTTTGTGTTTTGAGGATACAAAATTAAAAAAATATTTTTTCAATCAAAACGTTATTGAGTATTTTGAAAAATAAAGAGTCCAAGACTAAAAGTTCGTTATCTTTCCGGTTTCCCTTTTTAGCCTCTCGAAGGTCATCATCATCTGTCGAAGTCTTTTAGGTTCTTTTTCCGCCAAATTAACTTGCTGACCGATGTCTTCCTTTACATTATATAATTGATAACAGTTACTATTTCCGGCAAAGGCAGCCTCCTCCGCGTCACCATAGGTATCCGGATACGGCGGGATCATGACCCAATCACCATCACGTAGCGCATAATTGAAATAACCTTCCAAGACAAGTTCCTTTCGCCCATTACCACCTTTTCCTAGAAAGACAGGCAAGGTGTTTTGGCTATCTACCTTATCAGAATAGGTCTGTCCGATCAACGCCGACAGCGAGGCTAACAAATCCATCTGGCAAACCAAGGCATCCGACACAGCGCCCGGCTTAACTTCCGCAGGCCAACGAAGCATGAACGGGATACAGGTCCCACCATCATACAAGCTCGTCTTTCCTCCACGAAGCGGTCCGGCCATCTTATGATCCCCTACCAATTCCACGGCTTGATCTTGATAACCGTCATCCAGAACCGGTCCGTTATCGCTAGTGAAAACAACTAACGTATTTTCCGTTAGCCCCAACTTATCCATTTCCTTCAAGAATTCGGTCACGCACCAATCCGCTTCCAAGATAACATCTCCACGAGGTCCCATCCCCGACTTACCCGCGAATCTCTCGTTCGGAACACGAGGTACATGCGGTTGATGCAAGCCATAGTACAGGAAGAAAGGTTTATCCTTATTCTCTTTCATAAAACCTTTCGCCTTCTCAAGGAACAACTCTGCCATATCCTCATCTTTCCATTGGGCGGTCTTGCCTCCTTTCTGGAAACCAATTCGAGGTACACCGTTTACGATAGCGCCGGCATGCCCGACACTCGGGAGCATTCTCAGTAATTCAGGATTATCCTTCCCAGTCGGTTCCCCGGGGAAATTCTCCTTATAACTGACATAGAGAGGATCGTTCGGATCGAGGTTTACACCTCTCCCATTCTCGATAAAGATACAGGGAACCCGGTCATTAGTAGCAGCTTGGATAAAAGAATAGTCGTAACCGATCTCTTTCGCTCCGGGATAAACCAGCTTGTTCCAGTCTACCACCCCGTCACCTAATCCTAGATGCCATTTGCCGACCGAGCCGGTGACATAGCCCGCTTGCTTCATCACCTTCGGCAAGGTAACCTGTTGAGTATTGATAATCAGAGCCGCATTGCCGGGAAGTATTTTGGCATCCCTATTTGTCCAAGGATATAATCCGGTAAGCAAGGAATACCGGCTGGGGGTAGAAGTAGCCGCCGTACAATAACCTTGCGTAAAGCGTATGCCTTCATTTGCGATACGATCCATTCCCGGAGTCTGTATGCGATGAGCCCCGTAACAGCTTAGATCACCATACCCGAGATCATCGGCCACGATGATCACCACGTTAGGTTGCCGGGGAGCTGATTGAGCTATTAAAGTTGTTGGCAAGGAAAACCCTGCCAACACACTCATTATACAATACTTATTCATCGCTTATTACGGATTCTGAGTTAATGTACCCGGATAAGCGTTAATCTCAGACTGCGGAATATACTGGATAGCCAACGGGCTGGTAGCAGGATATTCAGGCACGCCGTCATGGAATCCCGGGTAATGACGTTTCATCGTATCGCCTACACGATATACATCAAAACCACGGTCAGCCTCATAAGCTAATTCCAACTGACGTTCTTTCATGATAAGCTCATGAGCGTTTGTCGCATCCAAAGATTTATATCCGGCGTTAGGTAAGGAACGGGTACGAACGGTATTCAAATCGGCTAATGCTTTTGTATAGTTTCCTAATTTAGCGCTAGCCTCGGCGCGAATCAGGTATAACTCACCTAAGCGAGAGATAACCGGTGAATAAAGGTGGGGATAACCTTCTTGCTTAGAGCATTTATAACTATAGAATTTCGGATTACCTTGGCTTTCTAACATCAGGTAATCATAATCACCGACATAAGTTTTTCCCTTATAACTAATAGAATAACGTTTATTATCCACATCTACGGGAGTTAATGTGTACTCTTCATCATCCACGGTAGCGATTAACTTACCACCTACTTCCTTTGTCTCACCCTGACGATATACATAACCGGAAATCTTTCCGTCCGTATACAAGTTAGCGACGAAACGGAAAGCCGGAATTTGATCTCCCGCATCATTCTTCTTATATTGTGGATGGATAAAAGCCTCGCGGGCATCCGTATTTTTACCTGTCTCATGCAGCAAATCCATGTATTTAGCGCTAGCGTATACCTCACCCCAGCCTTGACCATCAATCTCCGCATACATACTACCTAACGGGCTACCCCAATCATCCCAATCCGAAGCAATGAATTTCACGGCAAAAATAGTCTCCGTTTGAGAAGCCGCATCCGGAGCAAGCTCATTATATGTCATAAACGTCGAACGACTCAATAAGGAGAATTGATTACTCTCGATTACCTCATTCGCATAATTATAAGATAATTGAGCGTATTCCTTATTCGGATTCTCAAAAGTACCACTCATATACATATAAACCTTGGCCAACAAGGCTTGAGCCGCATACTTTGAGGCATAGGCGGGCGACTTAAAATCAGACATCAACTCTTCTGCCTTTTTCAAGTCAGACAGAACTTGCTCATACGTATCTTTCACGGAAGAACGATCCGGAAGATCCAGGTTATCCATATCCTCAGGCATACCATTCACAATAGGTACACCCAGATTCTTCTCCGGTTCTTGATAATAAGGACGGCCAAACACACGACACAGATAAAAATACATCATGCCACGCATATAATAGGCCTCACCCAACTTTTGGTTCAACTCTGGAGATTCATTCTCATTGATCATCTTCATTAAAGAACTTGTCTGCGAGATGATATTATAAGCACTGTTCCAAACCGTAGAAAGCCCACCATTATTAACGGTATGCTGATAAGTAAAGTAAGTACCGAATGGATTTGTGGTCGGCTTATCCTTGCAAACGTTATCCCCGGGGAACTCTCCACAATAGTGTAAATGCTCAGATGCAGTTTTCAATTTAGCGTAGCAACCGTTTAATAAGACATCAACCGCAGCATCCTTATCTTCCATGATCTTGTCCTCCGTATACTTATCATAAGGCATACGTTCGATATCACAGCTTGTTATAAATGTGGCCGCTGCCGCAAGAGCCACTATAGCTATTTTTTTCATTCTTATTCCTTTAATTAAAATGTAACATTTAAACCAAACATAAATTTACGGGCTTGTGGGTACGGAGAAATGGCCACACCAACCGAACCAGCCTTGTATTGGCTTCCTATCTCAGCGGGAAGTTCCGGATCCACTCCAGAGAAACCCGAAAGAACAAACAAGTTCTCACCCGAGAAAGAAAGACGGACATTGTCTACATATTGGATCTTCCAAGGTAACGTATAGCCTAATGTCAAGCTACGCAAACGTAAATAGCTCGCATCCTCCAAGTAACGGGAAGATCCCTTGCTGGATTGGCTCTTATTACCATATTCAGCTTTTGGATGGGTAGCGATATCGCCCGGTTTTTCCCAGCGATTCCAATCATCCCTTAAATTCATTTGATTATAGTTTACATAAGCACCATCACTATCATACATAGAACGGTCATAATTGTAAATCTCACCTCCTACCGAATAACCGAAGACTGCGGATAAATCGATATTCTTCCAAGATAGATTTGTAGAGAAACCACCGTAGAAGTCAGGGCTTAATTTTCCTAATATAGTCTGGTGCTTGGAAGCCTCGCTATAATCAGAAGTTGTTATGCGTTCTCCTTTCTCATTTGTTGTATACCACAACGGAGCTCCTGTTTGCGGATCTACGCCAGCCCATTCAGTTCCATACCAAGTATCCACATCCTGACCCGGAGTCAAGATCTTATCCATATAGATGTAATAGCTTGTTCCTGCGTTGGCAGTAATAATCTCGCTCTTACCACCATACAATTCTGTGATCTTATTACGGTTCAAGCCCAAGTTAGCGGCAACGCTCCAATTCCAATCACCACCTTTCAAGATGTCCACACCTAATGAAACCTCGAAACCATTATTCTTAACAGAACCAACGTTACGATAGATACCCGTGATACCTGTCACACCGGGCAGAGGCACTTTATAAAGCAAATCGGTTGTTTTCTTATTGTAATAATCCAAATTAATAGTCAGACGATCGAACAAGATAGCGTCGATACCTACACCCGCCGTATAGGTTTTCTCCCATGTCAAGTTCTTATTTTCTTTTTGAGCAATTACCGCACCCGGATCACCGTTGTATCCCGTAGACATAGCATACAAAGTATACTGCGAATACAGCTCAGTAGGACGATTACCTACAGAACCATAGCTAGCGCGCAACTTCAATTGCTGTACCCAATCCTTTGCCTTGAAAAATTCCTCCTGATGGATATTCCAACCACCACTAACAGAGAAGAAATTACCATATTTAGCATCCTCACCAAAGTTTGAGGCACCATCTCGGCGGAAAGAGAAAGACAATAAATAACGATTGTCATACGCATAATTGGCATTGAACAAATAGGATTGTACAGCCCATTCCTCTTGCGATCCTTTTATTGTCTTAGGAGTTGTCGCTACATCTGCCACGGAGAAACCCGGAGCGAAACTAGCCGCTGTCTGATCCTTGATTTCCCGGGTATAAGAGTTCCACTCATAAGCCAATATCGCATTGATGGAATGTTTATCGAACACCTTATTAAAACGAAGCAATTGGTTGCTATATACCCGATAAGAAGTTGTGGTCTTATCTTGCAACAATCCATTGTCGGCCTCTCCTGCCTTAGAGCGAGGATCGTTATAGCCTTTGAAAAGAATGTTATTATATTTATAGCTATTCACGGACGCAAAAGTCAACCAATCGGTAAACTTGATATCGAAGTCAAAGTTTCCCATAAACTCATAGGAAGTTTTCTTCTCATAATTCCATTGCAGGTCATACAAGTAATTTGTAGCATCGCTATTCACCCAATCGGTCGGCCTGTATTGCTGGATCAAGTCGCCATTCTCGTCATACGGGGAGTCCCAAGGGAAATTAACGTACATGATAGCGCCTAGATCTTGCTGCTGGTCCATCACGTCGCTACGGGTAGCCCATACTTTAGGTTTGATAGTCAACCAATCCGTCGCTTGGTAATCCACATTGAAACGCAAGTTATAACGCTTGTAGTCATATCCTTTCACGGCACCATCCTCATTATAGTAACCAACGGATGTATACGTCTTGATCTTCTCTGAGCCACCGGAAACAGATACGTTATAGTCTTGAGCGAAGCCCAGATGCGTACCCTCTTTCCACCAGTCGAAGTTACGGTTGCGCAAATCCTCCGTAAAATAACTCGGAAGGGCGTCTTGATTAGCGAAAGATTTATAATAATCATATAATTCCTCGCCGTTCATCATATTCATGTTTCCACGGTGCAACTGGTTCACACCCATCTTTACGGAAGCGTTGATCGTAGCTTTTCCGATCTTACCTTTCTTCGTAGTCACCACGATAACACCGTTCGCTCCTTGAGAACCATAGATAGCGGTTGAAGCGGCATCCTTCAAGATAGACATGGATTCGATATCAGCCGGGTTCAAGCTACCCGCATCCGTACCGACGATTACGCCATCCACGATCCAAAGAGGGTCCGTGCTACCGTTTACCGTAGACTTACCACGGATCACCACCTTACCGGCAGCGCCCGGCTGACCACCACCCGAAGTAACCTGCACGCCCGGAGCCTTACCAGACAATAAGTTCTCGACCGTAGGGCTAGTGGCATCCAACAATTTCTCGTTGCTCACCACCTGCATGGCACCCGTCAAGCTTTCCTTTTTTTGCACGCCGTAACCAACAACAACCACCTCCTCAAGGTTCTGAGTGTCTTCCTTGATACGGATAGTCATCGGAGCACTAGTCGCTTTAACCTCATGGTTCACATAACCGATGTAAGAAACGACCAAAGTAGCTCCGGCCGGAGCTTCCAAACTAAACTTTCCATCGAAATCGGTACTGGTACCGTTCGTAGTGCCTTTCACAAGCACGTTCGCGCCGATTACCGGCTCACCCGTCACCGCGTCAACAATGGTACCTGAAATCGTAATCGTCTGCTGCGCCACCATTCTCTCCGTGTTTCTCAATTCATTTGGATTAGAAGATGACTTGTAAACAACAATCCTATTGTTGTTTACAACAAAATCAGCATGCTGATTTTTCAGCGCCGTCGTCAAAATCTCCTCGACCGAGCGGTTCGACATGTCGATTGAGATACGCTCATTCAGATTGATGTCATTGTTACGGATAAGGAACGTGTAATTGAATTTTTCCTCGATCAAATCGAAAAGTTCTTTTAATGTCGTACTTTCCATTTGAACAGACATCATTTGTGTCTGAAGTTCGGACGCTGAAACCGTACCGGGAATAAACGGCAGTCCCGCAAGCATACATGCGGCTACCATCATCTTACCGGTCTTCTTGAAATAGTTCATTTCCATTAAAGTTAGATTTAATAAATAATTTTCTCGTTTATACTATTTTCCACACTTACACCTTAGGATTAAGGTTTGTATTTTTGTTTTTACTTATCTTTTATAATAATCTCATCTCCCGAACGAGTCCACACATATTTGTGATCCACGTCCACCTCACGAAGGATTTTATCCAACGAATAATCTTTCGTAAAGCTACCGGAGAAGATTTCCTTTCTCAAAGGATCGCTCTCAACGCGGATACGCACGTTGAACTTACGTTCCAAATCCTTGGCGATACTCATGAAAGGTTGTTCGGAGAATTTCAGGCTACCGTCCATCCAAGAGAGAGCATCCTTGGCATCCACCTCACTGACTCTTACCTTATTGGTCTGCTTATTAAAGCTTAGTTTCCGGTTTGGAGTCAAGGTCACATCGCCCGCATGGGCAACCTCATCCCGCAAGCTCACGTTTACTTTTCCCGACACCAGAGTGACATCGGTCGTTTCATCCATTCCGTAAGCCTTTACGTTAAAGCTAGTTCCTAGAACCTTGATATCCAATCTCTTTGATTTTACGATAAAAGGCTTAAGGGAATCCCGGGTAATCTCGAAGTAAGCCTCACCATCCAATTGTACGCTACGTCCGTTCGTATTGAAATCACTGCCATATCTCAACGTGGAACCTGCGTTGACCCAAACCACGGATTGATCCGGCAAAACGACTTTCGTTTGGGCTCCCATAGGAGTTGTCGTCTCAAAATAAGCCAAGGCGGCAGATTTCGGCTGATTATGTCTCGTACCTATATAATAAGAGGCAGTCCCCACCGATACCACGATCAAGACCGAGGCGGCAACTTTTCCTAAAAACCGAAAATTTAGCCAATGATTCTTTTCAGAAGGAATAGCGGGATCGATAAGTGTCCCGAAATGTTTTTGGAAATCGGCTTTCATATCAGAGGCAAACAAAGGTACATGCGCCGTCGCCCAACAATCTGCCATCTCGGAAAGGCACTGTTTATGAGCGTCATCCGTTTCCAACCATTGTAGTAATTCATTTCGCCCCTCCTCGGATATATCTCCCATGAGGTAGCTATAAATTAAATCTTCTATGTGTTTATTCTCTATTTCCATGATATTAACAAAGGAGCCGGTTTTCAACCCGGTTTCTATTATATACACCTGTTTTAGAGATTCCGTTTAAGGAGATTCCAATTATTTTTCGAAAAAATTAAATATAAGTAAGAAAAGAGGGTAAAGATCGCCTAAAAGTTCACGCAACTTCGCCAAACCGATCTTGATCTGTACTCGTACCGTACTGGAACTGATATGATTTGTTATCGCTATTTCCTCATAGGTCTTGTTATGGTAAAGATATTGCACGAAGATATCCCGGCATTTAGCGGGCAAGGAATCCACGGCACGATAGATTTTCTCCTCGAATTCCTTATTCTCCAGATAAGCCAACGGATGGGGATCGGCGTCTATCTGCAACTCTTGTATCGACAATAAGTTTTCTTGTACATCTGATAAAGGGACTTCTTGCTGACGTTTATCTCTTAAATAATTCAGGCAATAATTACGTACCGAGCGAATTAAATAAGCGTTTACCGGATGTATTAACGCCGAATGGTGATTCCATACATTCATAAAAACATCATTAACGATCTCACGTGCCGCCTCCGAATTATAGACATATTTAGTCGCTACGGCGCACAAGTACACGTAGAAGGTCGTATATAATTGTTCAAATGCTTTGGCATCGCCATTATTGATCCGAGATATTATGTCCTCCTTTACAATCAGCACAAACGTCAACCCTTAAGTTTCACTCACAATTGAATCACAAAAATAATGAAATATTCCAGAGATTACCTCATTTTAAAAGAAAGTATAGGGTAATAGCGCCAAACAGCTCGCTAAAGCGGACTGTTTGGATACTTAGGTGACGAACCGGGTGGCATATGGGTGGCATAGCTGTGCCATCCTTATGGCACGCCCTTGCCATCGTTGTGGCACGGCTATGCCACCAGCATGGCACGACTGTGCCAATGCTATGGAAATGACTGGCACTATACGTCGTTACAATACAACAACTTAGATTACTTAGAAGAATTGGCGGCACGCTTCTTGTTACGCCAGTAACTACCGTCACGTTTGCTTCCGAACATATTACGGCGTTTCGACTCTTGCTTGATCGCTTCTTTCTTCTCGGCTACGGCGGCTTTCACCTCCTTGGTCTCATACATATGGCCACCGGCTATGGGGACTTCCTTGCCGATCAGTTTCTGGATATCTTTCAACAAAGGTACCTCCTCGGCGTCGCAGAAAGAGAACGCCACACCTTCACGGCCCGCACGACCCGTACGCCCGATCCGATGTACATAAGTCTCGGGTACGTTAGGAAGCTCATAGTTAATGACGTGTGTCAGATGATCCACGTCGATTCCACGGGCGGCGATATCCGTAGCGATCAGCACACGGGTCGTATGATCCTTGAAATTCGTCAAGGCACGCTGGCGGGCAGTCTGGCTCTTGTTGCCATGGATCGCCTCCGCCCCTATCTCCGCTTTCGACAAGACACGGGCCACCTTGTCCGCCCCGTGTTTCGTACGGGTAAAGATCAATACGGATTCCAGTTCCGGGTTCTCCAACAAGCTTTTCAGCAAGTTGATCTTCTCGGCCTTCTCGGTCGATGAGGCCGGGGTTACTTCCACCTTTTGCGGCTCGCTCAAGATCGTACCTGCCAAGCGCTCGATCTCAGGGGGCATGGTAGCGGAGAAGAACAAGGACTGGCGTTTCTTGGGCAATAGCGGTAAAATACGCTTGATGTCATGGATAAAGCCCATGTCCAACATACGGTCCGCCTCGTCTAAGACGAAATACTCCAAGGTATCCAAGTGGATGAATCCTTGTCCGATCAAGTCCAGCAGACGTCCCGGCGTAGCGATTAATATATCGATGCCTCTTTCCAAGGCTTCCGTCTGGGGCTTCTGCCCTACTCCCCCGAATATCACCGTATGGCGTAATCCAGCGAAACGGCCGTAAGCGGCAAAGCTCTCTCCGATCTGGATGGCAAGCTCACGGGTAGGCGTAAGGATCAATGCCTTGATACCCCGTTTGTAACCTTTCTTCTTCTGGAGATATAACCGCTGGATAATCGGGATGGAGAAGGCCGCCGTCTTACCGGTTCCTGTCTGGGCGCAACCCAATAAATCATAACCTTGCGAAACGATGGGAATCGCTTCTGATTGTATAGGTGTTGGAGTCGTATAACCTTCTTGCACAAGAGCCTTACGTATCGGTTCTATCAAATCTAAATCTTCAAATGTCATTCTAAAATAGGGTGAGCCATCACGGCTCGTTATGTAAATAATGTGGGCAAAGGTAGTAAAACTTTATGATATAAACTATCTTTGCGCTTTTTATGCCCGTAAAGCGATATGAAAGAATTATTACTACTACTGAAAAAGTTCTTCGGATATACCTCCTTCCGTCCCTTGCAGGCGGACATCATACAGCGTATCTTACAGAAAGAGGACTCGTTGGTGCTGATGCCCACGGGTGGAGGCAAGTCGATCTGTTTTCAGCTACCGGCTATCTATCTGCCGGGTACGGCTTTGGTGGTGTCCCCCTTGATCGCCTTGATGAAGGATCAAGTAGAGGGGTTGATCGCCAACGGCATCCCTGCGGCGGCGTTGAACAGTATGATGCCGGAAGAGGAGCAACAACAGGTGAAGCAACTTTGCGTGCAGGGCAAGATCAAATTATTGTATATCTCCCCGGAACGGATCAAGATGGAGGCGGACTGGTTCCTGCCCCGGCTGGACATCTCGCTCATCGCTATCGACGAGGCACATTGCGTATCGCATTGGGGACATGACTTCCGTCCGGAATACACGCAACTGGCGATATTGAAGGAACGTTTCCCGAAAGTCCCGGTCGTGGCCCTGACCGCTACCGCCGATAAAATCACCCGGAAGGATATCCTAGAGCAGTTACGGCTTCGTACGCCCCAAACGTTCATATCATCGTTCGACCGCCCGAACATCTCCCTCACGGTACGCCGAGGGCTTAACAAGAAAGAGAAGATCGCCGCCATCGTCCATTTCATCCGGAGGCACCGGGAGCAGAGCGGTATCATTTATTGCATGCGCCGCAACGATACGACCGAGCTGGCCGATGAGTTGGCGATGTATAATATCAAGGCGATCGCCTACCACGCCGGCCTCCTGCCCGCCCAACGGGAACAGGCCCAAAATGATTTCATCAACGACCGGGTGGACGTGGTGTGCGCCACGGTAGCTTTCGGGATGGGTATCGACAAGAGCAATGTCCGCTGGGTCGTGCATTACAGCATGCCGGGGAGTATCGAGAACTACTACCAAGAGATCGGCCGTGCCGGAAGGGACGGGATGAAAAGCG
>OCHA01002059.1_pt1 | contig 12985 bp, 24 predicted proteins | sample 1538591 | NCBI WGS metagenome assembly OCHA01 (sample SAMN04571710, study PRJEB22368) | human gut metagenome | biome: human gut; material: stool | host: Homo sapiens | place: Luxembourg | collected 2012-09-06 | reverse complement strand
ACTGTCATAAATAAACGCTTTTCCTCGATACCAGGCATTAATCAACTCTTGATTCTGATTGGAAATCTTTCTTGAAACATCTCCAAATCTGTTTGTTGTTTCGATGATGTGCTGCGGACCGGCTATCTGAAAATCAAGCCACGCTTTAAACAAATAGTTTGGAAGCTCACCGGAATAAGCAAACACCTTATGTCCGGTCTCAATCGCCCTGCCTACAATCTGACTTGCAAGTGTTGACTTTCCCTCACCCGGCTTTCCAGTAATAAGAACTACACCGCCAAAAGGAATGCCACCGTATAACAGGCGATTGCACTCGTTGACCGTAGAGTCCAGCTTTTTCAAACTGTATATATCAACGTCCTGCACGTCAGACAGCTCTTTAACACGCCTCACAGGCTCAAATTCGGCATTTTCTACCGCTAGCCGAACATCTTCATGTCCATGCTTCATTAACAGCTCATTTGCGTCTTTACAGCCCTTATAGTCCTCTTCCCGGACGTGTTTAATCTTGTTTGGAAATCTTCCCTTCAATTCCGGTAGCAATGTCATATGCCCTTTTTCAAAATCTCCAAACACTACAATCTCTTGGAATTTGTTCACCCAGTCAAAACAATATGGAATCCAGGTAAATCCCTTTGCTCCGTTCGGAACGCTCACGGCATTCTTTATACCGGCTGTCGCTACGGAAAGGCTATCTAACTGCCCCTCCGTAATCACAAGCCTTGTGAAGTCCTTGCATTGCTTCATCCCAAACAATATCGGCTTACAATCGCGTTCACACCATTCCTTGTTCTTATCTACTTCCTTGTTGAAGTCGGTTTTGCGGTATTTGACGAATTGCATCTTCCCATCTCCGTCATAGAACGGAAATACGAGTATGTTGTCATGATCCTTTTGAGTGGTAATTTCATACTCATGAGCAACCTCAGCAGATATTTTTCTGCTTTCCAAGTAAGCAACTGCCGGCTCTTTTGGAACAATCGGCTTGTCCGGTGTCTTCAATTTCCTGTATTGCTTTTTCGGCTGGTAATATTCCATTACCTGCTGCCCCAAACTGAAATCAAAATCTCTTGCAAGACTGATCATATTTCCGGTAACACCGCAGCTCTCTCTCAAACATTTAAACTGACCGGTTGACAGATTAATGGAAAAAGTGTTCTTGTCCTTTTTATCTCCACCGTGACAATACGGACAGAACCTTGTGAATTTCAATTCATCACCGTGTTGTCTTGCAGGCTCTCCAACATATCGGGCGAAATCAAAAGCATCTTCCGGCTTAAATTTGTAATACATCAAACACCACTCTCCTGAATTTTTTTCAACCAATCAGGATGTTCGCTTAAGATTCCATAATCAAGTCCTTGTCCATCGTAAATAGCACCCGCATCTTCTAACTGCTTGCGGAAACTCGATTCCAAACAGGAAAAACGGTCACAAGGTTCTCTTGGTTTTTCTAAGTCCTCCGATTCCTGCCCCCAGTTTTCATCCAAATAATCAACATACCCACTGTTGAAAAATGTGCTTCCGTGCATCCAATATTTACGATCTCTACCGCTGTCACTCATATCTTTCAAGAATCGATCAACACAACGTCCAATCTGATCGTATCCGATTTTTTGAAGTGCTTTCTTCCTTGATGTTGATACCTGCCCTTTCCCTTTTTTGATTGGATATAACTTCCAAATAGATTCAAAGAAGTCATCAAGTGATTGTTCATCGTGCAGTTTTTCTGCACTATATATACTATTCTTTTCTTCTCTATTCTTCTCTATTCTATTCTGGGTATCTGAACGGTCTACCAACGGTATACCAACCGGAAAATCATCCATTTCACGGATGGAATCCTTAAGCGAATAACGCCCGTTTGGTTGCATAGTCAGCATGGCTTTTTCTTCTTGATAGATCGTCTCCGTGTATCTGTCTTTTCGGAGATAATTATTAATTCTCCAATGCTTAATCACGCATATTCCGTCCGAAAATTGAATAATAAAAGATTTGGCAACAAGTAAGTCATAATCGTTTTGATTCGCTCCAATAATCTTCATTACCTTTTTTGCATTATTCAGAAATCCATCATCATCCGCTCTCATAGAGAGATGAAAGTATAACGCTTGTGTGGATAGTGGCATTTCTAAGAAAGCATCTGAATCAATAATCTGTTTGGAAAACATTCTCTTCTCTGCCATCTAATTCACCTCCCGTTGAAGTAATTCTAATACCATGGATCCTTGTTCTGAATCGTGGCAAAACACAAATTCTACTCCATATTTTTTCTGCATCGTCATGCAAGCTTTCATAAGTGTTGCTCCCTTAGTTGCTGTTGGATATCGCTGAACACGTTTATATTTCGGGTTGCCGCTTGTTTTGTAATAGCCAATAATTTCTTTTGTTGGCTTCATCACGAATAATCTAGGGTTCTTCCAGCTATGCAAGTCTTCCAATGACTTAATAGTTGGGTTATAGATATCTTTCGTTCCACCAATTAAACCCCCAGCATTTTGAGTAAGCACATACAATTTAATTCCGTTGTTCTGAGCTAAAATACACTCATCTCTGAACCGAGCGTGCTGTTTACCGCAGATATCCCCCACAAGCTCTTGAATATCTTTCTTCGTGTCAACAGTCACATTGTACGTTCCAAGGAAATCCATTTTTTTTACTGGAATCCCACGTTCTTTCTTCCGGTTAATTACATCCGCAACCTTTTCGTTGGCAATAATGTAATCACCACATGGAAGAGGCATAGTCAGGACCTCAATTCCTTGCTTTTGCCAATAATTCTCTTTGGCAGTATGTTTACCTTTCTGCTGCCCTTTATCGCTAATTAGTATCAGTTTTCTCACCTGCCTTAAGTTCTTTTCTTCGTAAATATCTCTGATGTTCCCGCTCCTTTACCGGTATTTTCTTCGGACACCACTGCGGACAGCACGTCACTTTCTGCAAAATCAACCGCATTTCTGGGACGCACAGTCTCTTAAAACCTGTACCCTTATCTAATTTGACAAGGGTACATTCATTGCATTCGTCACAATGAGGAAGTGATTCTGCCACCTTGCTTCTATAATCCCTCTGCTTCTGCCTATAAACTTCAGGATTCGCATTCCAGCGTCTTCTCTTAAGAAGAGCATTTACGTTATCAACAATGCAATCCTCATATTGGCATTCATAGCAATTTGGATACGAACAGTCCTTTTTTCCAGCCATTCCGCTTCTCATTCTTTCTCCTTATATACTCTTCCCTGCTTATTCCGTCCGTCATGTTTACGTCCACCCTCTCACCGGCTAAAGTGCCATTGTATTTGCAATCAGGATATGGACACTGAAAGCAATCGGGATGGCAACAATACTCCGGTCTTACTCCGCTTGACATTGCATCTCCTTAACTAAATGGTAATTCTTCATCCATTCCATCCGGGATATTCATAAACCCGTCCGATGCCGGAATTGATCCACTTCCTGCTGACTGCTGATTCTGCTGATTGGCTGCTTTGCTTTCTGCAAACTCCTGTTCTTCCACAACTACATCTGTTGTATACACCTTGTTTCCGTCCTTGTTTGTGTAGCTTCCGGTCTGAATACGCCCTGAGACAGCAACTTGCATTCCTTTGCGGAAATACTTCTCTGTAAATTCAGCCGACCGTCCAAAGACAACACAAGGAATAAAATCCGCTGTCGGCTCTCCATCTTTCTTAAATTTTCTGTTTACAGCAAGTGTATATCTTGCAACCGCTGTAGCATTGTCTCCCTGTGAATATCTCACCTGCGGATCTGCTGTCAATCTCCCCATTAAAACTGTTTTATTCATCTATGTAGTCCTCCTTATTTAAGTAAATAAATAATCATGTTTACGATACTTAAGATTATTGCGAGCAAGAATCCTAAAAACGGAATTAAAAATCCTTTATTCTCAGTGTCTTTATACATGTAAAAATCAAAAGTCGCTCCCATAGCGTAAAAAATTATTAATAATATTTTGTAAATCATTGCTCCTCCTAGAATGGCGTAAGCCTAAACTCTTTCTCTGCACGCTTTTCGGCAATCCAAACATTCACATCTGAGTCAACCACACTTCGTATCTCGTCTTTGAACCGCTGCGGATTGCCGTTTCCTGCACTTAAGTGTATCAAGCCTATACTTCTTAGGCTTTTACTGTTTATTCTCTGTATGAGCCTTTTACACGTTTGTAATTCCATATGCCCAGTAAGCACATGGGAGAATTTAGCCCCATCTTCTTCTCGGCTGATATAGTCCTCTGAGTAGTTGCACTCAATCAGTCCATAGTTGATTTCCATTTTTGAGAAATCGTACGGACAATACTCAGCATCCGTAATGAAAAGGATTCTTCCGTCAGGTGAATCAATCAACCATCCGTCACACTCCGTCTCTCCATGCGGTACACGGAACGGTATCACCGAAAATGAGCCTATCTGATAACGCCTCATACGCTGTAACCCTACAGTCTTTTCGCCCATTACTGTTTCAATGTCCGTCTCCACTTCATCGGATGTGTAAATCTTGATACCATACTGCATATACTGCTTGATGTACCCAACATGGTCTTTATGAACGTGACTTACCATGCATCCGCTCACCTTGGAAGTCTGATAGTCAATCGTTTTCAGCATATCTTTTGCTGGCACACCGCATTCCAGGAGAAGAACATCTTCCCCTGAAATCAGAGCATAACCATTTCCTTTTGAACCGGAGTTAATTGTTTTTACTACCACTAAAAACACCTTTCTTTTCTGATGTCATATCAACCGCCCATATTTGGACAGATGCAATCCCATTGATAATTTTCGAAGTGAAGTTCTTCATCTTTCAGAATTCTTCCATCAACAATTTCAATGTCCTGATTGAATTCCATCCCCATTTCAAAACCATGAATTTTCATATCAACATGATATTTTTCACATGTTTTCAGGAGTTCATCTGCTGAAATTCTCCATGCAAACTTGGAATCAAAGACTTCAACAAAGGTTTCATCATCTTCATATTCAGAAAGATAAACTTCTACACCTTTGACAAATCCCCTTCTTGCGTTTTCAATCCAACATGTTTCATTTGAATTAATATCGCCATATTCATCCAGCTGCAGCTTTGCTTTTTCTTCACCAAGGAATCCAACTGGACGTAAGCCTTCAAGAATAAATCTCGTCATATTTTCTTTTGTTCCACGAACTTTCAAACTTCCTTCACACCAATTTGGCATTTTATATGTACCTCCCTACTCACCGAAAAATTCCTTCCTAACATCGACCACTTCATACCTTGTGGCTTTCATCCTGAATGGCTTCTTATCGCCTTTACAAATAAATTGCCGACATATTTCTGGTCTGACTGGATAGATTCTGCATTTCTCTTTCAGCTTTGAATCGTCCATGAACGGGCAAGCCAGGTCGTAAACCTCTTTAGATACTGGAAACAAGTGTCTGTAAGGCTTGATATCGTGAGCTTTGATGTACTGCTTAATCGTAATGATTTCTTTACTGGATAAAGGCAGGCATCTCGAACAGCACGCACCACACTGGCTACATTTTCCATCAACCGTCATGTCATAAGTGCCATTTTTCATATCCTCAATGGCATCACTTAACCACTTTGTTTGAGCTGTCATTCTTTTACAATCTCCACTTCATATCCAAGCTCTTTGCAGATTTCAGAAGCGGTCATTTTTCGTACTTTTTCACGATTCCAAATACAGTTACGTTCATCTGAAAGCATGATGCTAAATTTTCTTAATGCTGGCTTGAAAACTTTCATAATATCAAGGTCAGAATCATCCGGCCATGTCATATCACTTTTATGTGGATATCCTCCATCAAGCGACATATAGCCGTTCATTCCAATACCGTATAATTTTCCATCCTGATTGACAATCAAGTATTTTGTACCATCTCTTGTTTCAACAACCATTCCTGTTTTTAAATCTTTTAATTCCATATCTTTACTCCTTTGCGAATTCCGGCGTTTCCACCTCAACAGCTTCTGATTCAGCCACTACGGATTCATCTTCAATAACAAATTCCTGCGAATTTTCATTCTCTGCAATTTCCTCCTGAGAAGCCTTGTATGTTTCATCCAACTGCAAAAGAGAACTTGATGCCATACCATTAAGGTTCTTCGGGAACTTTTTAATTGCATTGTTACGCATCTTACGAACAATCATAGCTTCCGGTGTATCAAGCCATGCAGCACTGATGTATGGTCTTGCCGCTTCGCAATTCAGAATATCTTCCAACGTCTCACACTCACGTACAGCCGCCATGATTTCCTCTTTCTTGGCTTTGATTTCCTCTTTCTGCTTTGGAGTAGCCTTGTGTCGGTTTTCACAGATTCCAAACGTCTCATTCAGCAAATTGTTTCTGATATGAGCAATCAGATTTGTTTTCACTGGCTCTCTTTCAGCGATCAGATAGTCAATCGTTCCATCCTTTAACTTTACTGGATATACAACACGCACCGTCTTGTCGGATAATCCCTTTGGTATCCACTCCGCAGGCTCAATCTCAATGCCTCTTCTACGAGGATACGTGAAATCATCACCCTCTTTGACAAGCCACACTGGATAAACAGTGTCTACATTGTTTCCGAACTGCCTTAAAAGAGCATCGTTTCCGTCACCTTCAACGCCCATTTCAACCATTTTTACCCACTGTCCGTTGACCTGCTTACTCCTCAACTGAAAATAAACTTCTCTAGGCACAGCGTTGGCATTCAGCTTAAGGCTTGCACATTGAGCCACAACTTCTCTAAGATTGGAAGTATTAAGGTTGCTCATGTCCGTCTTATCAGTGTTCTGAACCAACTGAAATATAGCCCCCATCGCATTCATAGCACACTTCTTAGAATATTCATCATACTTAACACCATTCTGCTCAAAATCCCTTGAGACAAGACCAGTTATGGTATTTGTCCACTGACTCAAACCAGTTGTAAATTCCCGCTTCTGAGCAACTTCATTCTTCTCTGCCATTACTCTTCCTCCACTTTCCCATCAATCTTTTTCAGCTTCTCCCGGAAAGGAAGAATTTCCGTCTCTGGAACATCAACCGCAGTTACTACAGCTTTCGCAGTTCCAATAGAAACTACTTCTCCCGGCTTCACGATCACATCTGAACCGAACGTGTATTCACGCCCATGCTGAACGCCATCTTTCATATATCTGGCTTTGATATATAACATTAGTCCTACTCCTTTCATTCAAACACGTGTCTCAATAACGCCCCTATCGCATCAGAAGCATCCATTCTCTTTTCTTTTTCCATAAAAACATCCTTGAGAACTTCATTTATCTCGCTTGCGATTTCATCATCAGGCTTTCCGCTTGCAAGAATGTTAAACACTTTCTCTCCTGCATCCTCTCCGAACTTATCTACAAACATTTTTCTTACTCCACGACAAATCCCCTTAAATTCATTCATAGTGTCGTTCAGGAAACCGCTGATTTCTACTGATCCTGTTCCTTTCCCGTTTCTTTCTGCCTTAATCATATTTAACCTCGCTCTCTACTTTTAATTCCTTATCATCGGTTACTGCCAAACAAATCATCTGAGAATCCATTTCCGGCACATTGAAGTCGTTGATGCTTTCCGCATTATCCACGAAAATAGGGCAACTGACACCGTACAGACTGGATAATGATTGAATAATATCCAATCCTGCAACAATCCGATGCCCGTTATTCAAGCTTGAAAGCGGAACGCCATTTACAGTACATTCACAAGTTTCTTTCAGCCCCCCGTTGATCTGATTGTCGAACAGCTTGAATGAAACCAACTTAAACATTCCGTTGATCTTTTCAGAAATCATTTTCATTTTCGCCCGAATAAAATCCTCCACAAGGTCGATCATCTGTTCCTGTTCTGCAATTTTCTGTCCGACTTCTTTCTGCTCTGCCTCCAATTCAGCAATACGCTCTTTCACTTTGGAATTGTCTGCTGCCGCAATCTTTCCAGTAATTTCAGCAATTTCATTTTTTAAAATATCTCTCCGAGCTTTCAGTTCCATTAAAGAAGTGTCCTTGCTCATTTCATCAATCTCTTTTTCAAGTGCCGAGATTTTTTCGAGAGTTGCTTTGTAGTCAGCGTTTTTAGAAACATCAGCAACCTTTGGCATTCCGTCTACAGCCTTTTTAACAATCTCGTATTCCCTCTGTGCATCTGCCAACTTGGTAGTCAGCTCATCTTTTTCTTTGATAAGAGATTCTTCCAAGGTTTTAAATTTGTCTCTCGATTTAGCAGCTGACCTTCCATCAGCTTCAATCTGCGAAATCCTTTTAGCACGGTTTTCTTCAAACTCTGCCTTATCTTTTTCGTACTTGCTTTCATATGCAGTCTTGCGAGCTTCGTAATCAGCAATACGTTTCTGCTTTACCTCTTCCGGCAAGTCCTGTCCGCAAGTAGGACAGATAAACGAGCCGTCCGTAAGCGGTTCCAACGGAGTAAGAGCCGGATATGCCTTTGCTTTTTCAGACTTCCATTCAACCAAAAGCCGATTTTTTTCACGCTCATGATCTTCATACTTTACATGAGCATCCCTGATTTCGCTTTCCTTATTCAATACATCACGCTTGAGATCATTCAATGTATCCCGCGTTCTTGATAAGTCATTTCGGATATCAGTTGATTCCAAAAGCAACTTCTGATTCTCCGCATTCTGAATTTCTGATAGATGGAATTTGAGAGTCATGATTTCTTCACGTTTGGAATTAATTTCTTCCAACTTGCTGTTACCGCCTGATAATTCATCTTCTACTTTCTGCAGAGCCACTTCTTTGGCTGTTTTTTCGACTTCTAACGCTCCTACATCAGCAATCACAAGTTGTTTGGAGATTTCATCAATACGTGCCGGGATCTCAACCATATCCTTATTTAATGCCGTTTTCGCTTTGGTGTATTTCTTCAAGATATCGTCCGTGCTTGCAATTTTCAGTTCCGGGATAAGCTTTGTGTATTTCTCACCGAATCCCTCTGCAATATCCACATCAGAAAAGCTTCCAACAAATTTCATAAGGATTTCACGTTGTTTCTTCCAAGCTAATGCATTAAAAGCGTTTGGATTTGTAATCAGATTAAACACATCCTCGTCAACAATTTCTGAGATAAACTCTTTAAACTCTTTCTGACTCTTCGGATATCCGTTAATCTCGAATTCATTCACGTTCCCCTGGAATTCTCTTGTATTAGTTCCACGCTTTTTAACCCATTTCTGCTTCTGAACCTTTTTCAGATCATATTCGTCACCGTCAACGCTAATCTTTGCTGCAACAGAAATCTCAATATTATCTACCATCTTCCCGTCTGCGTCCAACGGCCGGATATCAAAATCAGAACTTCCAAGGCTGTCTTTTCCAAACAACAGCCACGTAAACGCATCAAAGATTGTTGTCTTTCCAGTGGCATTCGCACCGGAGATCCTTGCTTTTTCACCAAACTCAATAGTTCTGTCCTTACATCCTTTAAAATTTTGGATATGCATGGACAGCAACTTAACCTTTTTAATTCCCACCGATTATATCCCCTTTCTTCTTATCTATAATCTTGACTACACGCTCGCCCGAATGCTTCTGAACAATGTGTAGATACAAATTATCTTCCAGTAGGTTCATCCATTCTTCCTGGTTTAAACCCACCTTTTCCAGCAGGACCTTATTCTGCCTTGTCAACTTCTTCGGCTGTTTCATCTTCTTCCTCCATTTCAAACAATTTGCAGAGCGTCCTTGCAAAAAGTTCCTGCGAAACAGCGATAAGAGCTTGTCCCGCCGCTGAATCAATGCCACACTCGCTATTAGTTATCATATCCGCCGCCGCATCTGCGGACTTTTTGACAAACTCATCAGGCGTAATCGTTATTTTTTCCTTTGCCATTTTCTTTTTCTCCTATTTGTGATATTATTTAATTGGTTTTTGAGCTAAGTGCCTGAGAGGTTGCCGCCTCACTATGGCACTTTTCTTATGCATACAATGTCTGCCCGAAAGCCACGCAGCAGACCATTAATGCGATACTGAACCCGACCACAAACCAAAAGGCTCGCTCAACGACCTTGTCGTATGTATCCGGCTCATGGTTTTGAGCCACTTCTTTGGGCTTTCTCTTCCTAACCTGCATTACTTCCAATTCTTTCATGCCGCAACGTCCTCCTTCTTTGCTTCGGAAACCATAAGTGAAATATCTAATGTTTCTTTTTTAATGGCGACATTCAGCTCTTCAATAGAGTTAATGCCGATTTCTTTCAGCCTGTCTTCTATAAATCTCCTTTTTTCTTCCATATATTTCTCCTACGTCACCTGTTTTGTTGCTGAAACATAGCCATATTTCTTACACTCTCGCATCTTCATCACTGATAATACTTAAATCATCTTTGACTGCATATGACTCACTAACAGAAACGCTTTCATCGGAAACATTTATATCAATAGCTACATGATGTTCATTTACCAATGTAAGAACAGTCACCTCTTCCAAATCTCCATTGGTTGAACCATTTTCCACTCTTACCACCTTGAATCCAATAAGTGGAGCAAATGTTTCCTTTTCTCCTGCGTATTCACGACTTGTAATAATTTTCATTTTTCCTTTCCTCCTATACTGACAGGCACATCTGAGCATTTTCAGCATCAATTTCCTTCTGCAAGAACATCGGAAGTTTGTACGCTTCGATAATTCTGATAGCTAAATCACACTGGTTACGCTTGATAGCCTTATAGGTATTAACTCCAAACTCTCTTCTGAGCTGTGCATCAATATCTCCGTAGACTTTATGCATCAAACTCTTATTCTTATAAGCCGGAGCATTCTTACCGCCCATAAGCGGAACAACCTTCTGATTCTTCGCTCTTGTAATCTTCTGACATTCCAGTGCAAGTAAAGGCATATCCTTTTTAAACTCCTGCAAGTCATCATTGACTTTCTCAATCTTTTCTGTCAGCTCTACATTACCCTGAGCAAGTAACTGAATCTTCTGGTCCGTTGTCATTGGCATCTGATAAGAACCTGTCTTTCTGATTGCCGGAAGAACTTCTGATGTAACCCAGTGTTTGAATCTCTTTGCTGATTCCAGCTTACTTCCAAAGATTAATGCGTATAAGCCAGATTCGTTGATTACTGTTACTTCCCTTCTCTGACCTGCGTACTCGATTTGGGTACTCAGCTTATCCTCTTCACTTACATGAGTCGGAACTGCATTTTTAGGATTCGCATAACCAAGTGCTGTTGCCACATCTTTTCCTACAAAATAGGTTTCATTATCAATAGCTACTGTTCGGATATCACCGAACTCTTCTGAATTAAAAATATGTAATTCGTTCATTACATTTCCTTTCTGTGATATAATTCATACATCTAATAAATGGAGGTACAAATTATGGTTTCTGAAACAAATACTATTGATTGGAGTGCTACTGCTGCTTGGATTGCTCTTGCTGTATCAATCGTTACGCCAACTATTTCGCTTTTACTAAACAATATCCATCAGCGAAAACTTAAAAAGTTGGAATTAAAGCATTCTCTTAGATTAGAGTCTTATCATCAAATGGAGAAAGTTTTTAATGACTTTCTTGATAATGTCTCTAGTAAGCTTCATTTTGTAGGTTCACATTCAAAAGAATATGAACTTGCGTACCATAAATTGTTTTTGTATGTGCCGAAAGAATATTGGCAAACTCTTAAAATTTTTAATGAAATCATACTTACCAATAGTGATTCCGATGCTATCCAAGAGCAATATTTGAAAGTTACCGAAATATTGGCATCTTTACTACAAGAAACGCAAAGACAAATCCCAACATAATATTCATGAGCAATCCTGCGATTCTCCAACCGTATTCACTTCTTCCGTGCCAGTATGACATGATGCAAAGCAATATAGTCACAATCCATATTGGCACGATGTTTAATTCGTTCATTTTTCTCCTTTCTACTGAATGTCTCGTTCCGATTGAATTGTCTTTCGCTCATTTTCAAACTGGATAAGATCTTCTTCCGATATCCTGTACTCTCGTCCGAGTTTGATTGCATTCAGCTTATGTTGGCGAATCCATTCCCAAACGGTAATGACCTTGACTTTGTATCTTTCTGCTACTTCGTCACAGGTGTACATTTTAGCCAAAAATATCCCTCCTTTTTTATAGTTATTTATACTTGTGTTTACCTCGGTTTAGTGATATATTTAGTGTGTCAGAACAAAATACTCAAAACCGCAATATCTTTTTGCTTTTACTGCGTTTTACCGTGGTATGTTCATACTATATCACGGTTTATCGCTGTAGTCAATACTTTTTACTGCGTTTTTTCGATGTATTTATTTTTTTATTGAAAAGGTGGTATATTATGTACAAAATATTTGAAAAGCTATTGGAAAATGCTGGGATAACTATTTACAAGTTCTGTAAAGATACTGGCATATCCGAGTCAACGATTTACACATGGAAGAAGAAAGGAACAGAATGTTCTGCCAAAACAGCGAAAGCCGTATGCGAGTATTTCGGTGTTGCAATGGATTATCTAATGACAGGTGAAGATCCCAAAACAGAAATCACTAACCAAGGATACTACATTGATGAAGAGACAGCTCGTACAGCACAGGAAATCTACAACAATGACAAGATTCTCTTTGACGTATATAAAACCGCAGATAAAGACAGATTGATAGCGTACGCCAAAAAGTTATCTGAATTGCGAAAATTAGAGGAAGGTGAGGAATGATTGTACTACAAAGGATATTATATAAATGTAGTAATACTCGATGAATCCTATGGTATTCCGGGATGCGTAAGACATAATTCTGATGATTCTTACACGATATTCATAGATGCATCATTAAACTACGAAAAACAGCATGAAGTGTTTTTGCATGAAATAAGACATATTTTAGGTGACGATTTCAGTGAATCCGATGTGCAAATGATAGAAATGAAGAACCATATGCATGATTATTACTTTGAAATTTCGGCAGAAACCTTTCCATATATGGAAAGGTTTCTGC
>OCHA01002055.1_pt1 | contig 12999 bp, 9 predicted proteins | sample 1538591 | NCBI WGS metagenome assembly OCHA01 (sample SAMN04571710, study PRJEB22368) | human gut metagenome | biome: human gut; material: stool | host: Homo sapiens | place: Luxembourg | collected 2012-09-06 | reverse complement strand
GATTATTATGAAAAAGTTATACAAATCTGATGTTGACAGAAAGCTCTGCGGTGTTTGCGGAGGAATAGCGGAATATTTGGGGATTGATTCAACGATAGTGAGATTAATTTGGGTTGTGCTTGTAGTTTTCTTCGGAACGGGAATTTTGGCATACATCATTGCCGCACTTGTTATTCCCGATTATCCGAATAAAATAATATAATAATTTTGCGGAGGAAAATATGAATATAACACTTATTCGTTCCAATAAACGAAAAAACAGCACTACATATAATTCGGCTGAATATCTTATATCTAAGCTGGAAAATGTTGATAAAGTTTATGAATTTACTTTGCCGGAGGATATGCCACATATATGTTGCGGATGTTATGCGTGTATAAAAGGCGATGAGGAAAAGTGCGGTGGATATAAATATTTGAAACCTATATTAGACGCATTTGATGATTCAAGTCTTATTATATTCTGTTCGCCTGTTTATGTAGGTCATACTCCCGGTCAAATTAAAAGTTTTCTTGACCATTTCGGATACAGGTGGTTGGTTCATCGTCCCGATTTTAAAATGCTTAAGAAACAAGCCGTTATAATTGCAAGTGCAGGCGGCGGAGGCTTGAAAGCAACGGTTAAAGATATAAAGGTCAGTATGGATTATTGGGGAGTCGCAAGGACTTATTCTGTCTGTCAAGGTGTTTGGGGATATTTTTGGGACAATATGCCCGATAAATTTAAAAATTCACTTTTGAAAAAACTTGACAAAACAGCAAGAAAAATAAATAAGACTTCCGAAAAGGTCACTATGTCATTAAAAGTTAAAATGTTATATACGATGTTTTCAAAATTGCATTTAAAAAGAAAAATGACAAATGTTGATGATGAATATTGGATTAAAAATTATAAAACGGAGGGGTAAAGGATGAAAATTAAAAAGGTAGTTTCGGGACTTTTGGCATTGTCAATAGCTGTTGGCAGTATGTGTGTCGTATCGGCTAAAGACCAATATGTAACAAGAGGTCAGGTTGCGGATATGTTATTGGCTGCGGCAGACGATTACAACCCGAATGTAAAGAAAGAGGATATTATACAAGGATATGAGGACGGCGAACTTCACGAAGATTGGAATGTAACAAGAGCAGAGGCACTTGTTATGTTAAAGCGTGCTTTTGGAAAAATGCCTGAACTGAACGGGTACACAAAACGTATAGCAATACCTAAAGAAGATTTTACGGACATACCGAAGTGGGCAGAAACCGAACTTGCGGATGTATTTGACGCAGGTATTGTGGCAGGAACTTCTGAGGGAGTATTTTCACCTGATGAAAATGTAACCGACACTCAAATGGACTTGTTTATAAAAAGAACATATGCGGTTTTCGGCAGCAATTTAAAAGACGATTTTTATGCAACGGTTAATAAAGACGCACTAAACAATTTTGAAATAAAACCCGGCAGATTGATTGCAGGTAATGCATACAGCTTAGATGATACAAATACAGAGCGAATAAATGATTTGCTGGCAAATATCATAAACCAATCACACGAAAAAGGTACAAAAGAACAGAAAATAGCTGATTTATACAACAATATTGCAGATACGGAATCAAGAAATAAAGCAGGTATTACTCCAATAAAACCGTATCTTGATAAAATTGATGAAGTAAAGACAATTAAGGATTTGAACGAAATAAACAGTGAATTGATTAAGGAGCTTTGTATATCGGCATTGGGTGATTTTTCAGTAACGGCTGATTTTAAGGACAACACAAAAAATATACCGGATTTTTATATGATAGCACCGATATTGCCGAAAGACATATATATGTCGGACAATGCGGAGCAGATAAAAGCATACAAAGATTATTTGACTGAAAATTTAGTATTGAGCGGAGAATCTGAAGAAAACGCTCAAAAACATTCAGAGGCATATTTTGATTTTGAAAAACAGCTTGCCGAGAGTATGCTTGATACACAGGATAATGCTGACGTTGACAAAATATACAATCTGTATACATTGGAAGAATTGCAGAAAGCAGTACCGAATATGGATATTTCAAAAATATTAAAGGATTCGGAATTGAAGTATAACGGTAAAATCCTTGTTTCGGACGTTGGTCTGTTGGAGAAAAACGGAGAACTTTATAATAAAGACAATATCGATGTTCTAAAAACAAGAGCCAAACTTATAGTATTGTTGGGTTGGGGCGAAACGTTAAATGAAGAATTTTCACAAGTGTCAACCGATTTCCAAAATGCGTTTTACGGAACAGAGGGAAGTTATACCGCAGAGGAAAGAGCAACTATAACAATAGAAAACGTTATGTATGATTATCTCGGCGAATTATATGCTCAAAATTATTTCAGCAAAGAGGCAAAACAAAATGTCGAGAAAATGATAAGTGACATCATAGATGTATACAGAACAAGGATTGAAAAGCTTACATGGATGAGCGATACCACAAAGGAAAAGGCATTGAAAAAACTTGATACGATGCAAATTAATGTAGGTTATCCCGAAAATGTTCAGTCATATATGGACGATGTTGAAATTAAATCAGCTGCAGACGGCGGAAGTTATTTTGAAAATATGCTTGCAATCTCCAAAGAGCAGGTGAAAAATTTGATTGAACATCAAGACGAACCGATAGATAAAAATGATTGGGGCATGGCTGTTTATACGGTTAATGCAATGTATGACTCGTTGGCAAACAGTATAACATTCCCGGCTGGAATACTGCAAGCACCTATATATGATGTAAACGCGTCATATGAAGAAAATTTAGGTGGTATCGGATATATTATTGCGCACGAAATTACACACGCATTTGACAATAACGGTGCTAAATTTGACGAAAACGGTAATGCGACTGACTGGTGGACAGGAGAAGATTACAGTGCATTTTCAAAACTTTGCAAGGATGTTGAAGCTTTTTATGAAGGAGAAGAGGCGGCACCGGGAATTGCTGTGAACGGTGAGCTGACATTGAGCGAAAATATAGCCGATTTGGGTGCGGTATCTTGTATAACGGAAATAGTTTCTCACCTTGACAATCCGAATTACGAGGCATTATATAAATCAATAGCGAGAACATGGGCGTCAAGCTCAAGCCGTGAATATATGCAATATATTTCTCAAACAAATGTTCATTGTCTTGATAAATTGCGTACAAACCGTACTATTGTAAATGACCAGGAATTTTATGACACATTCGGCATAAAGGAAAATGACGGTATGTATGTTGCCCCTGAGGACAGAGTGCATATTTGGTAAAACAAAATATTAAGTTAAAGGCAATTCGGAATTTTCGGATTGCCTTTGTTTAATTGTTGTGATAAACTGAAATTTGGAGATTACAATGGAGCTTGGAGTATTTAATGACAACACAAGCAAATAAAAATACAGAAATATTGTTGCAGATAAGATTTATTGTGTAAAGTTTTAACTTTAATGTGGATTGGAAAGAAAGCACACAAACAGTTACAATTACAAAGAATACGGCATTTGCTCCGACAACAGAACCTACTCGCGTCCGAAAATAGCAAACAAGCTTGACAATATGGCGGATTATGATACAGTATATAATTTATAATACTGAAAAAGGAAAGCATTAAGTTGCTTTCCTTTTTCTATGTACTACATTTTAAAAATTGTTTTAACGATACCTCTAAGACATTTTGGCATTTTTACGACAACGATTTTCATTTTTACCTACTCCTTTCTACCATTTAAACAAACACAAATACCCAAAAAGCAGAAGAAAAATCATTTCGATTACCGCAATAATAGCCATAGGAAGAAATGCTCCCGCTATCACACCCGCACAAAATGACAAAGCCGCCAGCCCAACTGCCTTTGAACAACCTCTCATACAACAATTAAGCATATATCCCACCTCTGTAATCTTTTAATATATAATATGTAAAAGAAAAACATATGTGAAAAATATTTTTAAAAAACTATTGTAAGTTTATAACTTTTAATATATAATGCAATAGAGGGAGGTTATAGTTATGGAACAGGCTGTAATATGGATTTTGGGAATAATAGCGTTTATTATTCTTGAGGCAGTTACTTATCAGCTTGTCAGCATTTGGTTTGCAATCGGTGCGTTAGGCGGAATGATTGCGGCATTTTTGGGTACGAATTTCTATGTTCAAATGGCTGTGTTTATCGTGGTATCATTTATTTGTATACTGTGTTTAAGACCGTTGTCGATGAAGTTCTTCAAACCGAGAAATGTTGAAACAAATGCTCAAAGTTTGGTTGGTAAAGAAGTTTTGATAACAAGCGATGTCGATAATATCAGAGGCTTGGGAGAGGGCAAAGTTGACGGAAAAGTCTGGACTGTAAGAAGTATAGACAACTCTCATGTACTCAAAGGCGAAACGGCTGTTATCGAAAAAATTGAGGGTGTAAAACTTATTGTAAAGAGAAAGGATGATTAAAATGCCATTAGCAATTATACTTTTATTAATAATTATATTGGTGATTATTGTAGCAAATATCAAAATAGTTCCACAGGCACATTCATACATTATTGAACGTCTTGGCGGTTACTACGCAACATGGGGTGTCGGACTTCATTTTAAAGTGCCGTTTATAGACAGAATTGCGAAGAAAGTTAATTTAAAGGAACACGTTGTTGACTTTCCGCCGCAACCTGTTATAACAAAGGATAACGTAACAATGCAGATTGATACGGTTGTTTATTATCAAATAACCGACCCGAAATTGTTTGCATACGGCGTTGAAAGACCTATGATGGCTATTGAAAATCTTACTGCAACAACTCTAAGAAACATTATCGGTGACCTTGAACTTGATGAAACATTGACATCTCGTGATACTGTAAATACAAAAATGCGTGCAATTCTTGACGAGGCAACAGATCCGTGGGGTATTAAGATTAACAGAGTTGAACTTAAAAACATTATGCCTCCTGCTGAAATTCAAGACGCAATGGAACGTCAGATGAAAGCCGAAAGAGAAAGACGTGAATCAATACTTCGTGCAGAGGGTGAAAAGAAGTCTGCAATTCTTTTGGCAGAGGGTGAAAAAGAGTCTGCAATACTTCGTGCAGAGGCTAAAAAACAAGCTGCTATTAAAGAGGCAGAAGGTGAGGCTGAAGCAATTATCGCAGTACAAACAGCCGTTGCCGAAGGTATCAGAAGAATTAACGACTCAAAGCCGAGTGAACCGTATATTGCAATAAAGGCACTTGAAAGTTTTGAAAAAGCCGCTGACGGCAAGGCTACAAAGATAATTATACCGTCGGAAATACAAGGACTTGCAGGACTTGTAACATCAATAAAAGAAATAGCAAAAAACGAAGATAAATAATTTAAAAAGCTCCCAAAATTTATTTTTGGGAGTTTTTTACGTTGTCTAAAATTATACACGAATTATCAGCGGACATTTTATGAAGAATCATACCTATTTCGTCATTCTCACTTTTATCGCTTATCAATATATCACTTTCGGGATTTGCCGAAATAATCGAACGTATCTGACCTTCAATATTAATATCGGAATTATGTACTTCAAGAAGAATTTTCGTTTTAATATGGTTTTTCAAAAGTGCCGATGTAATTTCTTTTACAAAGAAGTATATTCCCATAGTACAAAACACGGTAAACAATGCAATAAAACATATATCCATCATATCTAAAACACCTCCGCTTTATAATATGCGGTTTTAAATAAAAGGTGTGTATGACTTGACAAATACATAGGATTTGTATTAAAATAATATAGAAAAATGAGTTTACGGAGGAAGTTGTTATGGGACAAACATTAACAGAAAAAATATTGTCTGCACATCTTGTTGAAGGTGAGATGGTAAAAGGCAGTGAAATCGGAATTAGAATTGACCAAACCCTTACACAGGACGCAACAGGTACAATGGCATATCTTGAGTTTGAGGCTATGGGTGTGCCAAGAGTAAAAACAGAGCGTTCTGTTGCATATATTGACCATAATACATTGCAGAATGGTTTTGAAAATGCTGATGACCATAGATTTATCGGCAGTGTCTGTAAAAAACACGGAATTTACTTCTCAAGACCGGGTAACGGTATTTGTCACCAAGTACATCTTGAGCGTTTTGGTATTCCGGGTAAAACACTTATCGGTTCGGACAGCCATACACCGACAGGCGGTGGTATAGGAATGATTGCCATAGGCGCAGGCGGTATGGACGTTGCTGTTGCAATGGGCGGAGGTACATATTACATTACTTGCCCGAAAGTCGTTAAGGTAAATCTTACAGGCAAACTTCAACCGTGGGTTGCCGCAAAAGATGTAATTTTGGAAGTTCTAAAGCGTCTTTCTGTTAAAGGCGGTGTAGGCAAAGTTATCGAATACTGCGGTGAAGGTGTTAAAACTTTGTCAGTTCCCGAAAGAGCAACTATTACAAATATGGGTGCGGAACTTGGTGCAACAACATCAATATTCCCATCAGACGAAATAACACATGAATTCTTGAAAGCACAAGGCAGAGAAGAGGCATACACACCTCTATGTGCAGACGCAGACGCTGTATATGACGAAGAAGTTAATATAGACCTTAGTAAACTTGAACCGCTTGCAGCTTGCCCTCATTCACCTGATAATGTTAAGTCGGTAAGTGAGCTTAGCGGTATGAAGATTGACCAAGTTTGTATCGGTTCATGCACAAACTCATCACTTCTTGATATGATGAAAGTTGCACATATTCTAAAAGGTAAGACTGTTAATCCTGATGTTTCTCTTGCAATCGCTCCGGGTTCAAAGCAGGTTTTGAATATGCTTGCAAATAACGGTGCTTTGGCTATTATGATTGACGCAGGTGCAAGAATACTGGAAAGTGCTTGCGGTCCTTGTATAGGTATGGGACAGTCACCTAATTCAAAGGGTATTTCACTAAGAACGTTTAACAGAAACTTTGAAGGCAGAAGTGGTACAAAAGACGGTCAGATTTATCTTGTATCACCTGAAACAGCTGCTATTTCAGCTCTTACGGGTGTATTTACAGATCCGAGAACACTTGGTGACGCGGCTGATATAACATTGCCTGAAAAGTTCACAATAAACGATAATATGATAGTTCCCCGGCAGATGAAAAGGATATGGACAGTATTGAAGTGCTTAGAGGTCCTAATATTAAGCCTTTCCCTGTATCAGAGCCGTTAGCTGAAACAATAGACGCAAAATGCTCGCTAAAGGTCGGCGATAATATCACAACAGACCATATTATGCCTGCCGGTGCAAAGATTTTGCCGTTGCGTTCAAATATTCCTAAGATTTCGGAATTCTGTTTCGCTGTATGTGACGAAAAGTTCCACAACAGAGCACTTGAACTTGGTAAGAGTATAATAGTCGGCGGTTCAAACTACGGACAGGGTTCTTCAAGAGAACACGCTGCACTTGCACCGTTGTATTTGGGTGTTAAGGCAGTTATCGTTAAGTCATTTGCAAGAATTCATATGGCTAATCTTATTAATGCCGGTATCGTGCCTCTAACATTTGCAAATGAATCGGATTACGATAAGATTGACCAAATGGACGAATTGAAGATTGAAAATATCGGTAAGCAAATTGCCAACGGTAAAGTTATTAAGGTGACAAACGTAACAAAAGGCTTTGATTTTGAGGTTAATGCAGATTTGTCAGACCGTCAAAAAGAAATGCTTTACGCAGGCGGACTTCTTAACTATACAAAACAAAATTCATAATGTAATTCAAAAATGCGATGCTTTTAGGTGTCGCATTTTTTGTGTTATAAGGTATAAAATATGTGAATGTCAAGTGTAACTTTAGTAATATAGCACATTGACGGCACATATTTTTGATGATATAATACTAAAAAATGAATAATCACACAAAGTGTCGGCTATATTGTATGGGTATAGTCGGTGAAAAGGGAATCGGGTGAGAATCCCGAACGATAACAGTCGCTGTATGTATTGAAGTTTTTATATTTTTTGATGAAAGTCAGTCATTGGGAAACTGAGAAGGCGAATATAAAAATGTTAAGCTTGCTTTATATAATACGAGTCAGAAGACCTGCTTTGATACTGCTCCGTACTTATTGATGTTGTCAATATAGGAGCAGTAGTATCGTACGCTTATATAAATGTATTAAGCGTGTTGTTTGCGTGCCGATATGTGATATACACAGAAAAACTCTGCTGTGATAATTTGAAAAAATTATCACAGCTTTTTTTATTTGATTTTACAGAAACGGAGCGTATTAATGAAAAAAATAATATCTTTAATTTTATCGTTTGTTTTGATTTCATCTGCAAATGCTTTTGCGGTAAATATTGACGATATAAACAGCGTCATAAGCGATACGGAAAAATATTTATATGATAATTCGCAAACTCCTACCGTATCATCGATAGGCGGTGAGTGGCTGATAATGGGACTGAGCAGAAATGACGGTGATATACCTGTCGGCTATTATGAGAATTATTACAACAATGTTGTCAATTATGTAAAAGAATGTGGCGGTGTATTGCATAACAAAAAATATACCGAATATTCAAGAGTTATAACTGCACTCACATCAATCGGAAAAGACCCTCAAAATGTCGGTGGATATAATTTATTACTTCCTTTAGGAGATTTTGAAAAAACTACTTGGCAAGGTATAAACGGTGCAATATGGGCATTGATTGCACTTGACTGCGGACAGTATGATATGCCGTACAATGCCGATGCACAAATTCATGCAACAAGAGAAATGTATGTTGAAAAGATTATAAACAGTCAGCTTGATGACGGTGGATGGTCACTTTTGGGCAGTGGAGAGAGTGATGTTGATGTTACGGCAATGGCTCTGCAAGCACTTTCAAATTATACGGATAATTCCGAAGTGTCAAATTGTGTGAACAAGGCAATTTCTTTTTTATCGGCAAGTCAAAATGAAAACGGAGGATATTCAAGTTGGGGTACGGAAAATTCCGAAAGCTGCGCACAAGTCATTGTTGCACTTTGTGAACTCGGAATATCGCCTCTTGATGAACGCTTTGAAAAGAACGGCAAGAATTTAGCGGATAATTTAATGTCGTACTATACAATAGGCGACGGTTTTAAACATACATACGACGGTGACGGTTCAAATCAAATGGCAACAGAACAATGTTTTTACAGTTTGGTGTCGCTAAAACGATTTATGAACGGCGATAATTCGCTTTATGATATGAGCGATGTCAGCAATATATCGCAAAATGAAATTAATGTGATAAAAAACAGTTTACAGTTTGCAATGATGAATTTGATTTTGCTTAGAAAGTAATAATTTTCAGGAGATATTGAATGAAAAAATATAAAAGGCACATAATTATAGGAAGTATAATTATTGCTGTATTGGTATTTGCGTTTTGGTGGGGCGGAGATGCACCGTCACTGCGCGGTTGGAATATTGAGCCGACGCCGAAAGCAACGGAAAGGGTTGTAATTGATGACATATATGACCATGATGAAAGTCCTACACAGACTGTAGAACCAACAATTTTGCCCACATCATCTCCGACAGCTGAAAACTCAGAAAAAATTCAAAACAAGCCTACAGCCGACAAACCAATGACGCCAGAGGAAAAAATAGAATTAGCCGAAGAGATTGCAGGGGAGCCATACGAAGAAATATATACTCCCGATTTGGAATATTCCGAAAACAACGGAATGAATATTGATGAGTCAACAGGAACAGATGAGTATAAAACAGAACCTGTGCCTGAGGGAAAGCCTGTACCTGTCGAACCGCAAGACGCAGTAATAGAGAACAAAGAACTGACGTGTACGTTGTCTGTACGATGTGATACAATACTCGACAATATGTCGTGGCTTGATAAAGAAAAGTGGGAATTGGTGCCGTCGGACGGAGTTATATTTAAAGAACAGACAGTTGAATTTTATGACGGCGAAAGTGTATTCGACCTATTGCAACGCGAAATGAAAAACAACAAAATACATATGGAATTTGAAAATACTCCTATGTATAACAGTGCATATATTGAGGGAATAGGCAATTTGTATGAGTTTGACTGCGGTGAATTATCGGGGTGGATGTATAAAGTAAATGACTGGTTTCCAAATTACGGCTGTTCACGTTACTGGCTTAAACAAGGCGATAAAGTCGAATGGGTATATACTTGCAACTTGGGAATAGATGTCGGCGGATATTCCGCAACAGGCGGAGAATAGGAGATAAGACAGATAATGAATGAATTTGCAAAATATCACCCGTTGATTAATTTTATATATTTTACAGCTGTAATTGTGTTTTCAATGATATTTGTACATCCTATATGCCTTGTGACATCGCTTTTGTGCAGTGTGATGTATTCGATAATTTTAAACGGTAAAAAAGCGTTGAAATTTATTGTGATGTTATTACCGCTTATGTTGATTTCAGCACTGATAAACCCTGCGTTCAATCACGAGGGCGTGACTGTAATTGCATATTTACCGAGCGGAAATCCGTTGACGTTGGAATCAATACTATACGGAATTGTCGCGGCAAGTATGATTGCAACGGTAATTTGTTGGTTTTCTTGTTTTAATAAAATTATGACAAGTGATAAGTTTATTTATCTTTTTGGACGAATAATACCGTCACTTTCGCTGATATTGTCGATGACATTCAGATTTGTTCCGAAATTTAAAGAGCAGATACAAGAAGTTTCAAATGCACAGAAAAGTATGGGGCGAGATACGTCAGAGGGGTCTGTATTTATAAGAGTTAAAAACAGTATAAGAATTTTGTCGGCGGTCATAACGTGGAGTTTGGAAAATGCAATAGATACTTCCGACAGTATGAAAAGTCGCGGTTACGGTTTGACGGGCAGAACGGCTTACTCAAATTATGTATTTGATAAAAGAGATGTAACTGCTTTGATTTATTTGGCGGTTACGATTATATATTTTTTAATAGGTGCTTTGCTTGGAAAAATTCATTATAGATATTTTCCGTCTATGCGTGGTACGTATATGTCGTTTTACAGCACAAGCATTTTTATATCGTATATTATGATTTGTATAATGCCGATAATTATTGAGATATGGGAGGAATTTAAGTGGAGAAAATTAAAATCAAAAATTTAATATTTTCATATCCCAATAGTAAAAAAACGGCATTGGACGATATAAATTTAACGATAAATCAAGGTGAATTTGTGACGATTTGCGGTAAATCCGGATGTGGAAAATCGACACTTCTACGACATTTAAAACCGATTCTTACACCGCACGGTAAAACAAGTGGGGAAATATACTTTGACGGAAAAAGTATATATGATTTTTCGGACAGAGAGCAAGCCGAAAATATCGGATTTGTAATGCAAAATCCTGATAATCAAATTGTTACGGATAAGGTTTGGCACGAACTTGTATTCGGATTGGAAAGTTTGGGTATTAATTCGGCTGAAATTCGATCGAAAGCCGCGGAGATGGCGTCATTTTTCGGAATACAAAATTGGTTTTACGAAAATGTAGCCAATCTGTCGGGCGGACAAAAACAAATTCTCAATTTAGCGTCGGTTATGATAATGAATCCGACATTGTTGTTGCTTGACGAACCATCAAGTCAATTAGACCCAATAGCGGCACATGACTTTTTTACAATGCTTGAGAGGATTAATACCGAACTTGGTGTAACGATAATATTGAGTGAGCACAATTTGAGCAAAGTATTTCCTTTATCCGATAAGGTCGTGGTTATGGAGAACGGCAAGATTACAGCCGAAAACACACCATATAAAATAGGCGAGGAATTAAAGCAAAACAGTATGTTTGAGGCATTACCCACACCGACAAAAATATATTATTCCTTGGGAAATAATTCTGGTAATTGCCCTATAACAATTTGTGACGGTCGTAAATGGTTGGAAAAACAACAGATTGACGAGCATTTTGAATTCAAGTCGGAAAAAAACAGAATTATTACCGAAACGATTTTAGAATTGAAAGATGTATGGTTTAGGTATGAGAAAAATTCGGACGATATTTTAAAAGGCTTGTCATTTAAAGTTTGCGAAAATGAATTTTATGCGATAGTAGGCGGTAACGGTGTCGGAAAGAGTACCGCGTTATCTGTTATTTCAAAGATTAATAGGCCATATAGGGGTAAGGTGTTTATAAACGATAATACCAAAGTGGCAGTGATGCCGCAAAATCCACAGAGCTTATTTTTGAAAAAGAGCGTGCTTGAGGAATTGTATGACGCGGTATTTGACGTGGAAAAAGAAAAAAGGGAAAATGAGATTGAGTATGTAATAAAACTTTGTGAACTTGATAATTTGCTTGAAAATCACCCTTACGATTTGTCAGGTGGTGAACAGCAGAGAGTGGCACTTGCAAAAATGCTTTTGAGAAAACCCGATTTGTTGGTGCTTGATGAACCGACAAAGGGGATTGACGCTTGTTTTAAACGAAAACTTGCAACGATACTCAAAAGTTTGCAAAAGAATGGGATGACTGTGTTAATGGTAACACATGACATAGAATTTTGTGCTGAATATGCTGATATATGTGCGATGTTTTTTGACGGTAAGATTGTCAGTGAAGCACCTCCGAGAAAGTTCTTTGCGGAAAATAATTTTTATACCACTTCGGCAAAACGTATGGCTGACGGTATAATCGAAAATGCTGTATTAGACAAAGACATAATAAGAGCATTGGGCGGTGAAGCAGAAGATTTAACTGAAACGAATGTTGAACTGAATTATATACTGCAAAAGAAAACGGTTATAAAGCAGAGCAAAAAAGAATATAAAAAACTTAATGTACACAATGTTATTTTAGGGATAGTATTTGTAATTTTATTTGTGTTAACACAATGTCTGTTTTGCGGACGGTACGATAATTGGAAGAACTATGTCGCACAAACGATAAGTATATTATTTATTGCCGTAGCAATGTTTAATTTAATACCGCGAAAAAAACTCGGAAAAGAATTAATACAGAACGAAAAAAGCAAAAGAAAAATATCAAAAAGAACAAAAATAGCAACATTGCTAATATT
>OCHA01002052.1_pt1 | contig 13027 bp, 8 predicted proteins | sample 1538591 | NCBI WGS metagenome assembly OCHA01 (sample SAMN04571710, study PRJEB22368) | human gut metagenome | biome: human gut; material: stool | host: Homo sapiens | place: Luxembourg | collected 2012-09-06 | reverse complement strand
TGCTTTTCTTGCTGCTTCTTCCTCGGCTTTTCTTCTTGCCTCTTCTTCAGCTGCCTTTCTTGCCGCCTCTTCTTCCTCGGCTTTTCTTCTCGCCTCAGCTTCCGCTGCTTTTCTCTCAACTTCTCTGCGTTCTTCTTCCTGACGGATGCGAGCCTGTTCTCTTTCTTTCTGAAGACGCTCTTCATCTTTTGCTTTCTGCTTCTCGATTGCCGCTTCGTGGTCTTTCTGTTTTTCTTCCCACTTCTGAAGAATATCATCGATCATCATCTGACCATTCGCCAGAATCTCATCTTCACGTTCTTTCATTGCTTCTTCTTCGATTGTAATGCCATTGGCAACCGCCATGCCCTGCGCCAAAGCTTCTTCCAAAGTAGCTCCTGTCACAACCTGTTTAATCGCAGATCCATGTTCTGCCGTATCCGGTTCCGTTTCCGTATATACCGGATTTTCTTCTACGACTTCTTCCGGAGCTTCTTCTACAATTTCTTCCTGTGGAATCTCTTCCTGTACAATGGTTTCTTCTGCCGGTTCTTCCTGTACAACAGTTTCCTGCATCGGCACTTCCTGCGGAGGGATTTCCTGAACTTCAGATTCATCAACTCTTTCTGTCAATGGCTCTCCGGCAGTCTCTTCTGTACCTTCATTATATTCATTCTCGTCATCCACTTCTTCCAGTGTTGATTCCGGTTGTTTTTCCGGTTCCGGTTTCTTCTTAACCGCTCCTGGACGGCTGTCATATTTCTCCTGCTGAAGTGGTGTCAGTGGTTTGTACTTCATCTTTAGTTCCATTGCAAGGTATACATATTTTCCTTCACTGAACCACAAGATCAGATCATCACATTCTTCCAGACATTCTGCAGTCATTCCGGCTTCATCATACAATTTGGCAAGTTCATATGCCCACTTTTCAATATATTCCGCTTTTTTAAATTCTTCCAGTGCTGTAATCTGATCTGTCAGCGATGCCCCCTGTGTTCTCAGAATCTTATATTTCAAAATATACTGATTCGGATCTTTCGGTGCCAGCTTTACGAATTCTTCATAACAATCCGTTGCTTCTCTGATATCTTTGATCTTCAATGCCAGTGTGCCTAAGCGATATACAATTTTTCTGCTTCCCGGTGCTCTGTCAAATGCCAGGAATAAGATATCTCTCCCCTTCTTAAACTCACCGTTATATTCATAAATCTCACTGACCGTATTGAGCATTGATGCATTCTTTACTCTTCGCCAGTCTATACCATCAGCAACTTCCATTGCCTGCTGGTACTCCTTCTTTTCCAAATGATCAAGCATTTGCTCGGTCTTCACCCTATATTCATATTTATCCAATATTTCTCACCTCAAATGTTTATTTAAAAAAAGCGTATTTCCCTACAATTTTACTTATATAAGTTTATCATATGACCTGTTTATTGTCAAAATATCCCGCCAAATATGTTAAAAAAATATTACAAAAATTACAATTTTTTTATCTCTGTAAAATATCTGCCGGCTGCTCTCTGATATCACCGTAAAAAAACAGCCATCATAATCTTTGCTATGATGGCTGTTACATATTCAATTTTATCATATTTAATTTTTATATCGGAGAATGATTTTTATTTCTTGTTCCCTGTCGCCTTTGTATGCTTTCCGATGATCTTTTACTCATCTTCTTTGCACGTTCATTCAAATCTACTATTCATGTTTCTTTACACATATTAATAATATCTTTAAATATGTGGTATTCTGTTCAATATGTCTGCAGTTCTTTTTATCGTCCGGTGTATATTTTCTCCGTCTATTCTTTTCTTCTGAATCTCCTCTACCGGCCTTTTATCTATTATAATAAAGGCTTATTCTCTGGGAACTTCTACCTGCCATACCACTAACATATTGATTCGATGATTCTACTGTGTCCATTGGATTAAGCCTCCTTTTCATAAATTTCCAATCAACGATATCTCACCGACATATGAAATATTCTTCATCCTTGATAAACTTTTCTTTTTATTCTTCTATCATCTAAAATATAAGTTAGAATTTATTATCTCATCTCTTATATATGATTAAGATCTATATCCCCGTGATATTATTCTATAATCTTTATTCATCCATTCTCTTTCTCTACAATATACTTTACGATATCTAATATCTGATGCCTTACCAAATATTTAATATCCATACTTTGTATTTTCGATTCTTAAATGAATTGAGAATTATAATAAAAATACATCTTATAAAATATGTGATATTGAATTTTCAAGATTCCCTTTCTCGTCAGGAAGTCTTTTTTGGTTTATTTTGGATTTCCTTTGGATTGATTACATAATACCATTCAAGTTTTGTTTTGTCAATACTTTTTATAATTATTTTCTTTTATTTTTCATTATTTGTATTTTATTCGATAATTGTCTGATTTTTATATATTTCTTTTAATGTTTACACAATACTATACATTTTAAAATCACACACCGCTTGTTAATCCCTTACATTTCAATTGTTAACCATTACAAATATGCAGTTGACATTCTGCCAGATTCATTTTATACTGCTGTTATATTTTTGATATGAATCTAAAGGAAAGGAGCTCTGCCGCCCGGCAGACAATTACTATTATGAACAACACTGCTAATAACACAACAACCAGCAAACTCTCCACCCGTAAACTTGTACTGATCGCCCTAATGACTGCGATCACCTGTATCTTCGCTCCTATGGCGATTCCGATTCCGGTCAGTCCGGTACCGATCAGTCTTACCAACCTGGTGATCATGATCAGTATCTATGTACTTGGTTTTAGAGATGCAACCATCAGTTACATCGTATATCTGTTACTTGGTCTTGTCGGTCTCCCTGTATTTTCCGGTTTTACCGGTGGATTAGGAAAGCTTGCAGGTCCTACCGGTGGATACCTGATTGGTTTCATCTTCCTTGCACTGATTTCCGGACTGTTCGTTGATAAATTTCCAAAGAACAGAATTCTGGCAGTCGCCGGTATGGTCATCGGTATGGCAGTCACTTATATCTTCGGTACAGAGTGGCTTGCAATCCAGTTGAAAATGTCATTCGTTGCAGCACTTTCTGTCGGAGTAATCCCTTATCTTGCCGGTGACGCAGTGAAGATTATCATTGCGATCATCGTCGGACCTGTACTCCGCAGCCGTCTGAGTCAGCTGCAGTAATAAAAATACACAATATCGGAATTAAGCTTCTGCTCATTTTCTGATATTGTGTATTTTTTTCTTTATAGCTTCCCAGTTAATAAATGAAATCCCAAGTTAAATTTATAATATGATATCTCCGCTTTTCATCCCCGTATTCATATCATAAGCTTCAATAATATTTCCGCTGATCACATACAGCGTATCTTCTATATAGATTCCCCGGACTCCCTGAGATGTATTTCCATTGACTTCTTCTTGCAGGATTGTCTCAAATTTCCTGTCTGACCGGTTGTATGTCAGCAGGTAATAGCTTTCCCCATTCTGACTGTAACCGGATAATCCGATTACGTTTTTCTCCGAATCGGCAAGCACCGATTTATAATCGTATGCCGCGTGGCTTCCGTACAGATCATCCAGCACCAGCGTAGATTCTTCTTTTACATCTGACCGGTCAGATATATCGAACATTGTTATCTTTACTCCTTCTGCCACGCCGGATTCTTCGTCGGTTGACATTCCGATACCGAGCAATCTGTCTTCTCCATAAAAATGCAGGTATTCGGAAAATCCCGGAATCTTTAATTTACCGAGAATCTTTGGCTTCTCCGGATCGGACAGGTCTACACTGAATAACGGATCAACCTGCTCATATGTCACAAAATATCCGGATTCGCCCATGAACCTTGCTGAATAGATGGTTTCGCCTTTTGCCAGATTTTCGATGGTACTGATCTTATCCAGTTTCTTATCCAGTATCGTCACCAGATTTTCGTCATTATCTGTTGTGAATAGTCTTAAATTTCCCTTGTATTCATCCAGCGAAAAGGTATCATTCAGATAGCCTTTCACCTTCCCCTGTGCTGCTGCCTTTAATTTCCCCTTATTATAAGAAATTTTTCTAAGCGTTGTCACAGTCTGATTACCCTGCTGCCACTCTGATTCATAATAGTAAATATTTTTTTTGCTGACATACATCTGACCGCCTTCTGAGAGAATCGCTTTATGATCTACTGTCTCATCCGGTTTACTGATATCCACGGAACTGATCACTTCGTACATCATTCCACAGTTTGCCGGCGGCAGGCAGATACTGCTCTGGCTCATTGCTTTGTCATTCACCATCGGTACATAGGTGACCGGTTTATCTTTAACTATATTACTTCCTGTATAATACTCACTGAACAGATACAGGTATCCGTCTGCCATGCGCGATGAATTGTAAGTACCGCTCTGTGTTACTTCCCCTTCTTTTACCGGCTTTTTGATATCACTGATGTCATAGGTAACTGCCGCAGTTTTTGCCTGTTGCCAGACAGCTGTACCGGACTGTTTTTTATTGTCTGCATCTGTACATTCCTTCTGACATACCGCCACTAGTTTCTTCTGATCTGTATTTATATAAAACTCCTGGATCGTATATTCTTTTTCCAAAGTGATCTCACTGTATTTTTTCAGCTGCCCTTTCCCGGCATCTACGATGTCGATCGCCCGGCCGTTATCTTCCCGTACATACAGGTACGTTCCATCCGTTTTTGCAATATCTCCTTCATCTACACCGGACTGCCGGACATTGGTCTGCGAATAACCGCCATCTGCGTCCATTGCTGCCGCTGATGCCTTGTTTCCACTGCCTACATCCACTGCTGCTGATGTCTCATTTCCACTTTTTGCGTACATCGCAATTCCTTCGTTACCTTGCGACCGTTTGATATATTTATAGACTTCATCATAACTTTCGGCTGTCCTTATCTTCCTGCTTCCGCTGATCTTCCTTTCTGTATTACCTGCTGACACCCTCTTAGAGTCTGTCATTCCATGATGCAGGCTTTCATACTGCCACACTATGATTCCCGCCACAACTGCTACACAGGCTGCCGCTGCAAGTCCGATCCGGTATGAGTGAAAATGTTTCTTCTGCTTTTTCCCTTTTAGTAACTGTTCTATATTTTCCGGTCTCAGACTGTCCGGCACCTCTGTGTTTTCTGACAGTCGTGCTATCTGATCCACCATATCCTGTTCGCAGTATCCGTTCTGCTTTTTTTCATGTTCATTCTCACGCTGCATACATTCTCACTCCCTTCTTCCCTGCTCTGCTTCTCCGTAACTGCCCAGCACACATTCCATCTTCTTAAGTGCCCGGCTCCGCTTCGAGCGTACCGTGTTCGGATTCAGCCGCATCATTTCCCCGATCTCCTGACTGCAATACCCGCCGAATACGGATAATCCGACTAATATCTGTTCTTCTTCCGATAATACGAAGAATGCCTTCCTGACATCCATTGCCAGATCATAATCCGGTACAACCGACTGCTCCGGAAGTTCTTCCTCTCTTCCCTGCTCTTCTCTTAATGCCTTCTTCAGTCTCTTCTTACATTTATTCGTAAGAATTGTAAATATCCAGCTTTTGAATGCTTCTTCTTTTTTTAATTTATGTATGTTCTCGTATGCCGCAACAACCGCCTCACTCACCGCATCCTCCGCTTCCTGCGGATTCTTCATCAGGCACAGTGCGTAATGGTACAGATCACGGTAAACCGTTTCATACATTTCTGAGAACTTCTTTACACTGCATATCATATCGTGCCCTCCCTCAGATATGAATCTTTTATCACTATTTTTAATCTTCCGGTAATTATTATAAATCCTATATAAATAAGAGTCTTTTCCCGCTCACATTGTTGCAGGTATTTTATCATATTATATAAGAACTTTCCTTATTTCGGCAGTGTCTACATCTCCGTATAAGGAAAAGAGGCTGTGCACTAATTGCTTAGCGCGACAGCCCCGTTGTTTATTTTCCCTGGTATATCTATATCTTTTCTTTATCCTCTGTAATAATTGATCAGACATCCTTTCAGGATGATCTCTCTTTCCGCATCGGTCATATCACCAAGCTTCAGCGTGATCTCTTTCAGAGAATCTCCAACCACATAAGCCTTGATCTCGGCGCTCTTATCTTCCACCGCTTTTCTGATCTCCGGCACAAAGATATAGTCGCCGTTACGGAAGCTTAAGTTCTCGTGATCTTCCTCTGTGATAAATGGAAGCATACCCCAGTTGATCAGGTTCGAACGGTATCTCTTGGTCGCATATTCGTTCGCAATATTTGCCCAGCCGCCGAGTACCTTCTGACAGGATGCTGCCTGCTCTCTTGCGGAACCATCTCCCGGTTTTACTGCAAAGATCGTACTTCCGATTCCGAGATTACCTTTTCCGGTCTCCGGATATGTCTCGTGGATCTTATCCATAACAGGTTTCAGTTCGTCTAATACTTCTAACGGACACTGTCCTGCTTCAATTGCTTTCTCAGCTTTCTGTACTTCCTTCGCACGGCCTACATAAGCAGGATCTTTTCTGGACAATGCAAATTCTGCAAGTCCCAGAGGGTTGGATCTGTAAGAAGAGGTCTCTCCGGATGGGATCAGTTCATCTGTTGTGGTGACCGGATCGTGGATCTCAGATACTACTTTCAGAAGTAAGTTTTCCGGAAGTGCTGCCATTGCCGGCCAGTCTTTGATATTTGGTCCGAACTTGATCTCTACCGATGGATCTGCTACGCCGTGGCTGTCAAATACACGGTTCGCATAAATGTTCTTATCAAAATGATAGGTCTGTCCTTTGTATTCCACATCCATATCAGTTGCAGGTGTAAGGAATCCCTTATTTGCTGCTGTTGCTGCAATGGAACGTGCATCCATAAGTGCAACCGATGCGATCTGTCCGCTCTGAAGCTTGGAACCTTCACGGTTCGGGAAGTTTCTGGTTGAGTGGCGGATAGAGAACGCATTATTGGCAGGTGTATCTCCTGCACCGAAGCAAGGTCCACAGAATGCTGTCTTCACGATCGTTCCTGCTTCCATAAGGTCCGCAACCGCTCCGTTCTTCACAAGTTCCATGTAGATCGGTGTACTTGCCGGATATACGCTGAATGTAAATTCATCGGAACCGATATAGTGTCCTTTGATGATATCTGCTGCGGCACAGATATTTTCAAATCCACCGCCGGCACATCCTGCGATGATTCCCTGATCCACATATAACTGTCCATTTACAATCTTATCCTGCAGAGAATAGTCGACTGCTCCGTCGAGACTTACCAGTGCTTTCTGTTCTACATCATGAAGGATGTCTTTTAAGTTGGTTCTCACTTCATCGATCGTGTATACATTAGATGGATGGAATGGCATTGCGATCATTGGTTTGATCTCACTTAAGTTTACATATACCATACCGTCATAGTAAGCAACCTCTCCCGGATTCAGTTCTTTGTAATCTTCACTTCTTCCATGAATGTCATAGAATTCTTTGATCTTATCATCGGTCTTCCAGATGGATGACAGGCAGGTCGTCTCTGTCGTCATAACATCAATACCGATACGGAAGTCTGCACTTAACTTACCTACACCAGGTCCTACGAATTCCATCACTTTATTGTTAACATAGCCATTGCCGAATGTCGCACCGATGATCGCAAGTGCCACGTCCTGTGGTCCGACACCCTTCATTGGCTCACCGTCTAAGTAGATTCCGACTACACCCGGCATCTTAATATCATATGTCTTATTCAGAAGCTGTTTTACAAGCTCCGGTCCGCCTTCTCCCATAGCCATGGTTCCGAGTGCACCGTAACGGGTATGGCTGTCTGATCCTAAGATCATCTTGCCGCCGCCTGCCAGCATCTCACGGGCGAACTGGTGGATAACTGCCTGATGAGGCGGTACATAGACTCCGCCGTATTTCTTCGCGCAGGTAAGACCAAACATGTGATCATCTTCGTTGATCGTTCCTCCGACTGCACACAGAGAGTTGTGACAGTTCGTAAGTACATAAGGAATCGGGAATTTCTCAAGTCCTGAAGCTCTGGCTGTCTGAATAATTCCAACGAATGTAATGTCATGGGATGTCAGCTTATCGAACTTGATCTGCAGACGATCCATATTTCCTGAGGTATTATGCGCTGCCAGAATGTTATATGCCATCGTATTCTTTGCAGCTTCCTGTGGAGTCACATCTTTTCCTGTCTTTGCAGCAACTGCTTCTTTTTCTTCCACAATCTCTGTTCCATTCAGTAAATAGACTCCCTTGTCATATAATTTCAGCATGTTTTGTCCTCCTACTATCGTATTATGAATATATTAAAATGTCTGAGTTCAGACATCTGCTAACCTGATTATTCTTTCATATATTTCATATGATCTGCTACCATCATGGCAATCTTGAATGTCAGTGCATCGTCAAATACACGCACATCCAGTCCTGTTTTCTTCTGAATCTTCTCCAGCCGGTACACCAGTGTATTTCTGTGCACATACAGGCGCCTTGCCGTCTCTGATATATTCAGGTTATTATCAAAAAATGTATAAACAGTCGTCAGTTCTTCTTCTTCGAAAATATCTGCCTTGCCATCTTCGAATACTTCATTCAGGAACATCTCGCAGAGTGATGCCGGAAGCTGATGGATCAGCCGTCCGATTCCGAGTTCATTATATGCAAGAATCTTCTTCTCTGTATAAAACACTCTTCCGACTTCCAAGGCCATATCTGCTTCTTTGTATGATCTGGATACATCCTTTAATTCTTCTACAATGGTTCCATATGCTGCTCTTACACTTACCATGGCTTCCATATTCAGTGTCGTGACCAGCTCTTTGGCGATCTGTTCTACCTGCGGATAGCTGTCGGTAGACTGCAGTGATTTCACAAGAATAATATGCTTTTCATCAATTGCCGTTACGAAATCCTTTGTTCCTGTCGCATACAGACCTTTCAGGGTTTCCTGTACCAGGACATCTCCTTCATTCTTCGGTTCGATCACGAATACGACTCTCTTAAGTTCTGCCGGAATCTTCATCTTCTTTGCCTGATTATAGATATCAACCAGAAGCAGATTATCCAGAAGCAGATTCTGAATAAACCGGTTCTTATCCATCCGTTCTTTGTATACATAAAGAAGATTCCTAAGCTGGCTGGCTCCCATACGTCCTGCCAGTTCCATGCCGTCTGCAGTTCCATGCAGCATCAATATATATACCGGATCACTGTCTTCATAGATGCGGAACATTCCTATCTCATCCAGGATCATCTCTTCCGGTTCTTCTTCGTCATCACGGAAATCCTGGATCTGGATCTCATACCCGGTCAGGGCCTCATTCGTTCTTACGAGACAGAATCCCTGCACATCCCATATTGCACAGTCAAATCCTGTAATCTCCCTGATATCCTGTGCTGTTTTGTGTAATATCTGATTTGATAACACGCATTGTCCTCCATTTCCTATCCGCAATGCTGTTCTTTGTGTTCTTCTGCATACTTGTATACATTTTAGTACGCTAACGAACTGCATTACGAATACATTATAGCAGATAATCATGCTTTAACAAAGCAAAATTTTATTGTCTGCGGAAAAAAACGAAAAGACCGGACGCTTTCTTACGCCCGGTCCTCTTATATTCATCTGTTTTTCGCGATCATTGCGGCTCTTATATCAAGCCTTTCTTACAGACTAGTTTGTGATTGTAACCTGTGTCTCTTTGTCGAAGATATGGATCTTCTCAGCATCCAGAGCAAATTTAACCGTATCACCTGTTCTTGCTGTTGTTCTAGGATCCACTCTTGCTGTCATGCTTGATCCTTCATAATCGAAGTATAAGAATACTTCTGCACCGAGCATCTCATATACACGGATCTTTGCTTCGATTACTGTATTTGGAGAAGCTTCGATGAACATCTGCTCGTCGTGCACGTCTTCCGGACGGATTCCGAGAACAACTGTCTTTCCTTCATATCCGCCATCGATCAGCTTCTTAGCTTTTGCCGGTGGAAGCTCGATCTCTGAAGGTCCTGCTACCAGATATACTTTATCTCCGACTACTTTACATGTAGCGTCAACAAAGTTCATCTGTGGTGATCCGATGAATCCGGCTACGAACTGGTTACATGGATAATCGTACAGAGTCTGTGGTGTATCTACCTGCTGAACAATACCTGCGTTCATAACTACGATTCTGGTTCCCAGTGTCATAGCTTCTGTCTGGTCATGTGTTACGTAGATGATTGTTGTACCAAGTCTCTGATGAAGTTTGGAAATCTCGATACGCATCTGTCCACGAAGTTTAGCATCCAGGTTGGAAAGTGGTTCATCCATAAGGAATACCTTCGGGTTACGAACGATTGCACGTCCCATAGCAACACGCTGTCTCTGTCCACCTGAAAGAGCTTTTGGTTTACGGTCAAGCAGTGGTTCAAGGTCAAGGATCTTAGCTGCTTCACGAACCATCTTATCAATCTCCGGTTTCGGAACTTTTCTTAATTTAAGTCCGAATGCCATGTTATCATATACAGTCATATGTGGGTACAGAGCATAGTTCTGGAATACCATCGCGATATCTCTGTCTTTTGGTTCTACATCATTTACCACTTTGTCACCGATCTTGAGTTCACCGCTTGTGATCTCTTCCAGACCTGCGATCATACGAAGTGTGGTAGATTTACCACATCCAGATGGTCCTACAAAAATGATAAATTCTTTATCTTCAATTTCAAGGTTGAAATCTTTAACTGCTTCAAATCCGTTCGGATATGTTTTGTTAATATGCTTTAATGATAAGCTTGCCATTTATTTTTCCTCCTAAATCTTTGTGCGCTTCTTACACACTGTCGCTGTTCTTGTTTCTGAAATAAAGTATATCTGTTTTTACATCGTTGGTCTATGACCGGGTTGAACAAAGATTTTTTAAGAAGGTGTACAAATTGACGAAAGCCTTACAACAGTTCTTTGTAAATATCTCTCTTGCCAACCCCTCTGTCTTTTGCCACCTTTTTCATGGCTTCTTTCTTATCGATTCCCTGGTTCATATAGTAATCCATATGCTCCTGAACCGTCATTTCTTCCCATTTTGCGCGCTCCTCCTGTAAAATGCTCTCCCGACTCTTCCCCTCGATCACAAGCACACACTCCCCCTTCGGATCGTTGCTCTCATAATAGGAAACCGCTTCCGCAAATGTGGTGCGAAATGCAGTCTCATGCTTTTTTGTAAGTTCCCGGCACACAGTCAGATGTCTGTCCCCACCAAGAACTTCTCCAAGCTCTCTCAAGGTTCTCACCAGACGGTGCGGCGCTTCGTAAACGATCATCGTTCTTGTCTCATCTACAAGCTCACCTAGGACTGCCTGTCTTTCCTTTTTGTCCGTTGGAAGAAATGCCTCAAATGCAAATCTTCTGGTGGAAAGCCCGGAAAGTGTCAGTGCCGTAATACAGGCAGCGGCTCCCGGAAGGGAAGTGACCGTAATTCCGGCTTCATAGCACATTTTCACCAGTTCCTCACCCGGATCTGAGATCCCTGGTGTACCGGCATCGGTGATCAGCGCAATATTCATCCCTGTAAGAAGTTTTTCCACCAGAGCGTGTCCCTTTTCTATCTTATTATACTCATGATAACTGGTCATCGGTGTTTTAATCTCAAAATGATTCAGCAGTTTAATACTGTTCCTGGTATCTTCTGCCGCGATCAGGTCAACTTCTTTCAGCGTCCGGATCACCCGGAACGTCATATCTTCCAGATTGCCAATCGGTGTTGCACACAAATATAATGTTCCTGCCATTCGTTACTCCTTTCCAGTTCCTGTCATCCCGTAATACTCCAGGATCTCCCGTGTATAGCTGCCGTCCTTCTCATAAACGATCAGTGGCGGATCTACTGTCATCCGCGATTTGGCACCACGGATTCCTTCTATTAAAACCATGTTCGGTTCCTTATCCACATATGGATACACCAGACGCATTCTTTTTGGCTCCAGCTTCGCCTCACACATTGCTGTCAGAATCTCTGCGAGCCTAAACGGTCTGTGTACCATATAAAATCTTCCTCCGGCTTTTAAAATCCGTGCACTTTCCCGGATAATATCCTCCAGTGTGCACAGTACCTCATGCCTCGCAATTGCCTTAGCACTTTCCGGATTAGCCATTCCATGACCTCCGATCATGTATGGAGGGTTCGTTGTTATCACATCCATGGAACCTTTTCCAAATATCTGTGACGCTTCTTTGATATCTCCCGTCACAATGTCGATCTGCTCCTCAAGCCGGTTGTGCCGGACACTCCGACACGCCATATCCGCACTTTCTTCCTGAATCTCCAGTCCTGTAAAATGCTTTCCTTTTGTCTTTGCAGCCAAAAGAATCGGGAGAATTCCCGTTCCTGTTCCAAGATCAAGAACGCATTCTCCCGCTTTTACTTTGGCAAAGGCACTTAAAAGCACTGCATCCATTCCGAAGCAGAACCGCCCCGGGCTCTGGATGATCTCATAGCCTTTTATCTGTAAATCATCGAGCCGTTCTCCCGGCTTAAGATTATTTGTCATCTAACTTTGACGCTCCTTCACCTTTCTCCAGAGCTGCAAGCTCTTTCATTTCCTGTTTGGAAAGCTTCACATCCTTTTTCCGGCGGCGCGGTTTGAACTTCAGGTCAGCTGCCGGATATTCACGGATTTCTTTCTCATCATTGTCCAGAGTTACAATAACCCTGACAAGCTGACGCAGTACGCTTAATGACTGTACTTCACCTTTCAGTCCTTCCGGAGTTGTCACCGCCTCACCTGCAGACGGAAGATTATTGTTGAGTTCCTCGTATGTCTCTTCCTCATTTGTCAGGCAGCACATCAGTCTGCCACATACACCTGAAATCTTAGTCGGGTTCAGAGACAGATTCTGTTCTTTTGCCATCTTGATCGAAACCGGTGCAAACTCAGACAGATAGGTGTGGCAGCAAAGCTCTCGTCCACAGATTCCGATTCCTCCGCGGATCTTCGTCTCATCTCTTACACCGATCTGGCGAAGTTCAATCCTGGTACGGAATACCGCTGCCAGATCCTTTACCAGT
>OCHA01002049.1_pt1 | contig 13055 bp, 12 predicted proteins | sample 1538591 | NCBI WGS metagenome assembly OCHA01 (sample SAMN04571710, study PRJEB22368) | human gut metagenome | biome: human gut; material: stool | host: Homo sapiens | place: Luxembourg | collected 2012-09-06 | reverse complement strand
TTTCCATCCATCGAAGCTGTAATACTGACAGCACATTCAGGTAAACTTGTTCCCATCGCTACAATTGTTAAACCGATAATTAATGAAGGAATATGAAATCTTGTTGCAATAGAAGAACTCCCTTCTACAAAGAAATCAGCACCTTTCATTAATAAGGCAAAACCTACAACAAGAACCAATAACGAAATAAAAATATTTGTCATACCACTCTCTCCTTTAAAATATTCCTAGATGTTCTAATAAAATTTTCAAACCAATTACAATTAAAATAATCCCACCAGCAATTTCTGCCTTATGTTCATATTTTGACCCAAAAATCTTACCAATATAAACACCAATAAAAGAAATAACAAAAGTTGTACAACCAATAATACTCATGCATTCCACAATTGGATAATTCAAAAAGGCAAAAGTAATTCCTACAGCTAAAGCATCAATAGATGTTGCAATAGCAAGTAAAAACAATTCCTTTAAATCTAATTTAAATTCTCCCTCTTCTTCATCATCTTCTGCTTTAATACCATCAATAAGCATCTTTCCACCAATAATACCTAATAAAATAAAAGCAATCCAATGATCAATACTCGTAATATAGCTTTCAAAACCTCTTCCTAAAAACCATCCTGTAAAAGGCATTAAAGCCTGAAAGCCTCCAAAAAATAATGCAATAATAAAAACATCTCTCTTTTTTACCTTCTTCATCGATAACCCTTTACAAATAGATACCGCAAAAGCATCCATTGAAAGACCTACACCAATCAAAAAGATTTCAATAAATAAACTCATACCAAATTCCTTTCTTCCTAAAAGAGGCCCATGCATAAAAAAACTTATGCATGAGTCTCGTTCTTTAAGATTTGCCAGGCTTACGCCATGATGTTGACAAACCGCGTCCTAAGACGTGTACTACTCCCTCATTCAACATCTTGATATTATCAAAGTCTTTAATTAAAAGCAAGTTATTTTTTGACTTTTACACTAACAAATTTACAAATAAAGATAATAGCTGCACCAAGAGCTGTCATTAAATAAACAAAAGTAAATAAGGCATTTAAACCAATAGTATCTTGTAAAACACCTCCAAGAACATTTCCTAAAGTTGACCCAATTCCTGATGTCATAATACCAATCATTGTTTGTCCTGACATTTGGTCTTGAGTATCTAGATTATAAGTTACATAGTAAGTAATAACACCTGTAAATAAACCATAAGAAAGTCCTTGGAACATCATTCCAATAATTAAAACAACAAGATTTGGTGCTAGTCCAATGGTATAGTTACGACAAATATAGAAAATAGATGCAACTAAAATAAGAGTAACACTATTAAATTTCTTCATCAATTTTGGTACAGTCATCATGACTGGTAATTCACTAAAGGCCATAGCAAACATAGCTACGCCATATAACGATGTATTTCCACCTAAACTTTTAACGATATTAATTAAATAAGTTCCAATTGCTGTTGCTCCAGAGAACATGAAACAGAAACCTAAAAGTAAGAAAAAGAAAATTTTATATTTTCTAATAACCGTAATAACAGATCCTTCTTCTTGAACTTCTTCTGTTTTTGTTTCTGTAATCTTTGATTCAGGTAAATGATATAAAATAAATAATGTCACTAAGGCAAAGATACAATATGCAATAGATAAAACATTAGCTCCTAAAAAAGAAACCACTTGTCCAAAAATCAAAGCACTTGTTGCCCATGAAGCTGAACCAATTCCTCGAGCAAGTCCAAAGTTAACATATGTTCCTTCATTGATATAATTCATTGCAATCATCGTAAGCATAGGTACTGTAGACATATTTAAAGCATACATAACGACATAAAAAATCATAACTAAAAAGGCTGGTATTGGTAAAAAAGCCATCACAATATATAAAGAAACAGTTGTTAACATTAAAATTGTCATGAGTTTTTTAATTGTCATCCCTTTAATTTTAGAAATTAAAGATGACATAAATGGTGATAAGAAAATTGTAGCAACACAAGAACCACCTGTGACGATTCCAATTTCCGTATTTGATAAACCTTTTGATTGTAAGAAAACGGCAATAAATCCATTGATACAACATCCAGTAAACCAATAAAATAAATGTAAAAAATTATATTTTGCTTTTAGTGACATATTTCTTCCTCCCTAATCGTAAAATACATTCTAACATATTTTTTTAAAGATGATGCTATTTTCAAAATTTGAAAAAAGAAAAGAAAGGGTTTTCCCTTTCTAAAGTTTTAAAGCAAGTTGAGTTGCTTCAAAGATAGCTTTTTTAGCGTCTCCTGCAAGAGATGCATCACCAATTAAATGAACATGTTCCCCTTTTATTTTTTGATAAAGATCTTGATTTGCTTTAGAACCAAAAGCTAAAACAATGGTATCAAAATGTGAAAGTGTTTCTAATTGATTATTCTTTTCATAAACAATACCATCTTGATTAATTTTTAAGACCTTACTTTCTAAAGTAAATGTCACGTTGAGTTGTTTTAGATGATCCAATAAATTAAGTCTTGGTCTTTTAGGTGCAAGTGGAGCTGCTTTATCAAGCATATCGACGACATGAACTTGATTTCCATATTCTGCTAAAACCTCTGCTGTTTCTACCCCAACAAGTCCTGCTCCTAAAACAAGAACTTTTTGATCTTTTAATAAATGTTTGAACGATAAAATATCTAAAGCACTATAGACATTTTCATGATCAATTCCTTCAATTGGAGGAATAACTGGTTTAGAACCACAAGCAACAATCACTTCATCAAAGTTTTTATTTTCTAAAAATTCTTTTGTCACATATGTATTATATTGAATTTCTACACCATATTTATGACAAAAAGCAAGGTAAGTAGAAATAGTTTTCGCTAAATCCTGTTTCATTGTAGGTACTGCTGCCAAACGATATTGACCACCTGCCACATTTTCTTTTTCAAAAACAGTGACTTGATGTCCTCTGTTAGCTAAAACCCAAGCAGCTTGTAAACCGGCAGGGCCAGCCCCAATGATGGCAATCTTTTTAACATGGTCTGTCTTTTCAATGATCCAATCTCCTTCTTTGCCACTGAATGGATTAATCATACATGAAGTTCCATAACCCTCTTCAAACATATTAGTATAAAGACATCTTTGCATACATCCTGTACATGTTAAAATTTCATCTAATCTTCCTTCTTGTACTTTTTCAGGAAAATGAGGATCACAAATAGATTGTCTTCCTAAAGCTACAAAATCCATAGCTTGAGAGCGAATAGCACTTAAGGCAAGTGTTGCATCATTGATTCTACCTACGCCAATAACAGGAATAGAAACAACTTCTTTGACTCTTTTAACATTTTCAATATTAAAACCGCTTTTTACATAATAAGAACGAATGGCCTCACCATAAGAAATATGAATCGCATCTGCTCCAGCATTTTCAAAACACATCGCATGAACCATCGCATCTTCAATACTGTTTCCACCAACATATCCTTCATCACCACTTGTTCTTACAACAACTGGATAATCTTGTCCACAGGCTTTTTTAACGGCTTCAACAATTTCACAAACAATACGTGCACGATTTGTAATATTTCCACCATATTGATCAACCCTTTTATTAACATCTTTTGATAAAAATTGAGCAAGCAAATACCCATGAGCTCCATGAATTTCCACACCATCAAATCCTGCTTTTTGAGCGCGTAAAGCGGCATCCACAAATTTTTGAATAACTATTTGAATTTCATCTATTGTTAGTTCATGAACTTTTTGAGGATTAGAAGGATTAGGTAAATTACTAGCTCCTACTGGTATAAGAGTTGTCGTCCCTTTTCCTTGAAGTCTTCCTGAATGTTGAAGTTGAGCAAAAATCTTACCATCATTTTCATGAACTCTTGTTGTAATTTTTGAAAGCATTTCAATAAAACAATCGTCATAAATTCCTGCTTGTGTTTTTTCAGCAAGCCCTTCTTCACTGACACATAAAAATTCAGTAAAAATGAGACCAAACCCACCTTTTGTTCTTTCTCCATAGTAATTAACAGCTTGATTTGTAAAATAATGTTCTTCATTTGTATAGTGACTATCCATCGCTGGAACAACAAATCTATTTTTAATTTCTAATTTTCCAATTTTCATTGGTGTAAATAATTGTTGATACATATTTTTCTCCTTTATACACTTTTTAATTGTTTTCTTCTTTGTTTCACTTTTAATTCATCATTTTCATTAAAATGATCAATAACATCCTTTAAATAATTTAAAATTGTTTCTTTATCTTTAGGTAAATAACCTGTAAAATCAACAGCACTCGAAACACTACGAGCATATAGATAAATTTCATTTTCTAAATGTTCAATAAGTGTTTGTAATTCTTCAATTCTTTCGAGTTCACCTGGCTCTTCAAATAAACCATTTTCTTCATCTTGTTTTAAAGGGGTATCAGGTAAAATAGCAACTGTTGTTAAAAAAATCATATAAGGATGAAGTTGATTTAAAAGTTTGGCAGTCTTGATTGCACTTTCCTTACATCTTCCTTTTCCAGCAATACCACCTAAATAAATTACACGATAATCTACATCTGCTTCTTCTAATTTTTTTAATTGTTGTAAAATATCACTTGCAAGATAACCTTTATTCATAAACGTTAAAGCTTCATCATCCCCACTTTCAATACCAATAAGAAGGTCTTCAAAACCTAAGTGTTTTAAATAACGTAAATCAGCCACTGATTTATTCATTAAATCTGTCACACGTGCATAGGTCGAAATACGCGCTTGAGGTAAATACTTTCTAATAAGCAAAGCAATCTTTTCAAGTCTTGAAACACTTAAAGCATAAGGATTTCCACCTGCTGCCCAGACTTCTTTCAAATCTGGACGAATACGTGATACTTCGATTAGATCTTCTTCAATTTGACTAAGTGGTGCCATTTTAAAGGGATATCCTTGATAAAAATTACAAAATTTACATTGGTTATGACTACAACCAACAGTTACTTCCAACATAAGGCTATAAGCATCTGTAGGTGGTCTAACAATTGGTCCATGATAATGCATATCATTCATCCTTTCCTTTTAATCAAAATTATAGTTTCTTTTAAATACTTTCAAATTACATTTTTTACAACATGTATTAAGTTTTAACTTTATACTAAACATGATATACTAAAGAAAAAGGAGAAGGCTTATGAACGAAAGACAATTAGAATCATTTATTTTATCAGCTGATGAAAAAAGTTTTTCTAAAGCAGCAACAAAATCTTATATTTCAACTCCTGCTTTAGTTCAACAAATTAATTTACTCGAAAAAAGTATTGGCTTTAAGCTTTTTAAAAGAGGTCATCAAGGAATTACTTTAACGCCATCAGGTGAAATCTTTTATAAGTCCGCTAAAGAAATTTTAAATATTTATGATCAAGCATGTAAAAAAGGACAAGAACTTGAAAATCATCAACAGATCATCAAAGTTGCTTATCCTTTTGAAAAATTTCCACTTTTCTTATTAAAAGCTTATCAAAAATTTCATCAAGACTATCCTAATGTTTCTTTAGAATTTGTCCCTTTATCCTTTAATCAACATATACAGGCTCTAAAAAACAAAGAAGTAGATTTAAGTATTATTGCCCGTCCTATAGATAACCTAATTCAAGATTTAGTTTTTACAACGCTTTATCAAGATACTTATAGCTTTTGTATGTCTTTATCTCATCCTTTATCGCATAAAAAAAGACTCACAAAAGATGATTTAAAAAAATATCCTATCTTAGTTGGACAATATTCTTATTTAAAAGATTCTTTTGATAGCCTTCTTCCTCAAGAATGTCAAATCATTCATTTAAACCAAGAATATGATCTTTCAACCTGTTCAAATCTTCTGGTTTCCAATGAAATCATGGTTATCCATTCTTTATGGAAAGAAAACTATATGCCTCTTTTAAAAGTAATTCCATCTTCAATTAAAGCAGGTGATATTGGCGCACTATATCATCAAAATCACTTAAAAACTCTTGATTTATTTTTAGAGTATTTAAAAAGCATAGATTAGATTTTCTAACCTATGCTTTTAATTAGTCATTACCAATAACTCTTAAATCTTTTGGATAACTATTTAAAACTTTACATCCATCTTTTGTGACTAAAACAAGATCTTCAATTCGAACTCCAAATTCACCTTGTAAATAAACACCTGGTTCAATAGAGAAAGTCATACCTTCTTGAACTTCTAAATCAAAGTTTTGTGAAACATCACACCATTCATGAACATCACGTCCAATGAAATGACCTAAACGGTGGTTAAATTCAACAGTATACCCACCTTCAGCAATAATATCTCTAGCACATTTATCAATATCACAAAGTCTTACCCCTGGTTTGATTATAGCTTCTGCTGCTTTTTGAGCTTTTAAAACAAGTTCATAAACTGCTTTTTGTTTTGGTGATACTTCTTTATAGAAAACAGTTCTTGTCATATCACTACAATATCCTTTATATAAACCACCAATGTCAATGACAATACTATCTCCTGCTTTTAAACGACTGTCATCTCCACTATGATGGTTATCAGCACCATTTTTACCATAGGCAACAATTGGTTCAAAGGAATTTCCTGTACAACCATGTTTTTGATAAATTCCTTCAAGTTGTTTAGAAACTTCTTCTTCTGTTAAATCTCCTTTTGCACAAATATTAATGACTTCATCGACAACTAAATCATTGATTTTTGATGCTTCAATCATTAATTGTTGTTCTTTTTCATCTTTGATCATTCTCACACGATCAACACATTCAGATCCTAATTCAAAATGACATTCATCTACTAGATTCATTAAAGGAATTAAGAATCTTGCTGGAAAGTTTTTATCGATTCCAATAGAACATGCCCCATCAAATTCATCTGCAAGTAATTGAAGATAATTATCTGTATCACTATACCATACTTGTTCAATATCAAGTTCATGATCCAAATAAAATAAATTATTCATAAATAATTTATGATGTCCATCAATTGATAAAAGAAGTAAATACATTCTTTCACCTGGATTATTTTTATAATTGATTAAATAATCAATTGATGATGGATCGCTAATAATTAAATGCGTTAATTGTCTTTTTTGCATTTCTTTAAGTACTTTTTCTAATCTCATCTCTTTATCCCCCTACTATTAACTATTTTAATACGTTTATCTAAAAAATTAAAGAAATATAATCATATTTATTTTAATGCCTAAAAAGCATTAAAAACATAAATTATAAGTATTAGACATTATGTAAATCTCTTTATAAAATAGAATCAGAAAAGGAGGACACATTATGAAAAAACATTGGTCCGTTTTAATTTGTTGCTGTGGTTTAGCTGCGGCATCTATTGGTATTTCAATTAATTCATCAGGTGTTTTTTATACACCTGTTTCAGAAAGCCTACATATGTTAAGAGGTACATTTTCAATGCATATGACACTTTTTTCTCTGGCAACTGCCATCATGTCATTGTTTGTACCAAAACTTTATCAAAAATTTTCTTTTAAAAAGATTCTAACTTTCAGTGTTATTATTGCAGTTGTTTCAACAGCCGCTATGGCACTTGGAAAAAATGCTATTACTTTCTATATTTTAGGAGCCATTCGCGGAATGTCGACAAGTCTTTTTTCTATTGTACCCATTACCATGATTATCAATGGATGGTTTGAAAAGAAACATGGTCTCGCTACTAGTATTGCCTTTGGTTTTAGTGGTTTAGGTGGAACCCTTTGCTCTCCAGTTTTATCAAGTGTGATCAGTTCTTTTAATTGGCAAATGGGCTATCTATTAAAAGCGATTATTCTTTTACTTTTATGTTTACCAGCTGTTCTTTATCCATTTTCGATGAATGCTAAAGATGAAGGTCTTCTTCCTTATGGTTATCAAGAAAAACAAGAAACAACACAAAATCAAGCAACATCTTCATTCCATTTTATGTCAATTTCTTTTATCGCCTTCTTTATCTTTGGTATGTTGATTAGCTGTATTACCAGTGTAACACAACATTTACCAGGTTATGGTGAATCATTAGGTTTTCCTTTAACTTCATGTGCGATTTTATTATCAGCAGGAATGATGGGAAATATTGTTTCTAAATTAATTATTGGAAGTTTAAGTGATCATTTTGGTGAAATGAAAGCAACCTTAATGATGATTAGTGTAAATATTCTAGGAATTGTCTTATTAATGGTTGGACGTTCCATGACACTTCTTATTGTTGGTGCTTTCTTATTTGGTTCATGTTATTCATTAGGAGCTGTCGCTGTTCCTTTGCTTACAAAATATTTCTTTAAAACAGAAAACTATGCAAAGGCATTTCCAACAATTTCTTTTGCCTCTAATGTTGGTGCAGCTATTTCTTTATCAATGGTAGGTTATATTTATGATTTCTTCGGTTCTTATATCTATGCTTTTATCATCGCTCTTGCTATGATTTTTGTAAGTATACTCTTATTAATGATTACAACAAAAACCAAGGAAAATTAATTCCTTGGTTTTTTAAATACAACTGTTTGTGTTTTCGTATCCTTATTAACTTCTAAACAATCATCAACATATGTAATAGAAGATGATTGTTGAATAAATTCTTCATTGGTTGATAATACATCATAACCAAATTCATGACTACGATAATGCATTGGTATAACAATACGTGGTTTTATACGTTCAATGTATTCTAAAGCTTCTTTGGTATCAATTGTATAATAGCCACCAATAGGAATCATCAAAATATCACAGTTTTTAAGTTTTGAAACATCATCCATTACATAACCAATATCTCCCATATGAACAACTTTCATATCTTCAAAATCAACGATATGAATCGTGTTTTTACCTCGATGACTTCCTTGATGATGGTCATGATAGGTTTCAATACATGTCACTTTAAAATCTTTTGGTGCTACTTCTACACAATTTCTTGCATTATGATCATCATGTTCATGAGAACACAACACAAGGTTTGCCTTCAATTTTAAAGGATTTAATCCTGGAACTGAACCTGATTGATAAGGATCAAAAACAATTGTTCCTTCTTTTCCTGATATTTCAAAACACGAATGTCCATGCCAAATAATTTTCATTTTCTTACTCCTTTGCACTTAAAATCATTGCTCCTAATAATATATATTCTAAGATATTTTCTACTTTAATAATTTGTGGATACACTTTTAAAGGATATTGACTTAATGCTTTTTTGATTTCATCACTGACATCTTGACTGTCTAAAATCAAATCACTATAAACAACAATCGCTTCAGGTGCCACAATCGCAATAATACTCATGATGTTTTTAGTCACCAATTCCAAAGTACCTTCTGGGGTATTAGCTAACGTTAAATAAGCATCAGAAAGTTTTAAAGGTAATAATGCTACTTCACCTGCTAAATGATCCATTCCTCTTACCAGTTGTCCACTTACAATAATACCACTTCCTGCCATACGACCAATTGGTTGGAATAAAAAAGCAAGTGATTTATATTGATTTTGTGAAGCATAATAACCTACAACCGCCGCATTAACATCATTAATCAAATAAATTTCTTTTTCATATCTTTTTTCTAAGAGTTCTTTAAGTTGATGATTACCACCTTCTATAATCCCTGAATAAATATTTCCTTCAACCATAACTCCCGGCAAAGCAATCGAAATCACATCAATCATTTCATTTTGTAAAACAACTGTATCTAAAGCATCTAAAACATCTTGAAGTTTAATATTACTTTTAATAATACTACTATCTAAGACAATTTCTTGATGAGGATTATATAAACGATAAGAAATATGACTATTTTCACCATTAGCGTTAATTGAGACCGCTAAAATATTTTTCTTTGTTTTAATCTCCATCATAGAAGCTAATGGTTCAACATAACCATTGTATTTGTTTTCTTTATGTTTTAAAGATTCTTCTACAAAAGTAATCAATGCACCAACATTATAAGAAGCAAAAATTTGTGTCGGTATCTTTAAAACAAGTTTATTTTTAAAGACTTTTTCAACTTGTAATTTAACATAGGATACTTGTGGTGCTAGTAAAATAACATCATAGTTTTGAGCAACATTATATATTTTTTGATAAGAAGTTGCTGCTACTTCCATATTTAAATTTAATACTTTAATACCATTTTTGATTTTATCCGCAAAAAAAGCAGTTGTCATTCCCCCACTACAACATAATAAAAGACGACACATCGGTTGATCAACCATCTTTTTAATACATTGATTTCTTCAAATAAAGAAATGGCATGTTTAAGTGTCTTGAATTGAAAATGGAGATAAAAAGCCATTTCATCTGTTCTTTTATTCATTACACATAATTCAATGATACATTGTGGATTAAAGGTTACATAGCTATAACAATATTCATTTTCTATAATAATTGCATCTGGATCAGTTTCACTTTGATGAAGATGATAATAATCTCTTTTTTGATTATTGATCCATTCTCTAAATACAGATGTTTCTATTTCTCTTAAAAAATCATCCATTTCAATCCCACCTTTATTGCTATTTTAACACACTATTGCGCATCAATGAAAGCTCTTACAAAATTAGAAAAAATAATTCTATAAAAAAACAGGAAAAATTCCTGTTTTATAAATGCATTTGTGTTGTAACTTTAACAATTTCTTTATAATAATCATCTTGTGATTTTGTAAGACGATCTATCGATAAATCTAAATGTCCATCTTTCATGTAATAAACTTTCTTTGAATAAGAAGCAACAAAGCTATCATGCGTCACCATAATAATCGTTGTATGTTTTTCTTCATTGATTTTAACAAGATATTCCATCAGTTCTCTGGCATTTAAACTATCTAAATTCCCTGTTGGTTCATCAGCAAAGATGATCTTTGGTTCATTGATCAATGCTCTAGCAATCGCAGCTCTTTGTTGTTGTCCACCTGAACATTGGGATGGATATTTATCAATGATTTCTTCAATATTTAACATTTTTGTAAGTTCATTTAATTTTTCTAATTGTCTTTTTTGATCCACTTTATTTAGTCTTAATGAAAATAAAATATTATTTTTGATTGTTAATGATTCAATAAGATTATAATTTTGAAAAATAAAACCAATTTCTTCTTTTCTTAAATTTGCTTTTTCTTTTTCTGATAAAAGAAGTAAATCTTTTTGATTAAGAAAAATTTGTCCATGAGTGGCTTCATCAATCGTTGACAAGATATTAACAAGTGTCGTCTTCCCTGAACCAGAGGCACCCATAATACAAATAAAATCACCTTTTTCTACTTCAAAATCTAATCCATTTAAAGCCACCTTAGGATGAACACCATAAGGATTATAAACTTTCTTTAAATTTCTAATTTCCATGTAACTCATAATTTTGACCTCTTTTCTTTAAATAAACAATCAATTCAGCTATTCCATAAGGAACAACAAACTCAAGTAAAACAATACCAACAAGTCCTAAATCAATCGATGCACGAATTAAAAACGTACACGCAATACTTAAAATATAAATACCTGCAAAGATCCATAAAACAACATAAAATCCATTTCCTTCTTTATAAGATATTTTCTTAACATCTTGATTTGTAAGTCCCATCTTACATAAGTTTTTAAAATGTTCTTTCTTTTCTAAAGCATCGATATCAAAACGACTGACAACACTTAAACATAAAACAAAATTAATTAAGACAGCGCCAATGTGTAAAGCAATATGCAACATCTTCATATGAAGCGATGAGAAAATAAATGTTGGTATTAAAATGACGGCTAACATAATAAAGACAATGAGTAATTTACTTTGTTGCATAAATAAAGCTAAATCACCTAAAACAATCGTATCTTCTCCTTTTAAATTCAATGAATCAACCATTTCATTTAAAGTATGAGGAATGAAATAATAAAACAAACCATAAGCACTGATAGCTCCAATACAAGAAGCAATCGCAAATCCTGCATCTAATTCTTCTCCTACATACATCGCATAAAGTCCTAAGAAATAACCTAAAATATAGATATAATCAGGTATGACAAATACACGATGATCTTCTTTCTGTGTCGTAATGTATTTATCTTTAATAAGCGATGATAAAGAATTATTGTTGATATAGTTCACTTGCATTCCAATTAAAACAATTAAAATACAAACAACTAAAATCCCTATCATTGAAAATAATCTTGTATTAAAATAGAAAACACTTTGATGAATATGACAATAACGATAAACAACTGTTAAAAAGATTGGTGTTGTCACTAATGATAAACAACAAGTGATTATTACTGAAACAACCATGATCATAATCATTTGAACTAATTGATAAAGAACAACTTTTCCTTGATTAAACCCTGCCATTTTAAGCATTCCTATTTCTCTGGCATGAAGTTTCATATAATAGTTACATGAATAACAAATCAATGAAACACAAACCATTAAAATAAACAATCCCATCAACATAATGCAATAAGGTTCACTAAAATCAAGAATATCATCATATGTCACCCTTTTAGCAAGATATGGATTTACAATAAAATGTAAAAACAATAAACAAATACTAAGTGTTGTAACAATAGAAACAATCAAGCCATACGCTTTTTTTCTTTCTGTCCACAACATTTCTAATGCAAACTTCAACATAACTTTCACCTACTATTCTAATGCTTTTTTAATATCACTTGCTTTGTAATAAACATGATCAATCTTTTTGTTTTCTACATGAATAAGCATTGGTACTTGTTTTATTGTAATATCTTTATAATCTGTCACATTTTTATAATCAAAATCTTTTCCTGTTTTGATATCTTTTGCTTCTTCCATATTGAATACATAAATGCTTGATTTTCCTCTAACATAAGATTTGACCACTTCATTTGTATCTTTACATTTTTCATTTCCTGTTTCATAAAAATAAACATAATATGAATCATAATCTTTACTATTCAATATATCGCTTTCTTCAACATGTTGATATCCAAGTTTAACACGATCATCATTTTTAAATGGATCTTCTGGTTTCTTCAACATATTTACTGCCACCACAATTACAAGTCCAATAATACAAATTCCAATCATTTTTAATGTCTTTTTACT
>OCHA01002047.1_pt1 | contig 13067 bp, 10 predicted proteins | sample 1538591 | NCBI WGS metagenome assembly OCHA01 (sample SAMN04571710, study PRJEB22368) | human gut metagenome | biome: human gut; material: stool | host: Homo sapiens | place: Luxembourg | collected 2012-09-06 | reverse complement strand
GAGCCGGTCTTCAAAAATTCAGCAGAGTATGTAGAATTTATGGAACAGTTCGATTTAAAAGAAATATTTGAATGATGCGATAAACGAATTTGATAAAGTGAATTGAAGAAAAGAATCTCTTTTACCGGATGAGAGACCGGCAAAAGGGGTTCTTTTTTAGTGTCAAAGTATAGATACTGTTCACAGATCCTCTGTAAACAGTATCAAGAGATTCAAATTTATAACCATCTGGTTTTACAACATCGCTATCATCGATGTGAATAACCGGTTCAGAAGGAATCCACTTTTTTAGCATCTGAAGATAGGAAACCGCAGCTTTTGCAGGGGTACCTTTATCAAGGTGTCTGGAAAGACGGTCAACAATATTTATTTTTTTAGAGTCCTCGTGAAGTTGGTCAACGACATCTGTTAAAAGGCAACTTTGGGAAGCTAACATACCATAAGTGATATCTGCTGTAAATTTACGATCAGGCTTGGAAAGCTGTTTTGAAATTTTATTTGAAAAAGTTAAAATTTTTCGTTTTAAAATGTAAGTATTTGATGTAAAATAAGCCATAGGGAATCTCCTTCTTTTTTGTTTAGTAAGATTTTTGTTTGGTCACTTTAATTTTACATCAAAAGGGAAGAAGATTCCTTATATTTTGGACATATTTTGTAAGTTGAGTATAAGTCATCAGCAGTAATATAGGTTGTGTGGATAAAACTGCGGAAACTCAAGCTGAACCATGTTGATTTTTTTGATTGATTGAGTATAATAAAAGTAAGAATAGAAATGTTCTCGATGTAAGAGCATCGTTAAAAGTTGGGCTGCAGATGGAGCAGGATAAAATTCCATCTCATTAGATGTCTTAACTGGGCATCGAGCTTGGCAACTTGGATAAAGTTGTAGTCCACGTGGGGGACTTAATGATTTCCACGTCGTTATGGGTACCTTAACTGGGTATCGAGGCTGACAACCAGCAGAAAACTCTTATACAAAAGTAATTCTCAGAAGAGTGTGGTTAAATGCCACACTCTTTTTTGCGTGTGAGGTATAAATGGCAACAAAGGTAGATAAGAAAAACGCAATACGTCAAGGTATTATAGAGGCGGCAATTGTATATAGCCAGAGTTTGGCGGGTAAAACATTTCTGTATGTATATGGAGATGAATATTTTGAAGTTTCTTTTCCGGTGGATCATTTTCTGCATTTAACAGGAGTGGAGACAAGACTTTCTGCAAAGGATTTTTATAGGAATGCAAAAAAGGCTATTCTTACAAATAATCAGTTCTATTTTGATGCAAGACATATATATGCAAATGCTAAAAAGAAACTTCCATGTTTGAAGCGGTTGCCAGAATTAACAAATGAGATGGTTTGTGTTCTTAAGGATATGCAGACTATGACAATTACATATAAGCTCAGCGTTACAAATTTAGAATTTACATTAGGTTTGACAGAAAATACAGATAAGGTTGGAAACAAAATTAATGATTTTTTCTTACCAATGACTTTGCGTGTTAAAGATTCATCGGTTGAAAAAAGTAACGATGGAGAAATCATAGATTTCATTTTTTCAAAGGACGCAAGTGTAGCGAAGTATGATATTTTATTGGTTGAAGATAAAGATAAGAAAATTCCAGATTGCATAAAGCATTTGATTAGTGACAGCTTTTATTATGATGCAAATGAATAATTACATACAAAATAATCAGAGCATCGGGGAACTGGTGCTTTTTGTTTTGTATGGAAATAGGAGTTATTGTATATGTTTAGACAAGACAAATTAAAAAGGAAGATCCTTCTACCGTAGCAGATGACAACTTTCATCTCATGACTGATTTTTCTGTTGTCCGTCAACTGATCGGCACCCGAAGTTGTCCGGAAAAAATCGGATTTTATGTGTCAGTTTACATGATAGGCATCCGTTTTAATAAATCTATCTGAAAAGGAAATAGTTGCTATATCGGCTGCAAAACGATTCGATAGGTAAAAAAGATAGCGCTTTTTGCCGATAGTGTGATATACTAATTGGTAGATTAGTACGTTTTGGATTTAATTTATGATGGATGGAGGGTGGCAGATGAAATACCTTTTAGTTGCTGAAATAGCAAAAAAATGGAATATGTCAGAACGTAGTGTTAGAAATTACTGTTCCCAGGGGCGTGTGAACGGTGCGGTTCTTATCGGTAAAACTTGGAACATTCCGGAAAATGCGGAGAAACCAGAGCGTATCAACAAGAAAAAAGAGAAACCGATTACTCTGTTAGATATTCTAAAAGAGCAGAAGACAAGAAAATATTCCGGTGGGATTTACCATAAGACGCAGATTGATTTGACCTATAACTCTAATCATATGGAAGGAAGCCGTCTGACGCACGATCAGACTAGATATATCTTTGAAACCAATACTATTGGCGTAGAAAAAGAAGTGCTGAATGTGGATGATGTGATTGAAACGGCAAATCACTTTCGTTGTATCGACATGATTATTGATCATGCAAAAGCAGCTTTGACGGAGAAATTCATCAAAGAACTTCACTTGATTTTGAAGAACGGCACCAGCGATTCTAGAAAAGATCGGTTTGCTATTGGTGATTATAAGAAACTTCCGAATGAAGTCGGTGGTATGAATACCACACTTCCGGAAGAAGTTGCCGATAAAATGAAGGCCTTGCTGACGGAATACAACGCCAAAGAAGAAAAGACCTTTGCGGATATTCTTGACTTCCATGTGAAGTTTGAGCGAATTCATCCGTTCCAAGATGGTAATGGGCGTGTGGGAAGATTGATTATGTTTAAGGAGTGTCTGAAATACAATATCGTTCCGTTCATTATTGAGGATAATCTGAAGCTATTCTATTATCGTGGATTGAAGGAATGGGACAACGAAAAAGATTATCTGACCGATACCTGTCTGACAGCACAAGATAAGTATAAGGCGTATTTGGATTATTTTAGAGTTGAGTTATAAATGGAGAAAGCGGATATGAATGACAAAAAAGGTGTAATATATATTCTCACAAATCCTTCTTTTCCAGATTATGTGAAAATAGGATATGCAGATAATATAGATAAACGATTGAAACAATTGAATCGCAGCGAATGTATTCCATTCGCATTCCGAGTATATGCGACATACGAAGTGAATTCAAGATTGTCAGATTTGAAGTTGCATGCGATTATTGATAAGTTGAATCCTGATTTACGTTCTGTTGATGAATTTAATGGTCAGAAAAGAGTGCGTGAATTCTACGCAATGAAGCCAGAAGAAGCATACGCAATTTTGGAGGCAATGGCAGAAATTCACGATTGCAAGGAGAATCTGAAATTAGTTGTTCCAAGTGATGTAGAAGCACAGGAGGAACAGTTGGCACAGGAAATTGACACAGAGAGCCATGAAAAAGCGGAGAATTTTTCATTTACAAAATGTCAGATTTTTGTTGGAGAAGAAATTGAATATTATGATGATCCAAGTATTAAGTGCAAGGTTGTTGGGGACAGAAAAGTGGAGTATCAAGGGAGAGAAATGTCGTTGACTGCTGCTGCAAAACTCATATCTGGAAAGAAATATTCAATTGCAGGTCCGAGATTTTTTAAATATAAAGGCGAGTGGTTAAATGATATTAGGGCTCGTATAGGATTTTAATTTTTACCAATGATGTTCTGATAATATTTTATTATCAGAACATAGGATATACGAAAGGGGGACGTATTAAATGGCTTCCAATTTTAAATTTTTAGAAACAGAATTTCCAGTTTTAGCGAATTTTGGAAATTTGGCTGAACAGTATTGTTATACAGATCCGAACTCGTGCTTGATGAAACTGGGAATGATTGGAGAAACAATCGTAAACTTGATGTTTACATACGATAAAATTCCTATTCCCTATGATAATTCTGCAGTGAATCGAATCAATGTATTATCTTCAGAAGGTCTCTTAACGAGAGACTTAACTGATATTTTACATGCACTTCGTAAAGTAAGAAATAAAGCTGTTCATGAAAATTATTCTGAAAGTTCAGATTGTCCTGTTTTTTTACAGATGGCATACAGTTTATCCGAATGGTTTATGCAGACTTATGGTGATTGGAATTATCAGCATCAGAATTTTGTTATGCCTGTAAAGGAAGAAGATAAAACAAAAAAGATTGTTGTTTTGAATAAAGCCCAGGAAGCAGAAAAAGAAGAAAAGCTTACAAAGACGGCTATTGTATGTGCCGAACAGGCTGAACAGGTAGATAAGAAGGTTCGTTTGAAACAGGCTAATAAAATGGCAAGTCAGCGTCAGAGGTCCGAGGCAGAAACTCGATATATGATCGATGAGCAGCTTCGTCAGGTTGGCTGGGAAGCTAATACTCAAGAAATCCGCTATTCAAAAGGTGCAAGACCTGCGAAAGGTCGTAACATGGCGATTGCTGAATGGCCAACAGATTCCACTGTCAGCAAAAAAGGCTATGCAGATTATGCGCTGTTTGTGGGAACAAAACTTGTCGGTATTATTGAGGCGAAAGCTGAGCATAAGGATATTCCATCTGTAATTGACTATCAAGGTAAAGATTATCCAAGAAATATTCGTAAAGAAGATGCTGAATATCAGATTGGTACGTGGGGCGAGTTTAAGGTTCCGTTTACTTTTGCGACAAATGGCAGACCATATCTGGAGCAGTTTAAAACAAAATCCGGTATCTGGTTTTTAGATTTAAGAGAGCCTTCTAATGTTCCTATGGCATTGCATGGCTGGATTAGCCCGGATGGTATTATGGAACGACTGGAAAAAGACATTCAAGCAGGTAATAATGCATTGCAGGTAATGCCGTATGACTTATTGACCGATAAGGACGGTTTGAATCTGCGAGAGTATCAGGTGAAAGCTATCAAAGCAGCTGAAAAAGCAGTTATTGATGGACAAAAAGAAGTGCTGATTGCAATGGCAACAGGTACAGGTAAAACCCGTACTGTCCTTGGCATGATTTACCGCTTTTTAAAGACGAATCGTTTCAAACGTATCTTGTTCCTTGTTGATCGAACCTCTTTGGGAGATCAGGCTTCCGATGTTTTTAAGGAAGTAAAACTTGAAGAACTGATGACTCTTGATGAAATCTATAATATTAAGGGATTGGATGAGAAAACTGTAGATAAAGAAACTCGTATTCAGGTTGCTACTGTTCAGAGTATGGTAAAACGTATTCTTTATAACGAAGGAGAGGCAATGCCATCCGTAACAGATTTTGACTTGATTATTATTGACGAGGCTCATCGTGGGTATATTTTAGATAAAGAAATGGGCGATGTAGAAGTTCTGTATCGTGATCAGCGTGATTACCAGAGTAAATATCGCACGGTAGTTGAGTATTTTGATGCTGTGAAAATTGCCCTTACTGCAACTCCGGCATTACATACAACAGAAATTTTTGGTCAGCCAGTATTCAAATACACTTACCGAGAAGCTGTTATAGAGGGATATCTTGTTGATCATGATGCACCACATCATTTGGAAACAAAACTCAGTACAGGTGGTATTCATTATAAATCTGGTGACACTGTGACGGTATATGATCCTGTAACCGGCGAAATAACGAATAGCGAATTGCTTAACGATGAACTTGATTTTGATGTTGAAAATTTCAACAGGCAGGTTATTACAGAGAACTTTAACAGAACAGTTCTGACGGAAATTGCAAGAGACATTGACCCGGAAAACCCGGAAGAACAGGGAAAAACTCTGATTTATGCGGTTGATGATCAGCACGCAGACACGATTGTTTCTATTCTGAAAGAAGTCTATTCAGAAACAGGCGTTGATAATGATGCGATTATGAAGATTACTGGCAGCGTTGGCGGTGGTAATCCTAAGAAGGTGGCAGAGGCAATTAAACGTTTTAAAAATGAGCATTTTCCAAGCATTGCTGTTACTGTTGATTTGCTTACAACAGGTATTGATGTACCAGAAATTACAACACTGGTATTTATGCGTAGAGTGAAATCCCGTATTCTTTTTGAACAGATGTTGGGACGAGCTACCAGATTGTGCCCGAAAATTCATAAAACCCACTTTGAGATTTATGATCCGGTAGGTGTTTATGATTCTTTAGAACAGGTGAACACAATGAAGCCTGTTGTGGCGAATCCCACAACTACTTTTACACAACTTCTGGATGGATTAGAAGAAGTGGAAGAAAAAGATGCTGTTCAGGCTCAGATAAATCAAATCCTTGCAAAGCTTCAGCGCAAAAAGCGTCGTATGGGCGAAAAAACGATGGAGCAGTTTATTAGTATGACTGACGGTATAGATCCTACTCAGTTTATTGCCGAGATTGAAAAGCAATCTCCGGAAGATGCAAAAAAGCGCCTGCTTGCCTATAGAGATATGTTTGCGTATATTCAGCAGACAAGTGCAGACGGTAGAAATCCGGTGGTCATTTCTGAGGAAGAAGATGAATTGACAAAACACACAAGAGGGTACGGCAATTCTGATAAACCCGAAGACTATCTAGATGCTTTTTCTGAATATGTAAAAACTCACATGAATGAAATTGCTGCGCTGAGCATCGTTTGTACCCGACCAAAAGAGTTGACACGGGATGCGCTGAAAGCATTAAGATTAACTCTCGACAGAGAGGGATTTACCACACAGCAGTTGAATACGGCAATTTCAGAACTTACAAATGAAGAAATTGCTGCTGATATTATCAGTCTTATTCGCAGGTATGCTATTGGTTCTGCGTTAATTAGTCATGATGCAAGAATTCGCAGAGCAGTAGATAAATTGAAAAAGGCTCATAATTTTTCGAAGCAGGAAATGAGTTGGATAGGACGTATGGAAAAATATTTGATGGAAGAATCTGTACTGAATGTTCAGGTATTTGACGAGGATAGCCGTTTTAAAAGCAATGGTGGATTTGTAAAAATAAATAAGATTTTCCAAAACCAATTAGAAAATATCGTATTGGAATTGAATGAATATCTTTATGATGACGGAGGTAGAGTTGCATAATGACAACGCAAGAAATTGTTTCAAAACTTTGGAATCTCTGTAATGTACTCAGAGATGACGGTATCACATATCATCAGTATGTAACTGAATTGACTTATATTTTGTTCCTGAAAATGGCTAAGGAAACTGGTGCTGAAGCACAGATCCCTGAGGCATATCGTTGGGATAATCTTACATCGAAAAGTGGAATTGAACTGAAAAAATTCTATAAAGAATTGTTGACGCATCTGGGCGAAGAATGTACCGGTCGTGTACGTGAAATTTATCAAGGAGCGTCGACCAATATTGATGAGCCAAAGAACCTTGAAAAGATTATTACAACTATTGATGGACTTGATTGGTTTTCTGCAAGAGAAGAAGGACTGGGTAATCTTTACGAAGGTCTTTTGGAAAAGAACGCCAACGAGAAGAAGTCCGGTGCCGGTCAGTACTTTACCCCTCGTGTATTGATTGATGTAATGACTAAGCTGGTGAAACCGCAGCCGGGCGAACGCTGTAATGATCCTGCTTGCGGCACATTTGGCTTTATGATTTCAGCCAGTCAGTATGTGCGTTCACAGACGGATGATTTTTTCGATTTAGATGCTGATACTGCTAAATTCGAACGAGAAGAAGCATTCACCGGCTGTGAGCTGGTTCATGATACACACCGTTTGGCTTTGATGAATGCTATGCTGCATGATATTGAGGGGAAAATCACTTTAGGGGATACTCTGTCCAATGCAGGCATGAGCATGAAAGATTATGATGTTGTTTTAACTAATCCGCCTTTCGGTACTAAAAAAGGTGGAGAGCGTGCAACACGTGACGATTTTACATTCCCTACAAGCAATAAGCAGCTGAACTTTCTTCAGCATATTTACCGTAGTTTGAAAGCAAACGGCAAAGCACGTGCCGCAGTAGTCCTGCCGGATAATGTTCTTTTTGCTGATGGTGATGGCGAACGAATCCGCCTTGACTTAATGGATAAATGCAACTTGCATACGATTCTTCGTCTGCCTACTGGTATTTTCTACGCTCAGGGTGTTAAAACGAATGTGCTGTTCTTTACTCGTGGAAAAACCGATAAGCATAACACAAAAGAAGTTTGGATTTATGACTTGAGAAATGATATGCCTTCTTTTGGAAAGACAAATCCTTTGAAATCTGAACATTTTGATGATTTTGTGAAATGTTATGCGGATGGTGATTTAAGCAAGCGTGCAGAAACATACAGTGAAGAAAATCCAAATGGAAGATGGCGTAGATTTACTATTGAAGATATTTTAGCTCGTGATAAGACAAGTTTGGATATCTCATGGATGAAAGCAAATTCTGAAACAGATGATTATACTCTTACAGAATTGCTTGACATGATTAAAGAGAAATCTAATAACATAGCAAAAGCCGTTGCAGAACTGGAACAGTTAATTGGAAAGGTGGAAGAATAATGGATACTAAGGCATTAAGACAGAAAATCCTTGACCTTGCCATTCGAGGAAAACTTGTTCCACAAGATCCGGATGATGAGCCAGCATCGGTTCTGTTGGAGAAAATTCGTGAACAGAAGCAACAAATGTTTAAAGAAGGAAAATTAAAAAAGAAGGACATTAAGAACGATTCCATCATTTTTAAAGGTGAGGATAATTTGCATTATGAGAAGTTTCAGGATGGAACTATGAAATGCATTGAGGATGAGATACCGTTTGAGTTGCCGGAAGGATGGGCGTGGTGCCATTACTCGGATGTGATTGAACTATATTCAGGACAGGACTTAACTTCTGATCGATACAATGACACTGGCGAAGGTGTTCCGTATATCACAGGAGCAAGTAATCTTGAACATGGAAAGGTTATTATCAATCGTTGGACTATTACACCTACAACGCACGCAACAATAGGCGATCTTCTACTGACGGTTAAAGGATCTGGCGTGGGAAAGATGGCTTTTTGTGATATTATTGATGCCCATATTGCAAGGCAAATCATGGCTCTAAGATGTACAAGTGCTATTACGCCTCAATATCTGTATATAGCTATTTCTGCTATGCTCAGTAATATAACAGCACAGGCAAATGGAATTATTCCAGGAATACGTCGTGAAATTGTATTGGGGGCTTACTTGCCACTACCTCCACGCAGTGAGCAAGAGAAAATATGTAAAATTGCAGATAATACGCTTCACATTGTTGACGATATAGACACTAATAAAGATGATCTGAAAAAGATCATTCAAATCACAAAGTCAAAAATTCTCGACCTTGCCATTCGTGGTCAGCTTGTGCCACAGAATCTAGATGACGAGCCAGCTTCTGTTCTTCTGGAGCGTATCGGTGCAGAAAAAGAAGAACTGATTAAGCAAGGTAAAATCAAGCGTGATAAGAAGGAATCCATCATCTTCAAAGGTGAGGATAACTCTTATTATGAAACTATCGGTAAAAACACGGTATGCATAGATGAGGAAATTCCTTTTGATATACCAGACAGATGGACATGGTGCAGATTACAATCTATATCATCGATTTTGACCGATGGAACTCATAAGACACCAGAATATAGCGATAGTGGTTATATGTTTTTATCTTCTAGGAATGTCACATCAGGAAAAATTGATTGGGAAAATGTCATGTATATTCCTGAGTATTTACATGAGGAATTATATGGTCGATTAGCTCCTGCCAAAGATGATATTCTCCTCGCAAAAAATGGAACTACAGGCGTTGCAGCTATTGTTGATCATGAAGAAGTTTTTGATATTTACGTTAGCCTTGCACTGATTAGAATTATTAATAATATGATTTTTCCAGAATATATTTTGCATACAATTGGAAGTTCATATATTCAGAATTATTTCAATAGTTCATTAAAAGGGATTGGTGTTCCGAATTTACACTTAGAACATATAAGAAAAACATTAATACCTATTCCAACGTATACAGAACAAAAGCTAATAGCAGAAAAAATTAAACACATATTGTTCAAAATAGATGATATCTCAAATGCACTATTATAAAACGCAGCCGCCTTCAACTTTGGGCGGCTGCGTTTTATTTGATGATAATTGACTTTTACCAAGTTACAATTTTATCAACAAGTGCCTGCTGTTCGCTGGCAGTACGTCTCAGATATATACGTGTAGTTTCAATACTTTCATGCCCCATAAGGTCAGCAAGTAATGCAATATCGTTATATTTTTCAAGAAAATTTTTAGCATATCTATGACGGAAAGAATGTGGATAGACCACTTTGCTGTCTAATCCATATTTATCCGCATAATTCTTGAGTTGTTGAGAAATACCTCTAGTCGTTATGCGGTCACCATACCTGTTTAGAAATAGATAACCTGATGTGCGTTGGGTTTCACCCAACCACTTTAGCGTTTCTTCACGCAATATTTTGGGGATGAATAATCTACGTAATTTACCTCCCTTGCTGTACAAATCAAAATATCCAAGTTGCACATGTTCAATCTTTATACGAATTAGTTCGCTTACACGAGCACCAGTCGCAGCAAGATACCAGACAACAAAATACCACTCCAAATTACCATCTTTTTTAAGCTGATTCTTCAGAAATTTATAATCGGCATTGCTGATTACATTTTCCAAAAAGCTTTTCTGCTGAATCTTTACTGCTTTGAGTCGCAATTGTGGTTTTTCTAAATATTCCAGATATTTGTTAATTGCTTGTATTCTCAGATTTACAGTTTTGGGTTTAAAATGTTCCATCAGATAGCCCTTGTAGGCAAGTAAGTTTTCCTTAGAAACCTTCTCATAATTTGTTGTGAAGTAATTCACTGTCCACAGATACGATTCGATAGTGTTACCGGATAGATTACCTTTTCTTAGGTGATCTTCAAAAGTTATTTCTGTCTTCATGTAAAGACACCTCCATAAATTTATTTGCGGATATCCGCTGAATAAATTATAGAGGTGAAAGTGTCGAATTCTCTTATTATGAGAAGGTAGGGAAAGTAAAAAAAAATATTGACGATGAAATTCCTTTTACAATTCCAGATAGTTGGAAATGGTGCAGATTAAAAGCAATATGCAAAAAAATTGTTGATGGTTCACATAACCCACCCAAAGGACTTGATTTTGTAACACCATATATAATGGCATCTTCAAGAAATATTATTGAAAATACCATTTCTGACTTAAGTAATGTTAGGTATTTAGATAAAGAAAATTTTATAAAGGAACATTCTCGAACCAATGTTGAAATCAATGATATACTTTTGACTACGGTTGCAACATTAGGAAGAAGTTGCATTTATAAGGGCAAGCCTGAAAATCTATGTTTTCAACGTAGCGTAACAGTCATTACATCATGTATTTTACCGACATACTTAAAATTGTTTTTTGATGCACCATATTTTCAAAACTTTATTGTAAAAAGCGCAACAGGAACTGCACAAAAGGGGTTTTATTTGAATCAGTTGGAAAATGTGTTAATTTGTATTCCACCTCTTGCTGAGCAAGATAAAATTTCCTGTGGCATATCGTCAATATTTTATGATTTAGATTTAATAGAAAAAAGCCTCAACTGAGGCTCTTTTCTATCAAGTACAATGCATGATTACTTTTTCTGATTTGAGATACAACTAAACTTTGATAATTCTCTGGTGGAATTGGAAGTATAAGGTTAAAAATATCTTCCCTTGAAATGCCTGGTATCAATCCTTTGGCAGATGCTTTTATTTCTCCGATATAGAAGCTGATACAAAGAGAAAGATACTCCGAATTCAAGCTATAAATATTTCGTATTGCCATAATCTGTCGAGCAATATGGGCTTCTCCAAAACTGTTGAAAGCCATTTCTCCTATGGTACCCTTGCAGGTAAGTAATAAGTCACCTTTTTGTGTAATTACTTGTGGAGATGGCGTCCATCTTACTAATTCGATTTTACCATTTCTAAAGTTGCTTGCCCCAGTAATATATGGAATACCATCTTGATTATCGTTATATTCTGATGGAGATAAATCTCTTCCGGAAATTAGTTCCCACAATTCTTTAAGTCGTATGAAACACCAATTTTTAGGAATTTCAAAAGGAATACTATCGTCTATATTCTTTATGGTGCTTCCTACCTTCTCATAATAAGAGTTATCCTCACCTTTGAAGATGGTGGATTCCTTCTTGTCACGTTTGATTTTACCTGCTTTGATGAGTTCTTCTTTCTCTGCCCGAATACGCTCCAAGAGAACAGAAGCTGGTTCATCATCAGGGGATTGTGGCACAAGCTGTCCTCGAATGGCGAGGTCAAGGATTTTTGATTTGGTTTTGGAAATTAGTATTTGTAAATTATCTTTATTGTTTTGAATCTCTTCAACATAAATACATGCGTTTTTAACTGCTTGCACAATATTTTCCTGTTCCTTTAAAGGAGGGAGGAGACAAAGATAATTCATTGCAGCAGATATTGTAATTGTATCAACAGTTGTTCCTTTCGAATTATCTTTCATTTGTGCTTGGAGAAAGCTGGATTCGAGTAATATACGTGCGAATTCAGAATTTACAATTCCGGTTCTGTTTTCAAAACACAGAACACTCGCATCTTTATAATAGAAACAATCAGTTTCATTAACAATATATATTTTTCCAATGGTACCTACACCAGAGACCATTAAATCTCCTGATTGTGGAACCCCACATTCTTCTTTGACACGGATATAGTGCTCTTCGGAAATAAAAAGTTCATTTTCAACAAATCCATTATCTGAAAGCTTAACAATTTCACGAGCACGATAAAATGGAACACCTTCTTCTCTCCAATCTGATTGGCGAACACGTTTGGCAGAACATACATTAAATAACTTATTTAATCTACACCATTCCCACCCTTCCGGCACTTCAAACGGTATCTCATCCTCAATACATTTCACGGTTCCATCCTGAAACTTCTCATAATGCAAATTATCAGAGAATAGATATTAAAACAAATCTGCAATGAAAGCTAACAAATTGACACCGTTTTCCATAAAATCAATTCTACGTTAAAAACATACCGTCTAGACAGCTACTTTTTTAGCTATTATCCAAAAGACATATAATATGCATTTTGCGCCCTTCGGCGGTCGCAAATGCGTTTTAGAACGGCCGCTCTGCGG
>OCHA01002046.1_pt1 | contig 13073 bp, 8 predicted proteins | sample 1538591 | NCBI WGS metagenome assembly OCHA01 (sample SAMN04571710, study PRJEB22368) | human gut metagenome | biome: human gut; material: stool | host: Homo sapiens | place: Luxembourg | collected 2012-09-06 | reverse complement strand
GGTACGTATAAGATAACCGATGATAATTATCAGGTAACCCATGCGAAGATAGCTATTGCCCGGGGAGGCGTATTTGGGCAGATGCCCGGACATGGCCAACAGCGTGACTTCCTGCCACAGGCGTATTCAGATTTTATCTATGCGATTATCATAGAGGAACTGGGTATCGTTGGGGGAATCTTTGTACTGTTGCTTTATATAATGTTGCTAGTGCGGGTTGGGATGATCGCCCGGAAATGTGATAAATCATTCCCGAAATTCCTAGTGTTGGGATGTGGGTTGCTGGTGGTAGTCCAAGCTTTGGCGAATATGGCGGTAGCTGTGAATTTAGTGCCCGTTACCGGGCAACCGATGCCGTTGGTGAGCCGGGGTGGTACGTCTACGCTTATTTCTTGTATCTATTTCGGGATCATATTGAGCGTAAGTCGTTTTGGAGCCAATATCGGAAATGAGGATGAGGAAGAGGAGGATACGGAGAATCCAGAGAATCCTTCCGACGAGCCATCCGGAGAGACAATAAATCAGGCGGTCGAGGGAGAGAGAGAAGATAATCCGCTATCGGCTGTCGAAACGATAACTGTAGAGTCAAAAGTATGAGAAAGTACCGGATCATAATAAGTGGTGGTGGTACGGGAGGCCATATCTTCCCGGCCATATCTATCGCTAATACTTTCAAGAAACGTTTTCCGGATGCGGAAATCTTATTTGTGGGGGCGGAAGACCGCATGGAAATGGATAAGGTTCCGGCAGCCGGTTATAAAATCGTAGGTTTACCGGTGAGTGGGTTTGATCGTGCCCACTTGATGAACAACGTGAAGGTCATGGTTCGTTTAGCGAAAAGCTTGCGCTTGGCGAGGAAGACGATCCGTGAGTTCAAGCCAGATATAGCGGTCGGCGTGGGCGGTTATGCCAGTGGACCGACTTTATGGATGGCGGCTTCGCAAGGTGTTCCCGCATTGATACAGGAGCAAAACTCGTATGCCGGTGTGACCAATAAGTTGTTGGCGAAGAAAGCGAGCAAGATTTGTGTCGCTTACGAGGGCATGGAGAAGTTCTTTCCGGCGGATAAGATCGTGATTACGGGAAATCCGGTGCGACAGGATTTGGAAGAGGCGCTGAGTAAGAAAGAGGAGGCGTTGGCGTTCTTCGGGCTTTCTCCGGAGAAAAAAACGATCCTTGTGGTAGGTGGTAGCCTTGGCGCACGGACGATTAACCGGAGTATTCAAGGGGATCTGGATAAGTTCTTCGCCTCGGATGTACAGGTTATTTGGCAAACCGGTAGGTATTATTACAGCGACGCTTCCAAGCATTTGAAGGCGTACCGGGGAATGCCGGTTTGGTGCTCAGACTTTATTACCCGTATGGATTATGCTTATTCAGCGGCCGATTTGGTGATATCCCGTGCGGGGGCTAGTTCTATCTCGGAACTTTGCTTATTAGGAAAACCGGTGGTCTTGGTGCCTTCGCCGAATGTGGCGGAAGATCATCAGACCAAGAATGCCTTGGCCTTGGTCCATAAGGATGCCGCCGTTATGATCGCCGATAAAGATGCGGAAAAGGATTTGGTGCCTACTGCCTTGAAGATAGTTCATGACGATGAACGTTTGTGTACGTTGAGCCGTAATATCGAGACCTTGGCGCAACGCCATAGCGCGGACCGTATCGTGGATGAGATTGTTAAGATTATAGATAAGAAATAAGGAATATGGATATAAATAAAGTGACAGCGGTGTATTTCGTAGGTGCCGGGGGCATTGGAATGAGTGCCTTGATCCGTTATTTCCTCGCTAAGGGAAAACGAGTGGGCGGATACGATAAGACCCCTTCCGATTTAACCGAGGAGTTGAAAAAGGAGGGAGCCGGTATTCACTATGAGGATAATGTAGCTTTGATCGGGGAGGCGTTCAAGTCGCCCGATGATACGCTGGTGGTTTATACGCCGGCGGTCCCGGAGTCGCATACGGAATTGACCTATTTCCGGGCGCACGGTTTTGAGGTGATGAAGCGGGCACGTGTCTTGGGAGAGATCACGAAAAGCAGCCGGGGTTTATGCGTGGCGGGCACGCACGGCAAGACAACGACCTCTTCTATGCTAGCTCATTTGCTGAAACAATCGCCGGTGGATTGCAATGCTTTCCTCGGAGGAATCCTAAAGAACTACGAGAGTAATTTGATGTTGTCGGATACGAGCGACTTTACCGTGATCGAGGCGGATGAGTTCGATCGTTCTTTCCATTGGCTTACTCCTTATATGGCAGTGATTACTTCCGCGGATCCGGATCATCTGGATATTTACGGTACGGCGGAGGCTTACCGGGAGAGTTTTGAGAAATTTACCTCCTTAATTCGTCCCGATGGTTGTCTACTGATCAAGAAAGGAATCAACGTAACGCCCCGTTTACAGGAGGGTGTCAAGAAATATACCTATTCCGTTACGGAAATAGCGGACTTTTACGCTGAAAATATTCGTATTTGCGACGGAAATATTACCTTTGACTTCGTTGGTCCGGAAATCCGTATTCCTGATGTGGAATTAGGTGTTCCCGTAAAGGTTAATATAGAGAACGGGGTAGCGGCTATGGCGATCGCTTGGTTGAACGGAGTGAAACCTGAGGATTTGAAAAAGGGTATGGCTACATTTGCCGGACCTCGCCGCCGTTTCGATTTCCATTTGAAGACTGATCAAGTGGTATTGATCGATGATTATGCCCATCATCCGGCCGAATTGCGACAGAGTATCTTGTCGGTGAAGGAATTATATGCGGGTCGTAAGGTGACAGGTATTTTCCAGCCGCATCTATATACCCGTACCCGAGATTTCGCTGGAGATTTCGCTGCGAGTCTCTCTTTATTGGATGAGTTGATCTTGCTGGATATCTATCCGGCTCGTGAGGAACCGATTCCGGGGGTGAGCTCTCGGATCATTTTTGATAAGGTGACGATCCCTTCCAAGACGCTGTGTAAGAAGGAAGAGCTTTTGGACGTGGTTGCCGCCGGGAAATATGAGGTAGTATTAATGGTAGGCGCCGGCAATATCGACCGTTTGGTGGAGCCTGTAAAAGAGATTTTATGTAAACAAATAAGGAAACCGTGATCCGAATAATTTCCATAGTAGTAGCCACGTTGTTGTTCTGTTACATCGTGTTTGTGTCGTTTTTCTTTCGGGAAATACGTCAAGACTCTATTTGCCAAGATCTGCAAGTCGTGGTGAAAGACAGTCTGGATAAACACTTCGTGAGCGAGAGTGACCTTGTGTCTATACTGAAGAAAGCCGGGCTAGATCCGATCAAGCGGCCAATGGCCGACGTGAATACGGATCGGATAGAGACGGAATTGCTTAAGAATGAGATGATCGCCCAAGTGGAGGCGTATAAGACTCCTTCGGGGATTATCAAACTAGAGGTCATGCAAAAGATGCCTATCCTCCGGATTATGGGCGTAAGAGGTAGTTATTACGTGGATAATCTGGGAACCACCATGCCGATCAGTCGTCGGTATGCTGCGCATGTGCCAATTGTGAGTGGATATGTGGAAAAAGAGCTTGCGGTGACCGACTTATACAAATTTGCATTATTTTTGCAAGAGAATGAGTTCTGGAATGACCAGATTGAACAAATCTATGTCTATCCGGATAATGATATAGAACTTATTCCAAGAGTGGGTAACCACCGGATCATGTTGGGTACTTTGGATGAATTCGAAGAAAAGCTTGCGAATTTAAAGCTTTTCTATGAACAAGCGATCCCTAAAGTGGGTTGGGAAAAGTACAGTATGATTAATTTAAAATATAAGAATCAGATTGTTTGTACTAAAAAATAGATGATATGGCATACACAGACTTTATAGCAGCTATTGACCTAGGTACCTCCCATATGGTAGGAATGGTGGGGACTAAGAATGCGACGGGCGCTCTTTCAATCATCGCCTACGAAGTTGAGAACTCCGGCACCTGCATACGAAGAGGATGTGTATATAACGTGAAGGAGACGGCGAGTAAGATAAGACGCTTGATCCTCAAGTTGGAGAATAAACTGGGGGGGGCCAAGATCGGGCAGGTATATGTGGGACTGGGTGGCCAGTCACTCCGTTCTATCGAGCATACGGTTTGCAAGGTGTTGGGAACGGAAGGAGTGGTCACGGAGGAGATCATAGACTCTCTTTATCAAGAGTGTAAGGATTATCGTCCGGATATGTTGACCGTTCTTGATGTGGTTTCTCCTTCCTATTTTTTAGATGATAAACCAGAGTCCAACCCGGTGGGCGTGCCTTGTAGCCGTATCGAGGCTCGTTACAAGTTGATTGTTGGACGTCCTTCCTTGAAATTAAATATTATCAATAGCATCTCGGAACAAGCGAAGATCGAGATCGCCGGTATTCTCGTGTCGCCCCTAGCGTTGGGTGATGTGGTCTTGAGCGACAATGAGAAGGACTTGGGTTGCGCCTTGATCGGCTTCGGTGCCGGCGTGACGACGATAACTGTCTATAAGGGTGGTAAGTTGGCCAGCCTTTCCGTTGTTCCCTTTGGAGGTAATTTGATAACAAAAGATATAACCAATCTCAGGGTTGTAGAGTCTGAGGCGGAACGCTTGAAGATCACTTATGGTAGCGCGAAAGCGGACCGGGATAATGATATGACCATCCAAGTGAGTTTAGCGGATGGAATGGGCTTGCGTGAGATTAAGCTGGCCGAGTTGAACGGTGTGATCGAGGCCCGTATGGATGAGATCTTAGAGAATGTATATGCTCGTCTGGAGGCTACAGGCTTGATGAGCGTTCTCGGTGCTGGCATCGTGATTACGGGTGGAGGCGCCGCTTTGAAGAATTTACCGGCTGTTATGAGCGAACGCTTGAAGATGGAGGTTCGCTATTCAGCGGTTCGCAAGGGGATTGTCGCTAGTGGTGATTTAGTGGTTGCCAGCAATCCCGAATATGCGGTAGCCGTCGGCCTCTTGGCGAAAGGAACTAAGAATTGCGCGTTATATATTCCTCCTAAACCGGAGCCTAAGATTGAGCCGGTGGTTGAGCCTGAACCGACAGTGGAACCGACTCCGGAACCCGTCAAGGAGAAGCCGAAGAAAGAGAAGAAAAAAGGTCCCGGCTTGTTCGGGCGGTTGACAAAAGGAATCGATACCTTTGGTAAAACCCTCTTCGATGACGATGATAACGAGAGTAAATAACGTGATCTACGAATGTAATAAAACCGGAAGACAATGGACGATACAATATTAAATTTTAATTATCCTACGGATACTCCCAAAATCATTAAGGTGATTGGTGTTGGAGGCGGTGGCGGAAACGCTGTTACTCATATGTATAAGGAGGGCATACACGATGTTACATTCGTGTTATGTAATACGGATAATCAAGCCTTGAACCGTTCGGATGTTCCTATCAAGTTATTGCTGGGACGTGAGATCACGCAGGGATTGGGCGCAGGAAATAAGCCGGAACGTGCGATGATGGCGGCCGAGGAGAGTCTGGACGATCTTCGAGGTATGTTGAACGACGGTACGAAGATGGTATTTATTACCGCTGGTATGGGTGGTGGTACCGGTACGGGTGCCGCTCCGGTTATCGCTCGTATCGCGAAGGATATGGGAATATTGACGGTAGGTATCGTAACCATTCCTTTCTTGTTCGAGGGTGAGCGTAAGATTATACAGGCCTTGAATGGTGTGGAGGAGATCGCGAAAAACGTGGATGCCTTATTGGTGATCAATAACGAGCGTTTGCGTGAGATTTATTCGGACCTTTCCGTGATGAACGCTTTCGGCAAGGCCGATGATACCTTGACGATCGCCGCCAAGAGTATCGCGGAGATCATTACGCTTCCGGGTATTATCAACCTCGACTTCGCCGATGTTAACACCACGATGAAAGATGGTGGTGTCGCTTTGATGAGTAATGGTTTTGGTGAAGGAGAAGGACGTGTTCGCCAAGCGGTGGAAGACGCTCTGAATTCTCCGCTATTAAGTAACAACGACGTAAAGAACGCCAAGAAAATCCTGTTCAACGTATATTTCAGCGAGGAAGCCGAGTTGCGCATGGAGGAGATGAACGACGTGCATAACTTTATGTCCGAGTTCAACCGCGATATAGAGGTTATTTGGGGTACTGCCGTGGATAATACATTAGGTAATAAAGTGAAAATGACGATCCTCGCTACTGGATTTACGATGGATGATATTCCATTGATCGCTGATAAACGCAGGACTGAAGCCGCTCAGATGACAGAGGAAGAATTGCGTTTAGAAGAAGAGCGAATCGAGAAAGAGCGTAAGGAGCGTGATTTGATTGGTAAATATTATGGTGCTTCCGCACAAAAGGCGGGTCGTTTTACCTCTCGTGCGAAAGCGGTAGTTTTGACTCAGGAAGAGTTGGACGATGATGCCTTGATCGCTTTGATAGAGGATAATCCGACTTATAACCGGGATCCGAAGATCGTAGCCCGTGCCCGTTCCAAAGTAGCGGGAGAGGATATTCAAGTATCGGTTCCGACAACGGCGAAGCAACCGACTAACCAACCTCGCCAAGATTCTCAGCGGGGGGGTAAACAAGTGATCAGTTTCCGATAGTTAATAATATAATAAGGATATGGATTTATTTGAACAAGTCAGTGAAGACATTAAAAACGCGATGAAGGCGAAAGATAAAGTCGCCTTGGAGACATTGAGAAATGTAAAGAAATTTTTCTTGGAAGCGAAAACTGCTCCGGGAGCCAATGATACGCTGACGGATGCGGATGCCTTGAAGATCATGCAGAAGTTGGTGAAACAAGGGAAAGATTCCGCTACGATTTATGTGCAACAGGGCCGTCAAGACCTAGCGGATGTTGAGTTGGAGCAAGTAAAAGTGATTGAGAAATATTTGCCTCAACAAATGTCTGCCGAGGAATTGGAGAAAGAATTGAAAGCTATTATCGCTCAAGTTGGTGCCGCTGGCCCGAAAGATATGGGTAAGGTAATGGGTGTAGCCTCAAAAGCATTGGCAGGAAGAGCCGAAGGACGGATGATTTCCGAGACGGTTAAGCGTTTACTTAATTAATTGATTCATACAAAGACCGTACTAAGGGCATTCTGACAATTACTCGTTAGAATGCCCTTGGTACGGTTTTCTCGTATATACCTTTTCCTTTGACAATTTAATTCTTTAGAAAACCATGATTACTTTTACATGTTGTCTGATAGCCCTTATCGTTGGATATTTTACGTATGGTAAATTTGTCGAGCGGGTGTTTGGCGTAGATCCCTCCCGGGTTACTCCTGCTTTCACGAAACAAGATGGTGTCGATTATATACCCTTGCCTACTTGGAAGATTTTCATGATCCAATTTTTGAATATAGCGGGTCTGGGACCTATTTTCGGCGCTATCATGGGGGCTAAATTTGGGGTAGCTTCTTTCCTTTGGATCGTATTGGGAAGTATATTTGCGGGCGCTACCCATGATTTCCTATCGGGAATGCTTTCGTTGCGGCATGATGGAGAAAGTCTTCCTGAATTGATCGGACGGTATCTGGGGAACAACTTTAAGCAATTTATGCGGGGCTTTACGGTTATCTTGATGATCTTGGTGGGTGCTGTTTTCGTAGCTGGGCCTGCAGGGTTGCTGGCTAAACTGACTCCGGAATATCTAGATGCTACGTTCTGGATTATCGTCGTGTTCATTTATTATATACTGGCTACTCTATTACCTGTTGATAAGATTATCGGAAAGATCTATCCATTATTTGCCATCGCTTTGCTATTTATGGCCGTAGGTATCTTGGTTATGTTATTGATTAACCAGCCGCCGTTACCTGAGATTACGGATGGACTTGGTAATACGCATCCGGGAGGCTTGCCTATTTTTCCGATCATGTTTGTTAGTATCGCTTGTGGCGCTATCTCTGGCTTTCATGCTACCCAAAGTCCATTGATGGCCCGTTGCATGAAAAGTGAGAAATACGCCCGTCCCGTATTTTACGGAGCGATGATTACCGAAGGTATCGTAGCCTTGATTTGGGCCGCCGCCGCTACGTATTTCTTCCATAATAACGGAATGGAGGAGAACAATGCCGCTGTCGTAGTAGACAGTATCACGAAAGAGTGGCTGGGCGCTGTCGGAGGTGTATTAGCGATACTGGGTGTGATAGCAGCTCCGATTACTTCTGGCGATACGGCTTTCCGCTCGGCTCGTCTGATTGTCGCAGACTTCCTGCATATGGAGCAAAAAACGGTGGCCAAACGTCTGATGATCTGTATTCCCATGTTTATCGTTGCGATAGGAATCTTATTATATAGTCAAAAAGATAAGGACGGCTTCGATATGATCTGGCGTTATTTCGCATGGAGTAACCAGACGTTAGCGGTATTTACCCTATGGGCCTTAACCGTATATTTGGTACAAGCAAAAAAATTATATGTGATAACCTTGATTCCCGCCTTATTCATGACGGCGGTATGTTCTACCTATATTTTTGTAGCTCCGGAAGGGTTTGGTCTTTCCTCCGGTTTTTCTCAACTTTTGGGGCTACTAGTTACATTGATCGTTTTCGGGATCTTCTTAGTCTGGAAAAGAAGGAAAGTATAAAAAAGGCTGGCTAAATGTAGGCCAGCCTTTTCTGTCGTTATTGTTCAAGTGAATTAAAGCACTTGTATGCCTTCCTCACGGGCTTGTTCCTCCCCGGAAGGAGTGATTAATTTATACCCCTTGCCGTGGATGTTGATGATCTCGATACCCGGATCGTCTTTCAACAATTTACGTAATTTCGTGATATAAACGTCCATGCTACGAGCGTTGAAATAGTTATCGTCTACCCAGATTGTCTTCAAGGCGTAGTTACGCTCAAGGATCTCATTTGCGTGGGCGCACAACAAGCTTAATAATTCGCATTCCTTCGTGGTAAGTTTTGTAACCTTGTCGCCGATAGCCAACGTTTGTTTTTGGGTATCGAACAAGAAGTTTCCTAACTTGTAGAAAGGAATATCTTTCATCTTCTTACCTTTCACACGGCGAAGGATAGCCTCGATACGAAGCAATAGCTCTTCCATGCTAAACGGTTTTGTCAAGTAGTCATCTGCGCCGATCTTGAATCCTTCCAAGATGTCTTCCTTCATAGTCTTGGCTGTAAGGAAGATAATAGGGATATCAGGATTGATAGAGCGAATTTCTTGTGCCAAGGTGAAACCATCTTTCTTTGGCATCATGACATCCAACACACAAAGATCGTATTTACCTTTGGTAAAACCTTTGTATCCGGCTTCTCCGTCAGAGAATAGGTCCGTTACATACCCTTTAGCTTGTAAGTATTCTCTTAAAAGCATTCCTAAATTCTCATCGTCTTCACAAAAGAAGATCTTTAGTTTTTCTTCCATAACTAACTTTTTATAAGAGGTAAAGTAATAATAAATTTTGTTCCAATGTTTCCCGCACCACTTTCGGCACGGATCGTACCTTTGTGGTCCTCAATAATTTTGCGTACGTAAGCGAGTCCGAGACCGAACCCTTTCACGTCATGTACGTTGCCTGTCGGTACGCGGAAGAAACGGTCGAATACCTTTTTCAGATATTCTTTCTTGATACCGATACCATTATCTTCCACGGAGATCAACAGCTTTCCGTTCTCGTTCCAAGTGCGTGCCATCAATGTAAGCGGAACTTCCGGGCGGCGGTATTTAACCGCATTGTCCATCAAGTTGAACAATACATTGGTGATATGCATTTCATCCACATATATATCCGATTCTGTAGCTTGCAGGTCTATATCCATTGTACCGCCGTACTTCTCGACCTTTAAAACGAAGGTGTTAGCCACGTTCGCTACCAAATCATTCGCGTCAATTTCTTTCAATTTAAGCGCTGCTTTCTGTCGTTCGAACAAAGACATCTGTAGCACTTTCTCGACCAAGAAGCTCAATCGCTTCGTCTCGTCGTTGATTACGCCGGATATATGCTTGAATACGTCCGGACTCTTCGTTATATCCGAATCCTTCAACATCTGGGCGGCGAGCGAGATCGTGGATACCGGTGTCTTCAACTCGTGCGTCATGTTGTTGATAAAATCGTTTTTCATCTCGGATAACTTCTTCTGACGGAATACGATGTAAATCGTGAAGACGAAGGTTATCAACAGGATCAATGAGAATATAACCGATGGAACGATGAAAGTAATAGAGCTTGAGATATAATCCCCTTTCGTCGGAAAATAAACTCTCAGGTAGTTTAGTTTCGATGGGGGATCGTTCGGGAAAAGCACTTGGGTGATCACGTCAGAGGCGATCGGTTGCTTTTGGAATTCTCCGCTCTGGTATACTACATTTCCATCTTTGTTAATAACAGAAAACACAAACGGCAAGTTCAAACCGTTGTTAATAAATTCTGTTTTTAAGTAATTGTTCAGCTTTTTAAAATCTATACGTTCCTCGATCGGCTTTAGATTTGCGGTGTATAAGATGTTGTAAATCACCTCCTCTATCAGTCCACCTTGGTACTGGTAACGTCTTTTTAGTGTCTTCTGTAAATCTTTAGATGTGTTTACGATGCTGTTGGCAGACTGCCGTTTTGACAAGGAAGAGAGCGGCTCGAACTTATGGGCGCTAAAACTTTGCATCTCTATTTGTTGAACGGTTCCATTAGAATCCTTGATCTGTAATTGGTATTTCTCATGGTTGATCACTTGTCCTAGGCTTTGGGCATCCGGGGCATTTTGATACATGAAATTTGTCTCATCCCGGTTGATATCATCCTCGAGGTATTTACGGGTCTCATCCAATTCCAGATTCTTAGATACTTGGCGCAGGCTTCTTTTGACAGTCTCATTGAACTGTTCGCTGCGTGTCTTAAGTATAATGCTCACATAGTTTACCTGTAGGTATAATAACCCGGCGAAGGCAAAAGCCATAACTACCGCAAGCAACCAAATTGTCGACTTCCTCATATCAATATCTTTCTCTTAATATTGCAACAAATAACGTATGTTTTAGTTTAATATTTACACAAAAAAGGTAAAAATAATCCGTTTAAAATGTTAATAATACTTTGTGGGCATAGAGGATATATGTTAGCTAAGCATTGAAACTCCGCTGTTAATGCGCTAGTTAGCGTTATTTTATCCTAAGTTTTTTATATATTATCCTAAGTAAAAACAAGTCCGGTGCGTTTTTTGTTGCGTACGGACTTTATAAAGTCTCCACTTAGGGGATTAAAATCGATGTCCCGGAGGAGGACCCATCGGACCTCTTCCCCGTCCGCTTCTACCCGGCGTTTTCACGTCGCTGGCACTGGCTCCACCTTTGAAGATGCTGAACCGATAGATGAAGTGTACCATGAAATAACTGCCTAGCGTGTTATATTCTGAGTCTTGTATATAGCTAGCGGTAACGGAACGGGAGATATTGCTTCGTTGTTGCAGGATATCGTAGATCTTGAAACGGAGCGTCCCTTGGTTATTCTTTAAGAAAGACTTGGAGGCTGAGGCATTCCATAGGACTTCGTTCTGTTTGAATCCGTCCCCGTAGCCAGAGTTGGTAGACCAGTTCACGTCACTCTCTATCTTGAAATTGAGGGGCAGATAGATTGTCGTGTAACCGCCGGCTCCGTAATTGAAGGTGTTTTGGTTATTTTCCTTTTGCAGGGAGTTGCTGGTGGCATTGTAACGAATATTCCCGTTTACGCCCAGATCCAGATAAGAGGAGCGGAAGTCGATACCACCACGTTCGGACAATATGAGATTCCGGTTCGTATTCTTCTCCTCGTTGATATATCCGTTGCTATTAGCGAACGAGGCCATTGTCATGGAGTTGATGGAGAATTTCTTATTCTTCAAGGGGGTATTCAACATCATACGGACGTTGCCACTATAGTTGCCATTTACGTTTTTGTAAGTGGTGGTCTTTACACCTGTCTCTTGGTTATAAGAGGTATAACTTACGATATCGTTGATGATATAACTACCGTTTGCCATGATCATAAAGGCCCGTTGTTTCTCCGGCGTGAACTGTTGGAAACGAATAAATACGTTGTTCGTATAGCGGGGATTCAAATCCGGGTTACCGATCGTGATATTCGTCGGGTCCGAGATATCCGCTACCGGTTGTAATTGAGTCATGCTCGGTTGGCTGGTACGGCCATTATACATGATACGAAGATTCGTACGCTTATCGAACATATAGTTGAATTGAGCCATCGGGGAGAGGTTGACCACCTTACGGGTTATCTTGGATAAGGTCGTGTCGCCAACGAAATTCTCGCTGCTGGAATAGGATGGGTCCAGATTCAAGCCGATCGTGTAGTTGAACTTTGCCCGTTGAGACTTGAAGCTCAAGCTGGCCCGCTGGCTGATAAAGTTATTGCGATAGCTTTGGCTGTAGGCGGAATCTAATACATTATATATACCATCAGCGTCTTGGTTGTAAACATTCTTCAAGGCTTCTTGTTTCCGTTGGCTGATGCTATAAGTGGCTTGGATAAAATTATTATGCCCGATCGGTTCTACCCACGATACGTAGGCCCGGTAATTGAAACCTTTGTTGTCGTAACGTGAGCGCTGGTCGATAATGCTATTCTTCAAGGCATCAGTCTGGTTGAAATAAACGATGTCGGAACGGTTCATGCCGTCACTGTACGAATCGCTATTGCCTCCAGAAAGGGTGGCGCTGAACACACGTCCTTTGTTATTCAGCTTACGGCTGAAATCGATGCTGGCATTTAGGTTGTACCCGTTACTTTCCGAGTAATTACTGGATTTGTTGGTATTGACCGTATCCCGTTCGTTATCCAAGGTGGTAGCATCACTGAAATTGTCGTTCATGCTGTGGCTGAAGCTGAAACTCGGGCGGAAGATAAGTTGAGTCATCGTATCCGGTTTCCATTCCAAGCGAAAGTCTACGCCAAAGTTATCGCTCTTCGTACGGCTCATCGCCTCGCTATTATCATAGGAGGAACTATCTCCGGGAAGGATATTCTGCCGATCACTCTTGCTGCGAGCGTCATTGTCGGAATGGGAATAACGAGTATTTCCCCCAAGAGTTAGTTTATCCGGCTTGAATTCCTTGCTGAAGTTCAAACCTGCGTTTCCGGAAGAGGTGATACCGCT
>OCHA01002024.1_pt1 | contig 13233 bp, 10 predicted proteins | sample 1538591 | NCBI WGS metagenome assembly OCHA01 (sample SAMN04571710, study PRJEB22368) | human gut metagenome | biome: human gut; material: stool | host: Homo sapiens | place: Luxembourg | collected 2012-09-06 | reverse complement strand
GCAGCCGCCGAAGCGGTGCTTAAGCCGTAAGGCGGGAATTGTGCGGTGTTGCCCTGACTACCCGCTGTTTTTATTTCACTTTTTCCATGTCACGCGTTGCCACAACATCCACGCCGGTGCCGCACACGTTAGGCAGTACCACATCCCCGGTATGCACGGGGGCTTGCAGAGCCGCGGTATTCAGCGCAGCCATCACGGAAAACATCTTTTCCTTTGGCACCGCCTGCGCGGTTTTGACCGGGCAGCGCGGGTACAGCCCACCCGTAATGCGCACGGTGCTGGTAATGATGCGGGTGGGGTGGGTCAGTTCCTCTTTGCCGTATGCAGCGCCGTTGGGGCAGGCATTGCCGGTCACGGCATAGTCATTTGCGGTGTCCACCCGCAGATGGCACCCCTTGGGGCAGCAGATGCAGATCAGCTCTTTTATTGTTTCTGTCATGATTCCGGCACCTCCTCCACAGCAACGATCAGCGGGCCGTCCGCTTTTTGCAGCAGAGCTTTGGGCAGCGTAATGTGCTCCATCTCCCCCGGTGCCAGGCGTTCCCGCTTAAAGGCGGCAATTTTGTTTGGTCCGCAGCGCACCGTTATGGTGCTGGGCCCATAATTGCGCCGCACACGGAACGATACGCTCACGCTTTTCTGCACGCCGTCCAGCCGGATATGCTGCGGCACGGTGTAGCCAATGCCCTCCCCCACTGCCAGCGGCAGAACGGTTTCGGTTTCTATCTCGCCATTTTGCACATAGGCTGCCGCGGCTGCACCGGCGGTTTCGCTTTCGCCGGAAACAAAATCCACCAGATCGTGCACATGCACCACGTTGCCGCAGGCAAATACACCGGGGATCTCGGTTTCCATATTTTCATATACCACGGCCCCCTTGGTGTGGGGGTCCATGGCAATACCTGCCTGGCGGGTCAACTCGTTTTCGGGGATCAACCCCACACTGAGCAGGATGGTATCCACATCAAACTCCATCTCGGTTCCAGGGATAGGGCGGCGGTTTTCATCCACCTTGGCAACGATGGCTTTTTCCACTCGCTTTTTGCCCTGAATTTCCACAATGGTGTGGGATAAGTACAGCGGAATATCAAAATCCTGCAAGCACTGCACAATGTTGCGGGTCAACCCGCCGGAATAAGGCATCACTTCCACGCAGGCGAGCACTTTGGCTCCCTCCAGCGTCATACGACGCGCCATGATCAGGCCGATATCGCCGCTGCCCAAAATCAATACCCGTCTGCCCACCAGGTAGCCTTCCATATTTACATAGCGCTGGGCTGCACCGGCGGTATAAATTCCCGCCGGGCGGGTGCCGGGGGTGCCGATGGCCCCGCGGGTGCGCTCGCGGCAGCCCATGCACAGGATAATGCTTTTGGCCTGAATGATCTGGTAGCCCTTGCTGCGGCTGACGCAGTGTACCTGCTTATCGGGGGTCACTTCCAGCACCATGGTGCCCAGTTCCACCCGCACGCCGGTTGTGCGCAGCATCTCGATATAGCGCCCGGCGTATTCCGGGCCGGTAAGCTGCTGGCCAAACCGATGCAGGCCAAACCCGTTGTGGATGCACTGGTTCAAAATACCGCCCAGCTCTGCATCGCGTTCCAAAATCAAAATATCGCGCAGGCCATGCTGCCACGCGCTGTACGCCGCCGCCAGGCCCGCCGGGCCGCCGCCGATGATAACAAGTTCAACCATGGTTGCACCCCCTTCCGGTTTTGGTTTCACACAGCAGCACATTGGTGCCGGCTTTGTCCTGCAATACATCCAACGGGTCAATGCCTAGTGTTTTGCTGATCAGTTCCAGCACGCGCGGCCCGCAAAAGCCGCCCTGACAGCGGCCCATGCCCGCGTTGCACCGCCGCTTTACGCCATCAATGCTCACGGCTGGGATCTCGCTCTGCAAGGCATCCAGAATCTCGCCCTCGGTGATCGTCTCACACCGGCAGATCACGCGGCCATAGGCGGGATTTTTGGCAATCAGCTCCGCCTTTTTCTCCGGCGGCAGCTCCTTGAACCGCACGCGGGTACGGCCATCCTTATAATCCGTCTTTGGCTCCGGCAGGTCGTTGTGGGCTGCCAGAATTTTAGTTACCTCTTTTGCCACAGCCGGTGCACTGGAAAGCCCCGGCGATTTCATGCCCGCCAGGTCAATAAAGCCCGGCGCGCCGTCCGCTTCGCCGATCACGAAGTCCCCGGTATCCACGTTGGCGCGCACACCGGCAAAGTTGCGGATGGACTCGCCAAAGCGGATCCCCGGCACACTGCGCCTGGCCGCTGCCGCCACAAAGGCAAGGCCGTCTGCCGTGCAGGCGGTATCATCCCCCGCTACCGGCTGGGCGTTCGGCCCTACCAGCAGGTTGCCGTGTACGGTGGGCGTTACCAGCACCCCTTTGCCGTTCTCGTTCGGGCACTGGAAGATCACATGGTTCACGCGGTTGCCTTCGCTTTTGTCCAGCAGATAGTATTCACCGCGGGTAGGTTCCAGTGTAAAGGTGTGCGGCGCGGCCATCTCATGGATGGCCTGGGCGTTTAGTCCCGCCGCATTGACCACATAGCGGGCCGCAAAGCTGCCATTTGGCGTGGTCAGCTGCCAGCCGCCGTCAATCTTTTTAATGTTGGTTACAGGAGTGCTGCGGTACAGCTCTACCCCGTTGCGCACAGCCACCTCCGCCATGGCCAGCGCAAACTCCCACGGACTGACGATGGCTGCGCTGGGGGCAAACAGCGCCCCGGCCACTGTGGGGGCAAGCTGCGGCTCCATCGCCAGGGTTTCCTCCGCTGTCAGCAGCCGGATGCCCGGCACGCCGTTTACCACGCCATTCGCGTACAGCTTTTGCAGGTGGGGCAGCTCTGCCTGGCTCAGCGCCAGCACCAGGCTGCCGCACTGGCGGTAGGGCACATCCAGCCGGGCGCAGATTTCCTTTGCCAGCGCCACGCCCTGCACATTCAGGCGGGCCATTTGGGTGCCCGGTTCCGGGTCATACCCGGCGTGCAGGATAGCGCTGTTTGCCTTCGTTGTTCCATCCGCCACATCGTTTTCTGCTTCCAGCACTGCCACATGCAGCGGATAGTGCGACAGTTCATACGCTGCAGCTGCACCAACCACACCACAGCCAATGATTGCTACATCCAGCATAACTACCTCCCAGTTGTATTGGTCATTCAGGATGCAAAAATCCATCCTGTCAACATGGTTTCCATTGGTTTAATCATAGCGTTAAATGCACAAAAAATCAAGCTCAAGTTGATTTATTTTGCGCATTTCGTCGCCATTGTGTAGACAGCGGAATAGAGGTCCGCTGCTTTGGTTGCTGCTGCCTTTCTATGCAAAAAGCTGCCGCACCTGGCTTTCCCGGTGCAGCAGCTTTTTTTGATATGATGATATATTATAACGACTGTCTTTTCACTTTTGCAGGCGGTGTCATGCTGCACTTTCCCGTTATGCTGCCGTGCGCTGTTTGCGCTGTTCGGCACGGTTCAGGTACATGTAAAACGCAATGTTCAGCACAACGCCCACTGTGGTAGATACCGGGGCGGCAAGGCCGATCTTGGTCAGGCTGGCGTTCGGCTGAATGCTCATGAAATATGCCATCGGCAAACGCACCAGCAGCGTCTGGACCAGGCCCTGAATCATAACCCAGAGGGTTTTATTGTTGCCGTTAAAGTAACCCACCATGCTGAACAGAATCGCCGTCACAATAGTTTCGGGTGCAAAGCCTTTCAGGTACTCAAAGCCTTTCTGTACAACCTCTGCATCGGTGGAGAAAACGCCCGCCAACAGGTCGCCCCTGAACATAACAAGGGCAAACACCGCGCAGCCAAACATCAGCCCCACCCCAATACCGGTCAGCATCGCCTTTTGGGCGCGCTTGGGGTTACCCGCACCCACATTCTGCGCCACAAACGAAGCCATCGACTGCATCAACGCGCTGGGGATCAGCATGGCAAAGTTAACGATCTTGCAGGCAACGCCATAGCCGGAGGATGCAGCCAGGCCCAGGCGGTTGACAAAGGCGCAGAGCGCCAGGAAAGGAAAGCTGGGTCAAAATTCCTGCAAGGCCAGCGGCAGACCGATCTCCAGGAATTTCCGGCACTGTACGTCGAGGCGAAAATCCGACTTTTTGATGGTAAACGGGAGATCTTTCTTCATCAGCATTACAATGGCGAACACCACGCTGACAGCCTGTGCCAGCACCGTTGCCGCCGCAGCACCGGCAGCATCCATCTTGAGCCCGGCCACCAGCAGCAGGTCGCCCGCAATGTTGACAATGCAGGCCACCAGCACGAACAACAACGGGGATTTGCTGTCGCCCAGACCGCGGAAGATGGCGGCCATCAGGTTGTATGCCACAATAAAGAAAATACCGCTGCCGCAGATGCGGATGTAGCTTGCGGTAAGGCCAATGGCTTCCTCCGGAGCCTGCATCAGCACCGCAATGGGCCGTGCAAATGCGACCAGCAAAATAAACAGAACCACGGACATAATGGCAAACACCACCGCGGCACCGCCAAGCACCGCCCCGATCTGCTGGGGTTTCTTCTCACCAATATAGCGGGCGATCAAAACCGTAACGCCCATGGCAAGCTGCGTTACCACAAAGGTGACCAGGTTCAGCAGCTGGCTGCCGGTAGAAACCGCCGAAAGCCCCGCCGTGGAGCCAAAGTGCCCCACCACCAGCAGGTCAACCGCGCCATATGCCGCCTGCAGCACCAAAGCTCCGAGTACCGGCAGCATAAAAAGGGAAAGTTTTTTTAAAATGCTCCCTTGCGTAAAATCTGTTTTATCTGTGTTCAAGTGAATTTTTCCTTTCCGACATGATTTTGTATATCTTTTCAATCGTCTGGACCGTGCAGGCTGCATCCGCATCCGAAATGTCAGCCACAAGCGGCGCCAGCTGCGCAAAGAACTCGGTGTTGTGCACCTGCGAAAGCTGGCGGCCGCTTTCCGTAATAGAAAGGTAGGTCACGCGGCCATCCTGCTCCGATGCGATTTTTTTCAGGTAGCCTTTATCCTCCATCTCTTTGACCGTGCGCGTAACGCCGGGGCGCGGCAAGTTCAGCGCATCGCTGATGTCCGAAACCTTTACCCGAACGCCGCGGCGTTCCAGTTCCTCGATGGTATCCAGATAGTGAATATAAGAAGGGCTGACCCCTTTTGGCAGCGCCGGCAGCAGCTCCCGCACCCGCTTTGCCTGGTAACAGGCATCCAGCAGCGCCTTCATGTTCTCTGTTGTCATATTTCCTCCTTGTAATTGCCTTTGATAATTATCACGGTTAATTATAGTGAGAATGTATAGGTTTGTCAACAGGGTTGTAGGGGAAATTTTGCGACAGGTTACAGATATAGAAAAAAGCCCGTTGAAGTATACACCAACAGCGGCGGCCAGCTGGGTTTTATTCAGCTCACGGCACTGGTAGCGGGTGTACAGAGCATCAAAATCCGTCGGCAGCTGGGCAGGCTTGCGGCCTTTATACTGCTAAAAAAAATTGCTCATAAATTCAACGTTTTCACGTTAAATTTATGAGCGATTTTGGTTGGGCCGGCCGGATTTGGCAAGCCGCGCCCTAAAAACAGTCCGCTGGACTGTTTTTACCCGGCGGGACGTGGGACGCCGGACACGGGCTGTTCAAATTCGGCCTATGTTCTCCCGCCGCCGTTTATTACAAATAAAAAGATGCAACCCCCTGCGAGGTTGCATCTTGGTTGGGCCGGCCGGATTTGAACCGACGCAATGGAGGAGTCAAAGTCCTCTGCCTTACCGCTTGGCGACGGCCCAGCAAAAGAAAAGACCGCGCAGCATAATCACTGTGCGGTCTTTGGTGGGGTGCCTAGAGAGATTCGAACTCTCGGCCTCCAGAGCCACAATCTGGCGCGCTAACCAACTGCGCCATAGGCACCATAGAATGCGCCCGAAGGGACTTGAACCCCTGGCCCACTGCTTAGAAGGCAGTTGCTCTATCCACCTGAGCTACGGGCGCGCACGGGTCAGTTCCTGTTGTCTGGGAACATGCTGCGTGAATTATAATATCACATGGGGCGCATTGTGTCAATAGTAAAGTTCAATTTTTTTGAACTTTTTTATTTGTGTTTTTATCGGGGCTTTCTGCCCGGCTTTTAATAGATTCCTGCCGGGGCCTGGGTGTTTACGAAATACAGCTCGTACCACAAAATAAAGGAATAGAAGCTCCAAATCTTGGTCATGTTCTTGGCCTTGCCCGCCTTATGATCATCCAGCAGGCGCATGATTTCGTCCACATTAAAGAACTTTTCGGCAACGGGGCCAGTGAACTTTTCCTTTACCATATTATAGTACTTATCTTCCCGCAGCCAGTCGTTCAGCGGCACGGGGAAGCCCAGCTTTTTGCGATGGGCAACGCTTTCCGGCAGCTGCTTCATGGCGGCACCGCGCAGAGCGATCTTGGTGGACTCTTTGCCGGAGCGGTATTTCTGCGGGATGGACAGTGCCACATCCAGCATGTTGCGGTCCAGGAAAGGCACGCGCAGTTCCAGGCTGTTGGCCATGCTCATGCGGTCGGCTTTCAGCAGGATATCATACAGCATCCAGGTGTGCATATCCACCCACTGCAGCTGGGTGGGTTCATCCAGACCCTGCACTTTATCAAAATAAGGCCTAAAGAACTGTTCCGGGCGGGGGCTGTGGTAGTTCTTTTTCAGGCAGCGGTCACGTTCAGCCGGGTCCAGGAAAACATAGTTGGCGCGCATATAGCGCTGCCAGGGTTCTTCTGCACCGCGCACCAGGAAGTGCTTGCCCTTAAAGTCCGGCAGTTTGGATGCCACTGCGCCTGCGGCCTTACGCAGCGCTTTGGGCACCTTATGCTCGTAATCCATAAAGTGAACCGCCTGGCAGTACATGGGGTAGCCGCCAAACAGTTCATCAGCACCTTCGCCGGAAAGCACGACCTTGACGTACTTGCGGGCGTTCTGGGCCAAAAAGTAAAGCGGAACTTCCGCCGGGTTGGGCATGGGTTCATCCAGGTACCACTGGATCAGGCGGTTGGCTTCAAAGAACTGTTCGGCATCCACCTTATTGGCAATGCTGGGCACACCGATTTCCTTACTGAACTCCTGGGCATACGGCAGCTCGGAGTATTTTTCCTCCGCATAGCCGACCGAGAAGCTCTTGACATGCGGAGTACCCTTAGCAACCTCGTTGACCACAAAGCTGGAATCCACACCGGAAGAAAGGAAGCAGCCAACCTCAACATCGGCAATCTGGTGGGCGGCAACGCTTTCGGCAAAGGTATCGGTGATGATTTTTTCCCACTCTTCCAGGCTCTTGGAATCGTCCACATGGTACTTGATCTCATAGTAGCGTTCCACTGTCAGCTCGCCATTTTCCCAGGTGAACATACATCCGCTGGGCAGCTTGTAGACATTTTTGAACATGGTTTCCTCATTGGGGATATACTCAATGCTCAAATATTCCGGCAGGCGTTCCTCGTTTAGTTCCTTTTTGAAACCGGGATGAGCCAGAAAGCTTTTGATCTCGCTGCCAAACAGGAACAGACCATCCTGATTATAATAATAGAACGGTTTGATACCGAAGATATCCCGCGCACCAAACATGGTTTTGGTTTTCTGGTCCCAGATCACGAAGGTGAACATGCCGCGCAGTTTGCCGGGCAGCTGATTGCCCCACTGCTCATAGCCATGCAGCAGCACCTCGGTATCGGACCGGGTGGCAAAGGTATGGCCTGCGGCGATCAGTTCCTCGCGCAGGGTCTGGAAGTTATAGATCTCGCCGTTAAAAATGCAGACAAGACTGCCATCCTCATTGAACATGGGCTGCTTGCCGCCCTCCAGGTCAATGATGGAAAGGCGGCGGTGGCCCAGGGCTACCTGGTCGTCCACATAGTAGCCTTCGCCGTCCGGGCCGCGGTAGGTGATCAGGTCCGCCATTCCTTTTACAATGCGGCGGGCGGTTTCCGCTTTATGGTTGCGCTCAGCAAAGCCGGTAATGCCACACATAGGCGCTTTCCCCTTTCTATATTATAATGGTTTGCTTTGTTACAGGCTGGCGTTTCTATGATTGCCAAAAGGGCGGCGGGTGCACAATGTGCGCCCCTACGGGGGCCAGCGATTTTATTTATCGTGTGTGATAGCTTTTATTCTATCATCAATCCCGCAGGCCCTTATTGCCATAGTAGCGGGCGGTTTTGCGGTAGTAGTTCAGCTGGCTGCGGATGTACCAGAGCCAGCGCTTCAGGTTCCAATCCTCTTTGCAGAACAGCTGGTGGGCACATTTGCCCTCTTTTTTCAGCTTATCCGCACGGGCCAGCAGATCCGGGTCCTTCAGGTATTTTTTGATCACGCCGTAGGGGGCAATCATCCACAGGCTCTTGGTATCGGCAATGGTCAGGCCAAGTTCCTTGTGCTCCAGCACATCCTCCACCAGCCACTTGGACAGGTTATACCCTGCCGCGGTGACAAAGTAGCTGGAACGGCCCTGACGGGGGTTCATCTCAAACATCTTGTACTCGCCGGTGCGGGCGTCGTACTTGATGTCCATATTGGCAAAGCCTTCCCACTGCATATCTTCCAAAAAGTTTTTCAGCTTTTCCAGCAGGGCAGCATCATTGTATTCGGGGTCAGACAAGATGGCCGCATAGTTGCCGATGCCTTCGGGGGTCTGCTCTTCCAGCAGGGGGCGACCCAAAGCCATCAGCTTGACTTTGTGGTCCAGGCCGCAGTAGGCGTTCAGCACACGCATGCAGTTGTCATCGCCAGGGATATACTCCTGCAGAATCAATTCGTCCTGGTAGCTGCTGCCGTAAATGGCGGCGGTGATGGCGTCAAATTCTTCGCGGTTATTGGCAAGGAACACCTTTTTCTTGTGGGGGAAGGTGCAGTTCCAATACGCCGGGGAATTGCTCGCCTTGATGATAACGGGGAACGCAAACGGCAGTTCTATATTTTTATAGTTCTGCGCATTGCAGGTTGCCGTTTTGGGGTAGCTCAGGCCGTGTGCTTCGCAGGCACGGTAAAAGTTTTCCTTAATATCCAGGTCCAGCACGGTTTGCAGTTCCGGGCAGGCAAAGTGGTAATAGGGTTTCAGGGCATCGCGGTGGCGGCCCATCAACACGGTGTAACCGTCCGCGCAGGAAACCAGCACCAGCGGCTTGTCCGCATGGGCTTTTGCGTAATCGGTCAGCGTTTTTACAAACGTTTCATCGTTTTCCAAATCAGGTTCCAGCACGGCAATTTTTACAAGATTGGTGTTGGAAGTTGCAACCAGCGCACCCTTGCAGATGGCCACGCTGCGCACGCCATACTGCTGGTAAAAGCTGCGTGCCATACCATAAACATTGGCATCACTGCCAAGAAGTACCGGTAAAAAATCAGACATAATACCAAACCTTTCCCATTTTGGTTATCCTTTATTTTACCGCCATTACCACCACATGTCAAACGGCAATATCGCCTGCTTTGGGGGTGCGGGCACGGCATTTTTTGTCTGCGCGGGCGAAAATTCCAGCAGCATTCGCCGCAAAATGCTTTTCTTTACGGCGCGAACCGTGTATAATAGGGCATATCGTACAAACAGTACCGGTTTCCGCCGGGGCAAGAAAGTAATAACCTGCGGTTTGTTTTTAGCTCCGCAGCCAGTTGAGGATTATAACCATGTGTGGAATTGTTGGCTTTGTCGGCGCACGCGCCGACATGCAGGAAATTTTGCAGGGCATGATGGATGCCATCGCCCACCGCGGCCCCGATGGCCAGGGCCAGTTTATTGAAGGCCCGGCAGCCCTTGGCCAGCGCCGCCTTTCCATCATTGACCTGGAGGGCGGCAAACAGCCCATGTTCAATGAGGACCAGAACCTCGCCGTCATCTTTAACGGCGAGATCTACAACTTCCAGGAGTTGACCGCCGAATTGATGCGCGCCGGGCACACCTTCGCCACCCGGTCCGACACCGAAGTTTTGCTGCACGGGTACGAGCAGTGGGGCAAGGAGATGCTGCAAAAGCTGCGCGGCATGTTCACTTTTGCCATCTGGGACCGCAAGAACGAAACGTTGTTCTGCGCGCGCGACCATTTTGGCATCAAGCCGTTCTATTATTACCAAAACGATGCCGGCGAGCTGCTGTTTGGCAGCGAGATCAAAAGCTTTTTGGCCCACCCCGGCTTCAAGAAAGAGCTGAACGAAGAGCAGCTGCCGCTGTATCTTTCCTACCAGTATTCCCCCGGGGAGGATACCTTCTTCAAGGGCGTCAAAAAGCTAATGCCCGCCCACTGGCTGGAATGGAAAGCCGGGCAGCTGACGGTGCAGCGCTACTGGCAGCCCAAGTTTGACCCCGATGATTCCCGCACACTGGAAGAGTGGGAGGATGAGATCAGCGCGGCGATGAAAGAGAGCGTGCAGGCACACAAGATCGCCGATGTTGAGGTTGGCAGCTTCCTTTCTTCCGGCGTGGATTCCAGCTACATGGCCGCGCTGGCCCATGTGGACAAAACATTCACCGTTGGCTTTGCCAACAAGCAGTATGACGAAACCGACTATGCACAGGAGTTTTCCAAGCACATCGGGGTCAAGAATTACGCTTACCGCATTACGCCGGAGGAATACTGGGCCAACCTGGGCAAGATCCAGTACCACATGGATGAGCCTCTGGCGGATGCCGCTTCGGTCGCGCTGTACTTTGTCAACCGCGAAGCATCCAAGCAGGTCAAAGTCTGCCTGTCCGGCGAGGGCGCCGATGAATTTTTCGGCGGGTACAACATTTATAAAGAGCCGTTTACCGTAACCTGGTATGACAAGATTCCCCTGCCCATCCGCCGGGCCATCGGCGCGGTGGCGGACCTGCTGCCGCCGGTGCATGGCATCAACTTTTTGGTGCGCCGCGGCAAGCCGCTGGCGGAGCGTTACATCGGCAACACCAACCTGATGGATGAGCACCGCAAGAAAAAGCTGCTGAAAAACTACCACCCCGGCAAGCTGCCCACCGACCTTTCCCGCCCGTACTTTGAGCTTTCCAAAGGGCAGGACGCTGTGACCCAGATGGAAACCTGCGACCTGAACCTGTGGATGGTGGGCGATATTCTGCTGAAAGCCGACAAGATGAGCATGGCCAACAGCCTGGAGCTGCGCGTGCCGTTCCTGGACCGCAAAGTATTTGAACTGGCAAGTCATATTCCGACCAAGTGCAAGGTGAACGCCAACCAGACCAAGATTGCGATGCGCGGTGCGGCAGAAAAGACCATTCCCGCCAAAACGGCAGACAAAAAGAAGCTCGGCTTCCCTGTTCCGGTACGCGCCTGGCTGCGGGATGAGCAGTATGCGGGCGTTGTGCGCAAGGCATTTAACACCCCCGCCGCGGAGCAGTTTTTCCGCACAAAAGAGCTGAATGCCATGCTGGACCAGCATATTTCCGGCAAGCGGGATAACTGGCGGCAGATCTGGTGCATTTTTATGTTCTTAGTCTGGTACGATGAATACTTTGTAAAACGCTGAGGTGATAACAACATGCTGTTAAAACAACTGCTGAAAAATCTGGACTATACACTTGTTCAGGGCTGCCTGAATACCGAAGTGACTGACATTTACTATGATTCCCGCAAGGTAACGCCGGGCGGTCTGTTTGTCTGCATCGTTGGCACCCTGCGGGACAGCCATGATTACGCCGCGGACGTTGCCGCCAAAGGCGCCGCCGTGCTGGCCATCCAGCACGATCTGCCCGCCGAGGTGCTGGCCGCTTTGCCGGATGTGACCGTGGTCAAGTTCGAGAGCACCCGTTACGCCATGGCGCTGCTTTCCACCGCCTATTTTGGCCGTCCCGCGCTGGAAATGACGATGGTTGGCGTGACCGGCACCAAGGGCAAAACCACCACCACCCACATGATCAAGGCTGTGCTGGAAGCCGCAGGTCACAAGGTCGGCATGGTCGGCACCAACGGCGTGTATTACCCCGGCCACCACTATGATCTGAACAATACCACCCCCGAAAGCTATGAGCTGCAAAAGATCCTGCGCCAGCTGGCGGATGCGGGGTGCGATGCCTGCGTGATGGAAGTTTCCAGCCAGGGCATTATGATGGACCGCGTGGCGGGCATCCATTATAAAGTGGGCGTGTTCACCAACCTGTACCCGGACCACATCGGCCCCGGCGAACATTCCAGCTTTGAGGAATACCGCAGCTGGAAAGGCAAGCTGTTCCAGCGCTGCGATGTCGGCGTGGTAAACGCTGACGACCCCAACACCGAAGCCCTGCTGGAAGGCCACACCTGCAAGCTGGTTACCTATGGCATCCACGCCCCCAAGGTAGATTACCGCGCCAGCGAGCAGTACCGCCTGCTGCGCAACAAGGAGATGCTGGGCGTTGAGTTCACCCTGACCGAGCCGGACGGCCACACGCTGGACGTACAGGTGGGCATGCCGGGGCTGTTCAGTATTTACAACGCCCTGGCCACCATCGGCGTGGGCAAGGTGCTGGGCCTTGCGGATGCGCCCATCCATGAGGGACTGAAAAAGGCGCTCGTCAAAGGCCGTGTGGAGCTGGTGCCCATCAGCCACAAGTTCACCATCCTGATCGACTATGCCCACAACGAAGCCGCCACCGAAAGCCTGATTGAAACCCTGCGGGAGTACAACCCCAACCGCCTGGTCGTGGTGTTCGGCTGCGGCGGCAACCGCAGCAAGCTGCGCCGTTACGGCATGGGCGAAGTGTGCGCCAAGTTGGCGGATTTCAGCATCCTGACCGAAGACAACAACCGCTTTGAAAAAGTGGAAGATATTATCGCGGACATCAAAACCGGCATGGCCAAGGGCAACCCGGACGCCAAGTATGTGGAAATTCCCGACCGGCTGGATGCCCTGCATTACGCCATTGACCACGCGCAGGAGGGCGACCTGATTGCCGTAATTGGCAAAGGCCACGAAGCCTACCGTGACCGCGAGGGTGTTAAAACGCCGTTTTTGGAGCGCGAGCTGATTGAAGAGTACGCCGCTGAAACTGGGGTAGAATAAATATTTTTGCAGGGCTATGCTTTGCCTTTTGCTGCTTTGCGGCAAAAGCGGCACGGCCCTGCTTTTCTTTTGCACAAAATTGTGGTATACTGTTTGTGTATACTAAAAAGTATAGGCAACACCGCACAATTCCCGCCTGACGGCTTAAGCACCGCTCCAGCGGCTGCGGCACGGCATCTGCGTTGCCAAAATGCTCGATAATGTCGGGTTGCGGTACCCGCATCGTGCTTCGGGGGCAAAAGCCCCTC